>Ga0209609_10001027_pt1 | contig 16434 bp, 14 predicted proteins | sample LakKivw325mmetaG_FD_184136 | JGI IMG/M metagenome (GOLD analysis project Ga0209609, IMG submission 184136) | Anoxic lake water microbial communities from Lake Kivu, Rwanda to study Microbial Dark Matter (Phase II) - Lake Kivu water 325m metaG... | ecosystem: Environmental > Aquatic > Freshwater... | reverse complement strand
ATCTCTGCAGTATTTAACGCCACAACAATTTCTGGAACAAAAACACGACTTAATTAAAAGGAGGGATGTGTCCGGCATCTACTGAACCAGTACATGTCGTTGACAAATAATTACGCGCCGTAGATAATTGAGCGGCAGATATGAATCATCCATTGAATTCCATACCGGGCGGCAAGAGGTTGACAGTTTTCCTGTGGCTTCTGGCTGCGACGATAGGTATTTCCATCGTATTCCGCTTTATCGGCCCCTTCAAACCCACAATTGTAGACTATGAGTTAGCCGGCAGCGTGGAGAGATCTTCTGCGATCATAGGAGCATGGGATACACTGGCCAGGCTGCAGACCTGCTTCAACCTGGGCTTCGATTACCTTTATATGCCCGTATATTCGACCACCATCGCGTTAGCCTGTGTCATGGGCGCCGGAGTCATCAACCGTACCGGTTGGAAAAATCTCGGACTGCTGCTGGCCTGGGGTCTATGGCTGGCGGCCATACTCGATGCCATTGAGAACTATGCCCTCATCACCATGATGTACGGCAGCCCGGCAAACCCTTATCCGCAGATAGCGGCATACTGTGCAACCTGCAAGTTCGGCCTGATTATACTGGGCCTGCTATATGCTCTTATATCGCTGATCGTTTTTCTGGTGAAGCTCTCACGCCAGAAGCTTGTGCCTCTGCATTGACCTCTATCGGATACAATACTCGTTTTGACAAAATGGAATGGTTCGGATATATTGTATTCGCGGTGGGTAATTCCTGTTTAGTGTGCTAATTGCATAAACTGCATATCTTGCAGTCGCTGGACGGGCGCCACCACAAAAAACCGCTCGGCGGTTTTTCTGTTTTAGAAAAGGTATTCCACGTGACTAACAACCCTTTCATGGAATATCCGCCAAAAGACGTCATCGGCGTATTCATATTTTCTGGATATTGCCCATGAGATGAAGTCAACGGCGCTTATCCCCCTGATAAGATTTGAATCTCCATGTATTATCGAAAAATTCATTCCTCTCCCTTTTGCCAGTAACGCCTCGGTATAGATATATTCATCAAACCGTTTCAGGCTATGTGTCTGTTTACTGGTACGATCTATGAAGAGACAAGCTTCGTCATACTTTTTTATTCGCTCGATCAGTATCAGCCTGGAATAGCAGTTGTACAAAACGCCATATGGCAGCGTTCGTAAATCTGCGTTGATCCTGGCCTTGTTCACAATTATTGTGTCAATTTCTACGGATTGGGCAGCGAGTTTACCGAGAAAAGATGCTATAGGTTTGTCAGGAGAAGTCTTGTATTTATAGGAAGCCGGTATCCTGGAATCATACTGCGCTTGATGCAAATGGTTTGCTTTAATCTCGATTGTTGCGGGCCAACCGGACTTAATCAGAGACCCCTTGAATTTTCGCACTATGTTTGCGATCGTTTTACTGTTATGCGGACATAACAAAGTGATGATGAAATACTTTGAACTACCCTGATTGAATCCCAAACATCCCGATTCATCCTGAAAGATATTCACAAGGTCTAATTATATCCGATACTTGTGGGATTTTATATATCCTCGAAGGCGAAATTCGGTGGTACTGATATTTCGAGTTATTTCGTGTGAGCAATTCATGTAGTATAATACCGCAATAGGGATGCCTCAAATTTTTCAGAATTATTTGCACTCCATAGAGAGCAAGCTGGCGCAGGGCGATGCAACCGAGCATACCCACCGCTCGGCGCTGGAATCACTGATAACGGGACTGGATACAGGTATTACCGCTATCAACGAGCCCAGGCATATCGAGTGCGGCGCTCCCGATCTTATCATCCGGAAAGGTTTGGTCACAATCGGTTATATCGAGGCCAAGGACATCGGCAGGAGTTTGGACGAGGCGGAGAGATCGGACCAGCTAAAACGATATCGTGATTCACTCAGCAACCTGATACTGACCGATTATCTTGAGTTCAGATGGTATGTGGACGGAGAACGCCGTCTTTCAGCACGTCTGGGCATAGTCTCGAAAGAGGGCCGCATCAAGCAGGACAAAGACGGAACTCAGAATGTTGCCGATCTGCTAAACGGTTTCCTCTCTCTTAAAGCACAGGGTGTTGGAACACCAAAGGAACTCGCACAGCGCATGGCGCGGCAGGCGCATCTGATCCGCAACCTCATCATCAATGCCTTTGAACAGGAACCTGAAAAAGGCAGCCTGCACAGCCAGCTTGACGCGTTTCGGGAAAACCTCATCCCCGATCTGTCCGTCGAGTATTTTGCCGACATGTATGCGCAGACCATTACCTACGGCCTGTTTGCAGCCCGATGCACAGCGCCCGATAACCGGGATTTCACGCGCCGCAACGCCGCCTATCTCCTGCCAAAAACCAATCCTTTCCTGCGCAAGCTATTTAACCAGATTGCAGGGCCGGACCTGGATGAACGCATAGCATGGCTGGTTGACGACCTATCACAGCTACTGGCCCAGGCCGATATGGCGAGTATACTCAAAGACTTCGGACGCCGCTCCGGCAAAGAGGACCCGGTGGTGCACTTCTACGAGACCTTCCTCAAGGCCTACGACCCAAACATACGGGAAATGCGGGGCGTCTACTATACGCCGGAGCCAGTGGTCAGTTACATTGTGCGATCGATAGATTATCTTTTGAAAACAATATTCAACAAGCCGCAGGGGCTGGCTGATCAAAAGACACTTGTGCTCGACCCGGCGGTGGGCACGGCCACCTTCCTGTACAAGATGGTACAAGAGATTTATCAGGCCGCTGCAGTCAAAGGCCAACAGGGCACCTGGAACAACTATGTGGCTGAGAAGCTCCTGCCCCGTATTTTCGGCTTTGAACTATTAATGCCGCCGTATGCCATCGCCCACCTGAAGCTGGGGCTTTTACTTCAGGAGACAGGTTATCAGTTCAAGAGTGACCAGCGCCTGGGCATATACCTGACCAATACTCTGGAAGAGGCAATCAAGCACTCCGATACACTCTTTGCCCGGTGGATAAGCGAGGAAGCCAATGCTGCCGCCGGAGTCAAGAAGGATGAGCCGATAATGGTGGTGCTGGGCAATCCGCCTTACTCAGGTCACTCGGCAAATAAAGGTGACTGGGCAAGAAAACTGGTAGAGCGATACAAGATAGTTGACGGCAGACCGCTGGGTGAAAAGAATCCCAAATGGCTTCAGGATGATTATGTTAAATTCCTAGCCTTCGGGCAGTGGCGCATCGAACGGACGGGGCAGGGCATTCTGGGCTTTATCACCAACCATTCCTATCTGGATAATCCCACATTTCGCGGTATGCGCCGGTCGCTGATGCAAACTTTCACTGATATGTACATCCTGAATCTGCACGGCAATTCCAAGAAAAAAGAGGTTTGCCCGGACGGTAGAAAGGATGAAAACGTCTTTGACATTCAGCAGGGTGTCTCAATCGGAATTCTTGTTAAAGAACGGGGACAACATGGGCCTGCAAAGGTCCACTATGCCGACCTGTGGGGTGAACGTGAAGGCAAGTATCAAGCTCTGACAGAAACAGATATCAACAGCACGGATTGGAAAGAGCTCAAGCCTGTCAGCCCTGCCTATTTATTTGTACCGAGAGATGAAGCTGAACTGGATGAATATATGAGGGGTTGGAAAGTGGCCGATATTTTCCCTGTCAACAGTGTGGGAATAGTTACGGCCAGAGACGATTTGACTATTAAATGGTCTGGTAAAGAAGTTGAAAATACAATCAATGATTTTATTTCGCTTCCTCCAGAAGATGCAAGAGAAAAGTATCATTTAGGAGCTGATGCCCGCGATTGGAAAGTTTCTCTGGCGCAGAAAGATGTCAAAGACTCGGGCTTGAATTCAAAAAATATAGTTCCGATACTCTATCGCCCGTTCGATACCAGGTATACATATTACACCGGACATTCCAAGGGTTTCCATTGCATGCCCCGAGGTAATGTCATGCGCCACATGCTAACCGGAAACAATGTAGCTTTATTAGTCACGCGGCAGACTCGCGACCAATGGGATATCTTGGCCACACGATCTATTGTTGGACACAAATCATTATCAGCCTACGATATTACTAGCCTTGTCCCACTATATTTAATCTCTTCAGAAGGCGAAATGCAGCTTGGTGAGAATAATCGCCATCCGAACCTGAGCCCGGAGTCCCTCAAGGCTATATCAGAGAAGCTAAAAATGGAGTTTGTTGAAGATGGCAGCGGCGACCTGAAGAAAACCTTCGGCCCGGAAGATATCTTCAATTATGCCTATGCTGTCTTCCACTCACCCACCTACCGCAACCGCTATGCCGAGTTCCTTAAAATGGACTTCCCGCGCCTGCCGATAACCTCAAATAAAGAACTTCTTAAGGCACTGGCGGTGAAGGGCTCTGATCTTGTGTCACTACACCTGATGGAATCGCCATTGCTCAACACCCTGATAACAATGTATCCCATGGCAGGTAACAACGTAGTCGATAAGGTTAGCTACGACGAGACTAACCACAGGGTATATATCAATAAAGAGCAGTATTTCGAGGGTGTCCCGCACGAAGTCTGGAATTTCCATATAGGCGGATACCAGGTCTGCCAGAAGTGGCTCAAGGACCGCAAAGGCAGAACGCTTACCTACGATGAATTGACTCACTACCAAAAGATAGTTGTAGCGCTGAAGGAGACCATCAGGTTAATGGCCGAGATAGATCAGCTGATACCGGGCTGGCCTTTAGACTGATATGCCTTAAGTCTCTATGTAGAAGCCTGTACTCCGGTTATAGTCCAGCCTCACACTTACGCGTAGCTGTGCAGTCCCCCGAAGAACAGATTTCCGAAAAACGTGAGCAGCACCGCCAGAAAGCCGGCAACAAGGATCCAGGCACTGCGCGAGTTCTTCCAGCCGAGTATCCACCTTGTGAGCAAATAGAATGCATAGATCAGCCATGTCACCAGCGCGGCGGTCTCCTTGGGGTCCCAGGACCAGTAGCTGCCCCAGGCTATCCTTGCCCAGATTGAGCCGATGATTATTACCAGTGTCAGGAAACAAAATCCGGCCAGGGACGAGCGGTATCCCAGCCGGTCAAGCGTGACGGGTGAGGGGAAAAAGGAGATCGTATATCTCTGCCCAACAAGATAGAGCACAGCGCTGATAAATCCCAGTGCAAATAAGCCGTAAGCAATGATGGCGAAGGAAACGTGCAGGGGCAGCAACCACGTCTGGTTCAGTATCGGAGAAAGCGGCTGATGCTGAGCAGGCAGTGTGAACGCGTAGATCAGCAGTGCCAGAGATGTCAGCGCACCCGCAGCACAGACTATATCGTTCTTTTGCCTCCACCTGAAAACCAGTACAGCCGTCAGCACACCCCAGGCAAAGGAAAGCGAGAACTCGTACATATCGGTGGCAGGTATATGCCCTGTCTGGACAGCGTGCATAACGAGCGAAAGGGTAATCGCCAGCCAGGCAATCGACATAACAGGTAGAGCGTAACGCGAAACGGCCTGGTCCTGGGTGCTTTTCTTCGTATAAACGGAGAGCAGCCCCCAGATATAAAGAACCAGGGCAAGCTGAAGCGCCACCAGCGCTGCTACAAAGGCGAAGACCTCAATTTGATTCATAGTTGTAATTAGGAATAAACAATTTATTAATTGTCAGCGGTTGTTGACAGTAACATCATGATATTGTATAAAGGACTTTAGGGCCTGGCAATGTTGCGTGAGGGAGGTGATAGATTTTACAATTGTTCAATTTTTTCGCGAATCCTAATTCATCCCCGTGTCAATTATGATTTAAGGAGGTGAGAGGTTGCAAAAGATTGACTGGTCCTCCCTGTGGAACAAAGAGGACTGGTGGGCATGTTGGCTCGGATTTGTGATCCTGATTCTGGCCATGATAGGCATCCTGCCCGCCGGCCCCAAGTTCGGAACATGGGCAACAATAGATAAAGCTTTCCCTTCAGGCATCTCAACTATCTGGGACACGCTGATCATTTTCGTCATACTGGCCGTCCTGTGTTTGATCGGCCTGATCTTCATGAAAAAGGATATCAAGCGTTTTGTCCCCGCATTTATCGTTATTTTTGCACTGGCCTGGCTGGCGATCTTCGTAGGCAAGCAATCTGTTATCAACGCCTGGGGTTTGGAGTACGTTATCTGGGCGTTGATCTTCGGCCTGATTATCAGCAATACGGTAGGCCTGCCCGGCTGGCTCAAACCGGCCGTACTGACCGAGTATTACATCAAGATCGGCCTGGTCTGCATGGGCGCGACCATACTTTTCTCCATTATCATGAAGGCGGGCGGTGTAGGCATGCTGCAGGCCCTGCTGGTAGTGGCCGCAGTCTGGTTTTTCACTTACTGGCTCGGCAGGCGGTTTGGTATGGCTGAACGCTTCTCCAGCACCATGGCTACAGGCGTGTCGATCTGCGGAGTTTCCGCCTCGATAGCAGCTGGTGGAGCTGTTAAGGGCGATCCCAAGGAAACCAGTTATATCATCGCCTGGCTGCTGGTAGGCGCAGTGATCATGATAGTGGTCATGCCACCCATCGCCAAGGCTGTCAGCATGCCGACCAATATGGCCGGGGCATGGTTGGGTGGAACCATCGATAATACCGGCGCAGTGGTAGCTGCGGGCGAGGTGATGAAAAGCAAAGCCTCACTCGATGTCGCCGCCCTGGTCAAGATGGCGCAAAATATATTAATCGGATTTGCCGCTTTCCTGCTGGCGGTATGGGCGACTTTGAAGCTGGACAAAAAGTCCGCCAGCGAACGGCCGTCCTTCATGGAAATCTGGTACCGCTTCCCTAAATTCATTGTCGGCTTTATTATCGCTTCGCTGATAGCCTCTTTCTATATTGAGCCCGTTATGGGGGCCAAAACTACAGCGACAATCACCGGACTGCTGACAACATACCGCACCTGGTTCTTCGCGCTGTGCTTTGTCTGTATCGGCCTGGAAACGAATTTCAAAGAGCTTCTTTCCGTCGGCGGCGGCAAGCCCGCAGCTGTATATTGGATCGGACAAACGTTTAACGTTGTTTGGACCCTGCTCATCGTCTGGCTCCTGTGGTCCGGCACCTTTTTCGTACCCCCTATACTTCCCGATTAACTCAGTCAAACGTTGCGGGAGGAACCGGCTGCCGGTTCCTCCCGCAATAACTGTATCGCTATAAGGTCAGATCCCCTGCAGCTTATAGCACCCCAGGCACTGCGCCGGCGCTTCCGGCATCGTCCCCGGGACTTCAGCCAGGGACTGTTTCTGTTGTCCCTGCAAGATTTTACGTACGCCGCGTATTCCGGGCAGAGTTAGAAACGCCATCGATTCGGCTGCATTTAGTCTCGAGTATTTATTTCGCCGGTCGAATACCATCCTGAACTGCCGTGCCTTTTCGCCCTTGAAGACACGGTTCAGCCCATCACCCACAGTTCCATAATCATACCGGCCGACCATACTTCTTTTGCCCCAGAATGTCCTGGGAATCTCACCTTCTACAGGCAGCGAAAGGTAAACGCAGGGGGATATTTCGCCCCTTACTGTCACGAAAACGTTATGCAGTGGATCATCGCTGCATACCGCCAAATTCTCAAGAGGCTCGAGCGGAGAGACAAATACCGGTATGCCTCGTTTTTTACCTCTTATCTCCGCTTCCCTGACTATATCGTGCACTTGAGGATCGGCTGTCAGTGCGAAGGCTTTGAGGGAATCAGTGTCTTTATCAGGCAGATAATCAAGGTTGGGGGCGATCACCCTGTCCGCTTTAAGCTCCGCCGCCAGATCAACCAGTTCCGGCAATTCTTGAATATTGGGTTTCATCATCTGCATGACGAGATGAATATCCGGATGAGACCTGGCGGCGCTTAATCCGGCGATATTGGTGCAGATTTGCGTTAAGCTCGATCCCGCCCTTAAGGAGTCATGCGTGGCGGATCTTGCTCCCGCCACCGATACCGCTACAAAAGCGAACCCGATCTCGCATATTTGACGAACGGCAGAGTTATCCAGAAGTACGCCGTTGGTGGTAAGGCTGACTCTGCCACCCCTTGCCTTGATTGCCCTTGCCATGTTCCAGATTTCCGGATGGAGCAGCGGCTCCCCCCACCCCTGCAAGTGCACCAATTCCGCTTTGCCCAGGTACGACAGAATATGAGCGAAAGCATCACCGCTCATATCACGTGAGATCCATCGGTCTTTTAGCAGCGTGCGCGGGCAAAAGCAGCACTTTAGCTGGCACCTGGTCGATACTTCGACCTGTACAATACGAGGCGGCATCAGGATTAACCTCTGATCAGTGTATCCAAACGCATTCTAACACAGCATCAGGGCTAACTGCCTGTTCTTTGACCTGCTTTAAAAACGTATGTTATATTTCGCCCTATGGGCATGCTGAGAGATATACTCCCCACCGTGCTGGACACCAAAATAAAAAATATCCTGACCGAGGAAAGAGAGGTGGCTAAAGCAGTGTCCAGCGACGTTATCGGCACAATGGCATTGGGGGTCTGGGATTTTGTGCTTCCGCCCCTCTTTGCCATCAATCTGCTCAAACATCAGCGGTCGAAAGAGGCCTTTACACTAAATTTCATGTTTACCAAGAAACTGGCTCTGGAAGCAGCCGGCAATACGCTTCGGTTCGGCTCGACCATAGATGAGACCATGTCGGGGATTGAGAAAAAGACCTCTTCGATCCTGAGCGCCGACCAGAAAGGCGTTTATTCGGAGAAGGTGCGGCTGAAACAGATGCAGGAGGTTCGGCTGTTGATCCACCATTATCAAAAGCTGCTCATGTCCGAGGGCAAAACCTTCTGCGAGATGGTCAGGGCGGCATATGTGGACCGGGCATCATACGACGCGTTTTTACACAGGCTCAACTCGGCCGAAAAAGACGTCAACAGGGCTGCGCTGCAGCTTACCGGTAAAAGCGCAGAGGCGAAGGACTTTGTCGCCAGGATGGAGGAGTCGCTCAACCTGATACGCCAGAGGGATCTGGACAATTTATTCCCCTTACCTGAATAAACATCTAACACAGACAGGAATTGATATCGTGGGCGGTGCGTTGTATCAGTTCGTCCTTCATCGATTCCGTCAGGTCGTTGAAATAAGCCGAGTATCCTGATACGCGCACGACCAAGCCTCGGTGCTGGTCAGGATGCTCCTTTGCATCAATGAGCAGGGCAGGATCGACGACGTTGAATTGAACCTGCATTCCCCCGCTGGCAAAGAAGCCGAAAATCAACGATTCTATCAGGCGGTTACGAGAAGGATCCTTGATCAGCGCCAGGTCCAGCTTTTCGTTGAGAGCATATCCATTGGCCACCAGGCCGTTGTCAACGCAGGTTGCCGACGATAACGAGGCAGTCGGTCCGTTCCTGTCACGTCCATTACAGGGCGATATCCCGTTGGCCAGGGGCTGTCCGGCCAGGCGGCCGCCCGGTAATGCGCCTGTGCGGGCACCGAAGCCCTGGTGCGTGGTCATGGACCAGAATCCAGGAAAATATTTTCCGCCCCGTGGATTGCCGTATTGCGACACCAGACCGGTGTAAATACCTGAGACCAGCCGGGCGTAATAATTGGGCCTCTCCTCATTTTCACCGTATTTAAATACGCGGTTCAATACGATCGCATTCAATTCAGGGTATCCTTCGAAATCCATATCGACAGCCTTGACCATTTCCTCCAAAGACAGTCTGCCTTCATGAAATACGACCTGCTCGATAGCGGTCAGAGCATCGACAGTATCGGCCAGCCCCACACCCTGGCAACCGGTGGAATTGTACCTGGCGCCGCCCGCATTTATCTCCATGCCTTTATCTATACAGCCGTCCACCACAGTGGATAGAAATGGAGTGGGGCGATATGCCGCATGGGTCTGCTCAATAGCGTTATTACCATCCGTTGCGCGCCTTATCATGTCGTTAAGCTGCATTTTAAAGGCGCCGATAACTGCTTCCATATCATTCATGGCTTTAATATCGCCCGACAGCGGTCCGAACTGCATACCGTTATACATACCATTATGTAAAGCCAGATGAAGGGCCATGGGGACATTTACAAAGATCGCCCCGGCTGCCGGGAAGCTCTTACCCGGCACGCCCCATTCCACACAGCCGACGATGGAATAATCCTCAGCGTCTTTTTTATCGATGCCCGTCTTCTCCAGAGCCGCAGGTATCTCATCATCGTTGAAAAAGGCCGGAAGGCCTCCTCCCTTTTTGAGCACTTCGCAGCAAAGGTCGGTAAATTCAACGGGCGTATCCTGAATGATCCGGACGTGAAAGTTCGGCTGCCTCAGCCTGACCTGGTCATAAGCCTGCAGAAATAGATATGAGAGCGCGTTGACGCCGTCGACGCCGTCGACCGTGCGCCCTCCCAGGGTTATGCCGGAGGCCGAGGACAGGCCGCTGAAGTACTCCGTTGCACGGTCGAAGAAAAGCGGCAGCAGCTCACCCGCCTTGGCTATGAAACACCCGATCAGCTCTCCCGCTTCAGAACGGTTAAGCCGGCCTGACTCGACATCACGCTTATAGTAGGGGAAAAGGTACTGGTCCATGCGTCCGAAAGAGATGCCGTGCTGGAAGTTCTCGTAGTGCAGCATGACATGGGTGATAAAAACGCATTGCAGCGCCTCATAAAAAGTCTCAGCCGGCTCGGCAGGCACGCGGTTAAATATCTCCGCTAATCTGAGCAGCTCCTGCCTGCGAACCGCATCCTCCGTCCCGTCGGCCTCGCGCTCGAGGAATTTGCTCCAGCGCTTACCGTAATCGGCAGCAGCCTCGGCACAGATTATGGCTGCTTCATAAAAACGCTCTTTTTGCTTTAACCGCCCTCGCACGGCCGTGTCGCCGCAGGCCTCCATGTCCGATTTCACCCCTTCCAACCGCTCGCGTATCTGCCGGGCTATGCCGTTGAAACCCAGCCTGAGCACAGTGGGATAATCCGGTGTAACATGCGAAACTCCCGAGAATTGCGTCAGGATGAAGTATCTCCCCTCCAGCATCGTGTTAAAGAGGTCGGGATCCTTGCTCTCCAGAGGGGTTAACGCCAGCACCGAACGGTTGAACCAGAATGGAAAGATCTTCTGCTCGAGTTCCCTCAGTTGAGCGGGTTCGATGTCCATGGGATTTTGCCTGCGCCCGGATATTCCCTTTATCTCCGGTAGCATTAATAGTCCGCCCAGGTCGGGATGAATGGGAGCGCCCACCCGCCAGGCCGACGGATTTCCCACGATCAATTCGCGGTCGTACGCCTTCAGTTCCATTTTCTCCAACATGTATCTAAAGGCTTCGGCATACCGTATGATGGTATCGCCCCGCCCAATATTGCGCCTCTTGAGCAGCAGGGAATTGATATAGTTATTAACAACCGCCTGCCATCTTTTTTGGGGGATAGATCCGGCTGATTTCTCCAGGCTCCTGCGGTAAAAGCGGTACTGAATGGAGGATAACAGATCATCCAGCAAATCATGCCGCATACGGCTGCGGAAATAATCGGTCAGCAGGCAGGCCTTCTGCGTACAGACATGATAAGAAGAGTTGAGGATATCTTCGCGTAATTTCTTCAGTCGCGGCAGGGCTTCCAGCGAATCTTTCGACGCAATTGCCGCCGATCCCGTTTCATCCATAGAATAATTTCCCCCTGTCTTAACCGGCTGATAAAATTATATTCGGCCGACCTGATTTATTGAAATAATCAGTTTAATTATACCAGTTTACAAATTATACAAATAATGTATAATTTAACTGTCGACAAATATGATGGGGAGCAGGCATGATTACGCCTGCGCATGGTATTATTTAGTATCGGTTTTAAGCTGATTAAGCAATCAGGAGGTGCAGTAAATGGCGGACAAAGACACACCTTTAATCGACAACCTCGAAAGCGGCCCCTGGCCCAGCTATGTGAAGGAGGTTAAGCGGGCTGCCAAGAAGAATGCAGCGGCAAAAGACCTGCTGGGAGTACTGGAATTATCGTTTAAGGACCGTATAACTCATTGGAAGCACGGTGGTATTGTGGGAGTGACCGGCTATGGCGGCGGTGTGATCGGCCGTTATACAGACGTACCTGACAAGTTTCCTAACGTGGAAATGTTTCACACCATGCGTATCAATATGCCTTCCGGTTGGTTCTATACCACAGAAGCATTGCGCAAGGTATGTGATATCTGGGAGAAGTACGGCAGTGGTTTGACTAACTTTCACGGCTCCACAGGAGACATTATACTGCTTGGCACCGATACTAAGAGCCTGCAGCCGTGTTTCGCCGAATTAACCGAGGCCGGTTTCGATCTGGGCGGATCAGGTTCAGCATTACGTACTCCCAGTGCCTGTGTTGGACCTGCTCGTTGTGAATGGGCTTGCATCGATACACTGGACATCTGCAACAATATGACACAGGAATTCCAGGATGAGTTGCACCGTCCAAGATGGCCATATAAATTTAAAATCAAGGTATCGGGCTGTCCCAATGATGGCGTTGCTGCCATAGCCAGGGCTGATTTCACTATCATCGGCACCTGGCGCGATACGTTGCGTATCGACCAGGATGAGGTCCGCAAGTACGTTAAAAACGGCCTGGATATTAAAAGCATCATAATCGACAAATGCCCGACCAGAGCGCTGGACTGGGATGAGAAAGGGAAGAAGCTCAACCTGAGGGCCGCCGATTGCGTACGCTGCATGCATTGCATTAACAAGATGCCCAAAGCGCTGAGGCCCGGGCTGGATAGAGGCGCCACTATCCTGATAGGCGGCAAGGCTCCTATTATCAAGGGCGCTTACCTGTCATGGGTGCTGGTCCCCTTCATGAAGATGGAGCCTCCCTATGATGAGGCCAAGGATCTGCTTCGCAAGATATGGGAATGGTGGGATGAGAACGGACGTACCCGTGAGAGGGTAGCGGAATTAATTGAGCGCCTCGGAATGCGCGCTTTCCTGCGGGCAGTTGGTATTAAACCCTCGCCGCAGATGGTCTACAAACCTCGATCCAATCCTTATGTATTCTTTGACTAAATATTTTTAAGGAGCGAAGAGATGGGCAAAAGCGATATCGGTCCCCCCGATTTCAGAAAAATGCTCCCCCCTGTGATCAAGAAAAATTACGGGAAATGGAAGTATCACGAGATAATTAAGCCAGGCGTGCTCAAACACGTTTCCGAAACGGGCGACGAGGTCTGGACGGTGAGGGCAGGTTCTCCCAGGCTGGTCAGTATCGATTTTATCCGCGACATCTGCGATATAGCCGACAAATATTGCGATGGGCACCTGCGTTTTACCAGCAGATACAACATTGAATTGATGACTCCCAAGAAAGACAATGTGGAGCCCATTATTGAAGCGGTGGGGAAACTCGGACTGCCGGTGGGCGGTACGGGTAAATCCATCTCTAACATCGTGCATACACAGGGTTGGGCCCACTGCCACAGCGCTGCCACTGATTCCTCCGGCCTGGTTAAAGCCATTATGGACGAGCTATATCCATATTTCACCAGCATGAATCTGCCGGCCCGTGTGCGTGTGGCTCTGGCCTGCTGCATTAATATGTGCGGCGCAGTGCATTGTTCGGACATTGCCATCGTGGGTATCCACACTAAACCCCCTAAGGTGGATAATTCCAAGCTGAGCGCAATGTGTGAGATACCCACCACTATGGCCGCCTGCCCCACCGGCGCCATCCGGCGACATCCCGATACCAATGTTAAAGGCCTCGTGGTCAATGATGAAAAATGCATGTATTGCGGCAACTGCTTTACGGTATGCCCGGCTATGCCCCTGGCCGATGCCGAGGGAGATGGCGTGGCCATCTATGTTGGCGGCAAAGTCTCCAATGCCCGCCACGCGCCCATGTTCTCACGATTGGCTATACCTTACATTCCCAATAATCCACCCCGCTGGCCTGAGGCTGTGAACGCCATTAAAAACATCATCGAAGTCTATGCTAAGAATGCCACGCCGGAAGAGCGCATGGGCGAATGGATTGAGCGCATTGGTTGGGAGACCTTCTTTAAGCTGACGGGCATAGAGTTTACCGAGCACCACATCGATGATTTCACCCACGCAGTGGACACCTACCGCACCACGACGCAATTTCGCTGGTAAGGAGGCTAAGCTATGACAGAAGGAGTAACCGAAGAGCTCAAGGAAAAGATCCTCAAGTACTTATCGACTACCAGTAAGGCTAAGAATCGCGATGTCGCAAGAGCGATCGAAGTTGATAAGCCGCTTGTGGACAAGGCCATCGGTGAGCTGGCCAAAGAGGGCAAGATAGAATACTTATATCTTGAAACCTCTTATATCAAACTAAAAGATTAAACGCAGTACAGGTTTATGTCAATAGCATCTCTGATGATAGCGGCCCCCCAGGGGCGTTCAGGCAAGACTACCATTTCCATGGGCCTTTGTGCTGCACTGCGAAAAAAGGGTTTGAAGGTTAAACCATTTAAAAAAGGGCCCGACTATATTGATCCGTCGTGGCTGACAGCAGCTGCGGGACACATCTGCGGTAACCTTGATCCCTTTATGTTCGGCGAAACTACATTGAAGCAGGCATTCACGAGGGGCTGCGATAACATGGATATTGCCATGATCGAGGCCAGCATGGGCCTTTACGACAGCTCCGGCGAGGATGGCATAGGCAGTTCAGCCTGGCTGGCCAGGCTGTTGAAAGTACCTGTGATACTGGTCGTCAACGCCGCACGCATGTCCCGCAGCGCTGCCGCCATGGTTTCAGGCTATATAAACTTCGAGCCGGATACCGGCATCGCAGGAGTGATCCTTAACAATGTGGCAGGCCAACGACACAAAAACAAACTGATCACGGCCGTTGAAAAATACTGCGGAATACCGGTGCTGGGCTGCGTTCCCTCAGATAAACGCCTCGCCCTCCAGGAGCGCCACATCGGCATAGTTCCATTTATCGAGCAGGATGGTTCAGCAGCTAAAATCGAAAAGGCCTGCGCCATAGTTGAAAATAACGTTGATATCCAACGAGTATATGAGATTGCTAAAGCTGCAGCGACCGACATATCTGCGGAAGGCAAACCATCTGATATCATTGCATGCGCTGTAGCATCTAAACCATCTCCCATGGCAAACGTCAATATCGGCGTCCTTTATGACAGGGCTTTTTCTTTCTATTACTCGGACAATCTGGACGCCTTGCGGAACGCAGGTGCCCGGCTTGTCTTCATCAATTCATTTACAGATAATCTTCCCGATGTGGACGGCCTTTACATCGGCGGAGGTTTCCCCGAGCTTTATGCTGCCCATCTTGAGGCCAACGCCGGATTGAGGAGGGACATAGCCAGATCTGCACGGCAGGGATTGCCCGTATATGCTGAGTGCGCTGGATTGATGTACCTGTGCCGCGCTATCATCAAAGATAACCGGCGTTACAATATGGCAGGTATATTCGATCAGGAAGCGGAAATAATCGCCAGGCCACAGGGTCATGGTTACATGGTGGTGGAAGCCAGAAAAGGCAATCCCTATTTCCGGAATGGCGCTATCCTTAAGGGGCACGAGTTCCATTATTCCAGGTTGATCGGTTATAAAGCATCGAATGCAAAGTTCAAAGTAATACGCGGACATGGTATCGACGGACGTACTGATGGAATGGCAATTAATAACACCCTTGCCACATATCTACATTTACATGCGCTGTCGGCGCCCGGTTGGGCAGACGATTTTGTCAACCTTTCTCTATCACATAAAATGAAGCCGGTTAAAACATTAATATAACATGGAGGAAAGGCCATGATTACAGTATGCCCGGTATGCAAAACCGAGATTGAAGATAAAAAAGCCCGGGGTTCCAGCGAGCGGGACGGCAAAACCTACTACTTCTGTTGCAAAGCCTGCAAGAAGCAATTCGACGAAGCCCCGCAGCAATATGAAGATAAAAAATAGCTTTGGAGGAAAATAATAATGCCCATTGTAACACTCGGCGGACAGCAAATCGAGGTTGATGAGGACGGTTTCATCCAGGAGCCGGATAAATGGAATAAGGATGTTGCGGAGGACCTGGCTAAAACCGAGGATGCTTATCCCATGAACGAAGACCATTGGAAGGTCGTAAATTACCTGCGCAACTACTTCCTTGAATTCGGTATTGCGCCACCCATCCGCATGGTAACCAAGCAGACCGGCTTCGATCTGAAGACCATCTACAAGCTATTCCCAGGAGGGCCTGCCAAAGGTGGCTGCAAAGTTGCAGGGCTGCCAAAACCCACCGGCTGTGTATAAAGAAGATTACCTATGTGGCTTTTGCTGCTTACCTATTGCTGCCTCTTGATCTTCATAAGCGGGATTGTCTGGAGAGTATATAAATATGCTTCCCTGCCCGTCCACCTGCGCTGGGAGCTTTACCCGGTTGCACATGAGATTGGAAGGCCTTATGGCGGGTCATACCTTGAAGATGCAGATTGGTGGCACCGGCCACAGAAAATAAA
>Ga0209609_10001026_pt1 | contig 16446 bp, 15 predicted proteins | sample LakKivw325mmetaG_FD_184136 | JGI IMG/M metagenome (GOLD analysis project Ga0209609, IMG submission 184136) | Anoxic lake water microbial communities from Lake Kivu, Rwanda to study Microbial Dark Matter (Phase II) - Lake Kivu water 325m metaG... | ecosystem: Environmental > Aquatic > Freshwater... | reverse complement strand
GTTCTATTCTTTTAACTAATTTATCTCCTTGTCTTGTCCCGTTGAATAACCGGGATAGGGCGCCCCGTCGAATGACGGGGCGTGTTTTTCGTGTCGCATCTTTTTCCGCGTAAGTCTGCGTTAGTCTGCGCTTGTTGTCTGTGTCTTTGTCCGCGTAAGTCTGCGTCAAGTCTGCGTAAGTCCGCGCTTGTTGGGGGCGTGTTTTTCGTGTCGCTTTATAAAAAATCTGCGTTTAACCGCAGACTATTCTAAATTCTAAATTCTAGATTCTAGATTTAATTCCTCGGCGGGCTTGTATTAAGGCCTTGCGGCCGCCACGCTGTCTACGGTTAAGATGAAATTAGTATAACGGAAAGAAAAAAGGTGTCAACCCGGTTAGCGACTATTTATCCACAGGGACGTCAAAACACCAGGAATTAAAAGTATAGTCTCAAACCGGAAAATGTTATTTTAGCTATACGGGGTCAATAAAAGTTATCCCCAGAGAAAAGAGACCATCAGACCCATTTTTGTGCTGTACGACATTCCAACATTCTTGAGAATGTTGGAATGTTAATTTGGCGAAATCTACTCAATCACTGTGCCGATGAATTTTTTGCCGGCTAAATAATTTTTGAGATTATGTAATTTTCGGCCATTCAAAATTGCCACGCGCAGGCCGTACTTTTGCGCCAATTTTGAGGCGATCGGATCAAACGGCGTGGAAAGCCGCGGACTCCATTTGCTGCCGACGATTTGGCGATAATCTCTCCAGCTCACTCGATCAAGCGGCCGAGCATTTTTATCTTGGCGTGGGTCAGCGGTATAGGCCTTATCAATGTTGGTTAAATTAATAATTTCTCTAGTGCCTAATTTTTTGGCCCACAACACAGCATCTTTATCGGTTGAACAGCCCGGTTTCCAGCCAGAAGCCAAAATCAATTTATATTTACCGATATTTTTTAACTTACTCGGGTCGTCAATCACCTGCGGATAAGCATATTTAGAAAAAATCACTCGCACTAATTCAGAATTTAATTTTGTCGCGGCAATACCCAGCCAATCTAAATCAATATCAGAAATTTTTGCTAATGCCTTGGCTACTTTATTATACTTTCTGTTTAACCCTCCCCCGCCGATGATAATGACCAGGCGATAACCGCGGCCTAAAAGGTTTAAAATAAATTTTTTGATGACTTTCAAAAACTTAACATCAATTTCATCTAGAACAACGATTGATCCGCCCAGGGAAAAAATTATAGTTTTGTTTTTCTTCATAATTACATTTTTTCTATAGCCTGGATACCTAAAAGTCCCAAGCCCTTACTAATTATTTTAGAAACGGCCCGCAGCAAATTCAAACGGGCATTTTTAATTTTTTCTTCGCTCTGTAAGACCTGATGCTGATGATAAAATTCGTTAAAACTCTGACATAATTTTAATAAATAATTGGCTAGATATGATGGGTCCATAGACAAAGCACTGTGCTTTAAAGAATCGGGAAAAATAAATAAAGATTTGATCAATTCGGTTTCTTCTTTATTTCCCAAAACTGAATAGTCAACGTTTGACAAATCAATTTCCTCGTCCTCCTTCGCCTCTTGGCTTCGGAGGATTCCGTCCCCCCGAGGGACTTCAGCTTTTTTCAAAATACTTTGAATACGCGCATAAGTATATTGTATATACGGACCAGTCGCCCCTTCCAAAGCAATTGACTCTTGGGGATTAAATTCCATATTTTGTTTGGGGTTAACTTTCAAAAAGAAAAATTTTAAAGCAGCTAAGGCAATCTTCTCGGCTCGCTGCGAAAGTTCAATCGGGCTGATATTTGGCTCACGAGCTAAAATTTCCCCTTTGGCCAAATTTTCTAATTCGGCAATTAAATCATCAGCATCTACCACCTTGCCTTCACGAGATTTCATTCTGCCTTCAGGTAAAGAAACTAAGCCGTAGGACAAATGATATAAATTTTTCGCCCACTCATAACCGAAAATCGCCAAAATTGTGAACAAAACCTTGAAATGATAATCCTGCTCCGAGGCCACGACATAAATCATCCTGTCTGGGCTATATTCTTTTTGGCGCAACGTTGCCAGGCCGATGTCTTGGGTCACATAAACACTGGTGCTATCAGCCCGGATTAAAACCTTTTTGTCTAAACCATATTGAGTTAAATCAATTTCCACTGCCCCGTCTTCTCGTTTATAAGCCAAACCATCTTTGAGGGCCTTCAAAATAATATCCTTACCCAATTTATAAGTTTCGCTCTCATAATAATATTTATCAAAATCAACGCCAATTTTTTTATAAGTCTCTTTCAGGCCGTCAATAGCCCATTGATTCATTTTTTGCCACAAGGCCAGAGTTTCATTGTCGCCAGCTTCCCACTTTTTTAACAGCGCCTGCGCCTCATCTAAGAGTTTCGGGTCTTCCTTGGATTTTTGTTCAAACATAACATAATATTGACCGATAAAGTGGTCGCTTTTCATTTTTTCGCTCTCCGGCGTTTTGCCTTCGCCCCATTTTTGATAAGTCAACATTGACTTACAAATATGAATACCACGGTCGTTAATCAAATTTACCCTAATGACCTCGAACCCCAACTGAACAAACAAATTAGCCACGGCTGAACCAATAAAGTTGTTTCTTAGATGACCCAAGTGTTGGGGTTTATTGGTATTGGGGCCAGAGTATTCAATTAATATTTTCTTGCCTTTGCCTTCTTGCGAATTACCAAAAGCATTGGTTGGCAATAAAACTTCTTCACAAATACTTTTAAACCATACATCTTTCTTGAGAAAAAAATTAAGATAAGGCCCATTATTTTTGGCCTGCTCAATTATTTCATCTGGCACGATTTTGTTGGCCAAGTCAGCGGCAATTTTAACTGGACTTTTTTTGACTAATTTAGTTATAGAAAAACACGATACAGCCAAATCCCCCATCTCTGGCTGCGGCGGAATTTCTATTTCTAAATTAAAATCCGCCGGCAAATCGGGTAAATTATTTTTAATAATTTTGATTAAATGATTTTTAATATCAAGAATGGTCATAAATTTTTATTTCAACATCTCTATAATCTGCTGACCAAATCAATAAAAGTTATCCACAGGCTAAAGTTGACACAACTTGCCACCTATGATATCATTATATGTGACCGAAAGGTCAGTAATCCGTAGCTTAGGGGTTCCGCAAGGAATCCCTTTGGCTTTTATTAGAAGTATTCATCCTATTTTGCTTATTATGGTTTGTGGAATTTCTTTTGGCCAACAAATAAATTCTTTAATTTTCTTAATATCAAATATAAAAACGTCCAATTGATTTAATTCGGGAGTAACCTTTCCTGAAATAGAAAATATAATAGCATTTTTGTCATTATTTTTTATCCGTTTTATCGGATCAGCAAAATCACTGTCGCCACTAAGAATAATAAAATTATCTACGCTATCTGAATCAATATCCTTTTGTATGTCCATGGCGAGCTCAACGTCAAAATTGCATTTTGGTTTTTCTATCTTTAGAACTCCTCGTTTATTAAGATCAAATAATTTACCATTCAGAAATTCGACGGTCTCCAAATCTAATTTAGATAAAAGATTCTTATCTATAAAATTTTTTAAAATATCAGGAGAATTATTAGAAATACTAGAAACATCAATTGAGAGAGGTATTAATTTAACCGGTTTGGTTGAAACAATATATTTAAAATTTTTAAGTTCTTCAATTTGTTCTTCTGATTTTGCATCGCCTTCAAGAGTACCTGTATAAATTTTTACCGATTGGATTACATCAAAAGAATTAAAAAACTGCTTCATTCTTTTTGTGTGAAAATGCCATTTAATCTTTTCTTGCCGGTGAATAACATTTTGCCAATCAATATAAATATTAGCAGACTTACCAAAAATATTTTCTAGTTCTAATATAACATCTGGATAAAGTTCTGCTAATTTTTTAATTCTTTCTGTTTTTGGATTAAACATAATTTTAAAAAAAATTAAGTTCTGTTCTTTAGGTTACCCACAGGTATTCATTGACAATCGATAAAATTGTGTTAAACTATAATTACTAGACGCTGGACGGATATTTTATATGTCCGTCCATTTACTTTTCCTTAAATCTTATTTCCCTTTTACTTTAATTGATTAATAATTGCCGCGGCAAATTGTTGAGCCGCGTCAGGGCCATTGGCGGTAATAATTCTGCCATCTACGACCACGCCTTGATCAACATATTTAGCGCCGTGGCTGGTTAAAATATCAATCAAACTTTTGTCGGCCGCAGAAGACCAAACCGTGGCCTGCTTGCCGCTCAAAACACCTGTCTGGGCTAAAATAGCCGGAGCCAAACAAATAGCAGCTAAAACTTTATTCTGCTGATTGGCCTGAATAATTAATTGCTGAATGGTTTTGTTATTTAAATATTCTTCAGCGCCTGGCCCGCCGATTAAAACCACAGCTTCATAATCATTGGGATTAACATCGCTAATTAAATTCTCCACCTCAACTTTTAACCCGAACTTACCGGTCGCAGTTCCCAAAGATGAACTGGCTGTGATTGTAGATATGCCAGCCTGCTCTAAAACACTTTTGGTCACGCTGTATTCGGTGTCTTGAAAACCATTAAAGGCGATGATTAAGATAGCTTTTTTTGTAGTAGTCATATTTTGGACTTTATTAATTTTACTAAAATTACAACCCAGTAAAATAAAGCTTAATAAAAATAAAATTGTCACCAAAAATATTTTTCTCATAGTTTGTGGTGTTCGGATAAATTCGTTGGTTTGGATGATTTTATTTTAAATGTTTTTGATCTCTTTAATGTCCTTAACCGGAACTTCTGTGGTCGTTTCTGAATCAAATTGTACGGTCACGGTTTGTTTTAAAATTTGACGAGCAATAATTTTGCCGTCACCGTGGATGGTTTTAACCAGTGCGCCTTGAGGAGGAATATTTTTAGCTAACTCTTTATAATTATCTTCTTCAAAGACCAAACAGCATTTTAAGCGTCCGCAAATTCCAGATAAACGCTCAACTCCTCGATGAGCAATTTGTTGATCAAAAATCAAATCAGTGGTCACGTTGCCTAATTTTTGTAAAAATTTTAAACAACACAGCGGTCGACCGCACGGCCCAATATCTCCGGCTAGTTCTACTTCCTGTCTGGCCCCGACTTGGTATAATCTAATTGAACGGTGGAATTTTTTGGCTAAGTCCTTAACCAGTTCGCGAAAATCAACTTTGCTGGCAGCAGTAAAAGCAAAGGTAATACGGCCGCCATCAAAGTGAAAAATAACATCAATCAGCTTCATGGGCAAATTGTGTTTTTTAATCAATTGTTCGCAATCCTGAAAGGCCTGCTCTCGGTGTTCGTTCTTTTTGATCATTTTTTCTAAATCAAGACTGGTGGCTTTACGAAGCAAAATAATCGCCGCCTCTTCTGTTTCTGGTTTTTGAGATTCGCGACTCGCTACCGCGATCGACTGCTTTGTTAATTCTTCGCCCTTCAGTTCAATGACCGTGGCCAAATCTATACCTTGGCCAGTCTTAATAATAACTCTGTCGCCAAGTTTTAGGTCATTAATAATATTGGTTTTTTCCTCATCAACCAACGAAATTGGCAAGGGTTTATCCCAAGATATGATTTGACAAATTATAATCATAGATTAAACCTGCAAAATCTTTGTATTTTAAGATTCTCGCCGGTCTTGGCAACGGCTTCTTTCAATAAATCTTCAATGGTTTTCTTGTCATCTTTAATGAACAGCTGCTTGATTAGACAGGTTTCGCTATAAAATTTATTAATTTTTCCCATAATAATCTTTTCTGCCACTGCGGCCGGCTTTTTTTCTTTTTTTAATTCTTCGGCATAAATTTCTTTTTCTTTGGCCAACTCTTCAGCCGGAACATCTTCCGGGGCAATCCATCTGGGATTAGTGGCGGCGATTTGCATGGCCAAATCATGCACAAAGTCTCTAAAAATCTGATTGCGGGCGACAAAATCGGTCTCACAACTTACTTCAACTAAAACACCGATTTTTTTATTGGCATGAACATAGGCGTCAATAATGCCTTCGCGCATGGTCCGGGTTTGCTTATTTAAAGCTATTTTCTGACCTTGTTTGCGTAAAATTTCTACTGCTTTGTCAAAATTATTCTTAGCTTCTTCAAGTGCCTTTTGGCAATCGCTCATGCCAGCGCCAGTTTGCTCGCGAAGTTTTTTAAGAGATTCAAGGTTAATCATAATAAATAATAAAATAACTAAAATTAACTTTCTTGAGTTTTTTTAGCCGGCTTATCTTTGGTTTTAGTTTGCCCGGCTTGATAAGCTTCAACAATTAGTTTGGTAATTAATTCAATAGACTTGGTCGCATCGTCGTTAGCCGGAATAGGATAAGTTACCTGTTCAGGATTGGTATTGGTGTCAGTTATAGCAATCAGAGAAACATTCTTTTTCCTGGCTTCATTAACTGCCGTGGCTTCCTGAATAAGATCTACCACATACAAGGTATCTGGCAAACGCGTTAAACTCTCTAAACCGCCGACCATAATCTCTAAACGCTTTAAATCTTTTTCCAGGCCTAATCTTTCCTTTTTGGTATATTTCTGCCATTCATTTTTCTCCTTTTCCTGAGATAATTTTTTTAGTTTCTCAATTAACTTGGCAATGGTAGAAAAGTTAGTTAAAGTCCCACCCAGCCATCGTTCACTAACATAGGCAAGATTGGCTGCTTGAGCATATTTCTTTATAATTTCTTTAGCCGAAGGTTTGGTCCCGACTAAAACCATTACCCCACCTCGAGCACCCAATTCCTCGACAAAATCCAGGGCTTCTTGTAATTTTTCTGTTGTTTTTTTTAAATCAATAAAACTAATGCCATTTTTAGCACCCTGAATATATTTAGCCATTTTGGGGTGGCGTTTGTTCAAACGATGCCCAATTTGGACGGCAGCTTGGGATAATTCATTGATTGTTGGAAGGTTAACCATAAAAATTAAAGGGTTGAATAAAAAATTAATATTAAGATGAAATAATTTGTTACCTTATTATAGCCTAAAATAATAAATTGGGCAAGCCCCGTTAGAACAACTTGACAGTGCTTCAGCTTCGGTTAATAAAAATAGGCCAGAGATATTGAATCAGTATTGTTGATAACTTATTGACCACGCCTTAAATCGCACTCAAAGAAGCGTCAAGTTTTCTAACGGGGCAAGAGTATTATAATACATTAATCAACACTTGTCCAGTTAGAAAACTTTATATTTCTCCTCTAACGCCACGCACTGTGTTATTAAATTTGGTGATTCAATAAAACATTGTATAATCTAAAATAATGTCCGAAAGGGTCGAAACTAAGACGTTTAGTAAAGTTATTCTAACTGGACTTGTCAAATATTTATGGTTATGTTATGCTTTAGTAATAATTCATTAAGTTATAGTCTATGAAAAAAGAAATTCATCCAAAATACTATCCCAAGGCAAAAATTATTTGTAGCTGCGGCAATATCATTACGGCCGGCTCAACAGTACCAGAAATCCATGTGGAAATTTGTTCCAAATGCCATCCTTTCTATACCGGCAAACAAAAATTACTTGATACCAGTGGTCGTTTAGAAAGATTCAAAAAAATAGTGGCTAAGGGACAAAAATTAACTATGGCCCGCCAATCCTCACCTAAAGGCAGGGTGACCAAAAAATCCGCTGGCAAAAAAGGGGTTTAATCCTTGTTTTAAATTAAACCAAGACAATCTAAGTGTTTTGTTCTATGTCTGAAACTGAAAATCTCAAAAAAGAATTATTATTATTAGAAACCGAGATGACCAGCCCGGAAGTTTTAGCTAATCCCAGCAAGTTGGCCGAGTTAGCAAAAAAATACAATCAAATAAAAAATCAGATTTTGGAGCTAGAAAAAATAGAATCTCTGGACAAACAAATTAATGATCTGGAAGCGCTGTTAAAAGAAGAAAAAAATATTGATTTAATTAATCTGGCCCAAGCTGAATTGGATAATCTCAAAAAACAAAAACAGATCTTAAAAGAAAAAAGCGGCTTAAATCAGGGATTAAATAATATTATCGTGGAAATTAGAGCCGGCACCGGCGGCGAAGAAGCAGCGCTCTTTGCCGCTGATTTATTTCGGATGTATAATCGTTTCTCCGAAAAAAAGGGCTGGTTGGTTGATGTTTTAAGTACTAGTCAAACAGACATCGGCGGCTTTAAAGAAATAATTTTCAAAATCAGCGGACCTAAGGCCTATTCTATTTTATTTTGGGAAAGCGGAGTTCATCGCGTGCAGCGCATCCCGACCACTGAAAAAAGTGGTCGGGTTCATACTTCTACGGCCTCGGTGGCTATTTTACCCGAAGCTACCGAGTCTGATATTAAAATAAAACCCGAGGATTTAAAGATTGATACCTACCGCGCTTCCAGCAAAGGCGGACAAAACGTCCAAAAGGTTGAAACTGCAGTCAGAATTACCTATCTACCAACCAATTTAGTGGTCACCTCTCAAGAAGAAAGATCGCAATCCAAAAATAAAGAAAAGGCTCTTAAAATCTTAAGAGCTAAATTAATGGCCCAAGCAGAAGAAAAAAGATTAAATGAATTAACCCAGCAACGCCGCAGTCAAATCGGTCACGCTAAAAGAGTAGAAAAAATTAGAACCTATAATTTTCCTCAAAATCGCCTGACTGATCATCGCCTCAATAAGAGTTGGTTTAATATTAATGAAATTATGGATGGCAAATTAGACGAAATCATTAAAGAGTTTCAGAAACAGCCGGAATAATTTCTATCCAACTATTACCTCTAAACATCTCTATTTCTTGACCGGATGAATCATAAAATCTCGTCCGGTCATTCTTTTTCTGCCAAGTGCCTTCGATTTTTTGGCCGCCTTGATAAATAATCGCCTCTCCCCCGCTGCTTAAATCAACTTCTTTTCGGTCTAAACTATCAATGGATTTAACGGCGGTCATTTGTAAAATCAAATTCCTGGCTGCTATCTGCTGACCTTCCTCATCTAAATATGGCTCTTCCTGCTGATTGATAATTAGATATCTTAAATAACGTATGCTTTTTGCATCATATCGCCAAACAATTGGCTTAAAATAATTAGAAATAGTGACGACTTGTTTCTGATCGGTTAAATTAGCTGGTGCTTGAAAAAACCAAGGGAATAAATCAATCTTATCGCTAATGTTTTTGTCCTGTTTAAAATTACTTATGGCTTCGGACGAAATATATAAATTATAAGGCGCCTTTCTGCTCTGGTTCCGCCAAAAATATTTTTGATCCGTGGTCAAACCATCTAAATTATCAACTTGATAAACGTTGTTTTCTAATTCACTTAAGACTTGCGGGCTACCGCCGGCATGAACAAAAATAGCCCGATATTCATCGGCCAATTCGGCTAAATATGGCCGGGCTGATCTAATCGGGCCAATTTTATTTGGCAATTTATCATCTCTAAAAATAGCCAAGAATCTACTAATTTTAGCCTCGACTGGTAATTCATAAACTACTGAAGCTGAATTAATTCCTGATAAAGGACGAGAGGCAAAAAAATTATCCATCACTGTGGCGATCGGCTTTAAATCTACTGAAGCGCTACCAACAGCCTCGCCGTCTAAGGGGCTAACCTGTCCGGAAATCTCTGGTTGAATGTTTGAGTTATTATTTTCTAAAGGCACCTGACCACATCCGACCAATAATATACCCAAAACAAAGACAATAATTATTCCGAAGAACAAATGGCTAATGTTTTTTGCCGTGAGTGTCATTAAATGAAATTAAATTATTTTTCTTTTTTGTCCTTATCTTTATCTGATTCGGCGGTTTTTGTTTCAGGCTGAGTTCCTGTTTCTGGACCTTCTTCTTTTTTGGTCACCTCTTCTTTGACGGTTTTAATTTCTTCAATTTTTTCTTCGGGCTTCTCTTCTAATTTTTTAATTTCCTCCTCGCTCCTTGGCGCTTCTACTAAGGCTACTACTTCTTCCGGCGAACCAAGAATCTTAACCCCCAAAGGCATAACTAAATCTTTAAGCCTGATGGTCTCGTCAAAACTTTTTAAAAAAGAAAGATTAACCTCTAGTTCATGAATCAAATCTTTGGGCAAACATTCAATTTTAATTTTAGTTAGTGGAGTAACTAAAACACCGCTTAATTCTTTCACGGCTGGCGCTTCACCAACAAAATGTAATCCCGCCTCGGCAGTAATTTTCTCGCCAGCTTTGACTTGATAAAAATCAATATGCTGAACAGTGTTTTTTATGGGCTGATATTGGGTGTCGTGAATTAAAACCTGAATCGGCTTTTGATCATCAATTATTAAATTAACCAAACTGCTCTCGCCGGCTTCTTTAAAAACCTTTTTAAAATCAACAGCCGAAACAGTAATGTTTTTATTTTTCAAGCCGTGACCATAAACCACGGCTGGAATTTGTCCCCTACCTCTCAAGGCATTAACCTTCCTGCCGGTCTTTGTCCTAGTTTTGGCATTTAAAGATAAAACCATATTTAATGATAATTATTAATTAATGATTAGAATTATAAAACGGATATTAAGGTTTGTCAAGTCAAAATTTATTATTCAATTAAAATAATTAAGACAATAAATCTTTCTCTTTGGCAACGAAGAGTCGATGAACATTAATGCTCTCTATTAAACCAATGGAAATAAAACTAATTAATAAATAACTGCCGCCGTAACTTAAAAATGGCAAGGGCACACCAACGATTGGCAGTAGTCCTAAATTCATACCAACAGTAAAAACAAAATGAATAAAAAAATTAATTAAAATACCAACCGTTAAGGTTAGAGCAAAATTATCATAAATTTTTTTGACCAATTTATTCAAACGGCTAAAAATTAAAAAGAAAAGAATAAAAACAATTAAGCAGCCCAAAAATCCGGCTCGCTCGGCAATGGCTGAAAAAATAAAATCAGTTTGACTAGCCGGCAAAAAATTTAGTGAACCTCTCGAAATTAGAGAAAGCCCGCGGCCAAAAATTCCGCCCGAGCCGATAGCCGAAACCGACTGGGCAATTTGATAACCGCGTCCTAGGGGATCATAATTGGGATTTAAAAAGGTAATTATCCGATCTCGCTGATAACTCTGGAAAACAGAAAAATACATCAAAACAGCTATGATGATAATAACCAAAATTATACCCAAAATATGCTTCCAATTATTATCCACCAGAATAATAATACCCAACCAAGTTAAAAACAAAATTACGGCTGAGCCAAAGTCTGGCTGGAAAGCCACCAAAACAACCGGCGGCAAGACGAAAACCAAACTCAAAATAATTCTTTTCAGCGGCAGCGGCCGCATTGTTTTTTGCCAAAAACTTGCCAAGGCTATAATAGAAACCAATTTAGCTAACTCTACCAGCTGAAAATTAAGCCGGCCAATAGATAACCAGCCCTTAACCCCATGAAAGGTCTTGCCCACCAACAATACGGCAATTAAGGCTATTAGTACTAGAAAATAAAGGGCATAGCTGATTGACCTTAAAAATCTAAAGTCAAGTTGACTAACAAAAAAAACCAGCGCAAAACCGATTAAACAAAAAATTAACTGCTTAACAAAGATTGAACTAAAGCCAATAGATTGGTTGGCAAAAGACAAATCATAGTGAATAATTAATCCAAAAACCACTAAAAGAAAAATAAGGATTATTAATCCCCAATCAAATAATTTTATTTTTTGAATAAAACCAGACAACATTATGATAACGAAAAATTTTCGTAAAATTACGGATTAATGAAATTACTGGTATCTAGTAAATTAACGTCGGGAATGATTTTAATAGTGCTTACGAAATCAATTAATCTTGATAAATTAATTTCAATTGATCTCTCTTTGCCAGCCAGCCAATTCGTAATCGGCACCACATAGACATCGACAATTTTATTATTTTGATATAAAACTATTTGTGCCTTGACCTCCCAAAAACTATAAGCTGACTGATTAAGGGCGTTAAACCGAAGGCGGGCTGGTTCAATTTTATTTCCCAAAGGCTGGCTAGGAATAAAATTAATATTTTGGAAAGATAAATTATGAATTATTTCAAGTTGACTTCTTAACTCTGGTCTAACCCGGCGCCAAGCAATCCTGGTAATTTCCAAATCAGGCGTCGAGGCTGGCTGTGGGGTGGTTTGGTTTAAAGATAACAAATATTTTTTTTCGTTAGGCAATAAAGAGGTACTGACAACAATAGTTTGATTTCCTAAAACAATTTTACCTTCTAGCAAAGAAACCGCCCAATCGTTATTGTCGTTTTCTGCTTCGGCAACAAAAGTATAATGATAACCATTGTCCTGACCCAAATAAACCAGGGTCTCGTTACTAACCACCGGTAAATTGGGTTGAACGCGCTCATTATATTCTAAAAAGTTCACCCAATTCCTGGTCAAACCATTAATGGTGTCTCGGTAAGCCGGGGTATAAATAATAAAAAGAATGGTCTGATAGACAGCAATAGTCCAAATAATGAGGTTGACTAGAATTAAAACCAAAATTAATAGCCTCCGCAATAAAGGCTTTTTAGCTTGAAGCCATTGGGCTGTTTTAATATTCTCAACAGTCAAATTTTGCTCTAAATTAGTCATAAACATATCTTAACATAAATAATATTAACAACAAGGGGGTTGTCGAATAACTAGTAATATGTTAAAGTTAATGAATCAGTCAATTTAATTTAATAATTAATACTTTTATGTTCGCCCAAAATCTTTTTTATTACACTGTCAGCTCAGCCATTATCATCGTGGCTCTTTTTATTTGTTTTGTCCTGATTTATTGTCTAGTAATTCTTAAGAAAATATCGGGAACTATGAATCGCATTAACAAAATTGTCGAAGACCTGAAAGAAAAAATAAAAATTTCTGCTTTTATGGGATTAATTGGTCAAGGCATCAAAGAAGTAACAGAATTTGTCAGAGAAAAAAGAGAAAAAAGAAAAAAATAGTTCATCGGGGCAAAACAATCTTTTAAAAAAGGGTAGTATTTTTTGTTATGTTTACCCATCTTCACGTTCACTCTCACTATTCATTATTAGACGGCATGGCCAAAATTGAAGGATTGTTGGCTGAGGCAAAAAAATATAAAATGACCTCGCTGGCAATCACTGACCATGGCGTAATGTATGGTGTTATAGAATTTTACCAAAAAGCTCTGGCGGCCGGGATAAAACCGATTATCGGCGTGGAAGTATATCTGGCTCCAAATGGCCGCCACAACAAAAGAGCCAAGATTGACGAAAAACCATATCATTTAGTTTTGCTTGCCAAGAACGAAACAGGATATAAAAATCTTATTAAACTCACCACCATCGCCCACCTCGAGGGTTTTTATTATAAACCGAGAATTGATAAAGAAGTTCTAAAAAAATACTCTGAAGGATTAATTGCCTTGACTGCCTGTCTGGGGGGTGAAATCCCAAAATTAATTATTAATAACCAAAACAATAAACTAGAAGAGGCACTTTCCGAGTATCAAGAAATTTTTGGACCGGATAATTTTTATTTAGAAGTTCAACATCATCCCGGCGAACCAGAACAAGCGCTGGTTAACAAAAAAATGTTTGAGCTAAGCGAAAAATTCCATATTCCGGTGGTGGCCACCAATGATGTTCATTATATCAACAAAGAAGACGCTGACATACAGGATATTCTCCTTTGTTTACAGACCAAAAAGAAGAAATCCGAGACTGCTAATCGTCTCTATATGATGGCTGATGACTATTCGTTTCGCTCTCCCCAAGAGATGATGGAGGGTTTTAAAAATCATCCTGAAGTTATCGCTAATACTCAAAAAATAGTTGAGGCTTGTAACTTAAAAATAGAACTTGGGGTCACCAAACTCCCCTCTTTTGCCTTGCCAGCTGGCCAAACCGCTGACGAATATTTAGTCAAACTATGCGAAGAAAGACTCCCTAAACACTATCCTAACAAAAGTCCCGAGGTTATCAATCGTTTTAACCTTGAATTAGGGGTTATAAAAAAAACAGGGTTTGCTCCTTATTTTTTAATTGTTCAAGATTTTGTTAACTGGGCCAAAGAAAACGGAATTGTTGTTGGCCCGGGCCGAGGTTCAGCTGCCGGCTCAATCGTCTCCTACATCTTAAATATTACTAACGTTGACCCGCTCCCCTATGGTCTGGTGTTTGAAAGATTCTTAAATCCAGAAAGAATTTCCATGCCTGATATTGATTTAGATTTTGCCGACATCAGACGAGATGAAGTTATTCGCTATGTGGAAAATAAATACGGCCGAGATCGTGTCGCTCAAATTATTACTTTTGGGACAATGGCTGCCCGGGCTGCCATTCGTGATGTTGGCCGGGTCTTGGATTACCCTTATGGCTTCTGTGATAAATTAGCCAAAATGGTGCCAATGAATATGACCCTGGATACAGCCACCGACCGAGTTCAAGAATTAAAAAACTATTATGAATCTAATGCCGATGTCAGAAAAATAATTGACGCAGCTAAAAAACTAGAAGGAGTGGCTCGTCATGCTTCCAAACATGCTTGCGGTATTATTATCACTCCTAAGCCACTAGATCAATATTTACCGGTTCAGTATGATGTCTCGGGAATGGAAAAAACAATTATCACTCAATATGAAATGCATTCTGTTGAAGCGCTGGGTTTACTAAAAATGGATTTTCTGGGATTAAAAAATCTCACCCTAATTGAAACCGCCCTTAATATAATTAAAAGAATTTATAAAAAACAAATTGACTTAGATTCACTGCCCCTTGACGATTCTAAAACTTTTAAATTATTTCAGGCAGCTTTTACAGTCGGTGTATTTCAGTTGGAAAGCGGCGGTATGAGACGATATTTAAAACAATTAAAACCAACACAACTAGAAGATATTATTGCTATGATTGCTTTATATCGACCCGGCCCTATTGAATTAATTCCTGATTATATTGCCGGCAAGCACGGACTTAAAACGCCATCCTACTTACATCCTAAATTGAAACCCATTTTAGAAAAAACCTATGGCGTGGCTGTTTATCAGGAACAATTATTGGAAGTTGTGAGAGCCTTAGCTGGCTTTACTTTGGCCGAAGCTGATGTCTTAAGAAAAGCAGTGGGCAAAAAAATAGCCAAGCTCCTGCAAGAACAAAAAAATAAATTTATCAAGGGCTGTCAAAATAACAAAGTTGAAAGGAGCGTGGCCGAAAAGGTTTGGCAATTTATTGAGCCGTTTGCTGGCTATGGTTTTAATAAATCTCATGCTACTTGTTATGCTATGATCGCCTATCAAACTGCTTATCTAAAAGCTAATTATCCCACTGAATTTATGGCTGCTCTTTTAACTTCAGACCAAAACGATTCAGATCGTATTGCTATTGAGGTAGAAGAATGTAAAAAAATGAATCTGGAGGTTCTGCCGCCAGATATTAACGAAAGTTTAGAAAACTTTACCGTGGTCGGGCCAAAAAAAATAAGGTTTGGATTATTAGCCATCAAAAACGTCGGCAAAGGTATTGTTAAAAAAATTATTGCTGAGAAAAAAGAAAACGGCAGCTACCAAAGTTTAGAAAATTTTCTAACCAGAGTTCAGACCAAAGATCTAAACAAAAAATCTTTAGAAAGTTTAATTAAGGCTGGCGCTTTAGACAATTTTGGTGAGAGAAATCAATTGTTAAATAATCTAGAGGCTCTCTTAGAATTCAATAAAAAAATCCAACAAGATCATCAAAATGGTCAGACGACGCTGTTCGGTTCATTCTCTTTTTTAAATAATCGAAGCGGCAATTTAAGATTACAAAATTGTGAACCAGCAACTTTGCCGCAAAAATTATTTTGGGAAAAGGAATTGTTAGGTCTTTTTATTTCTGATCATCCTCTAAGAGAAATTAAGCCCAAAATAGAAAAATGGACCACTCCTATTGGTAATTTAAATAAAAACGAAAGAGTAAATTCTCGCTTTATTGTCATGGGCGGCATTATCACCAATATTAAGCGATTCATCACCAATAATAAACAAACTATGTTATTTGTAAAAATAGAAGATGAATCCGGCTCTATTGAGGGCATTGTTTTCCCAAAACTTATGCAAATAAGCTCTAACCTTTGGGAGGAAAACAGAATTATTTTAGCCGCCGGCCACCTAACCGATAAAGATGGGGTGCCGAAAGTTATCATTGATACAGCCGAAGAATTAATTCCCAATAATATCACCGAGATTATTAAAAGAATTAGGGATGGTCTCTTGCCCCGTTAGAACAACTTGACAGTGCTTCAGCTTCGGGCAATAAAAATAGACCAGAGATATTGAATTAGTATTGTTGGTGAGATATTGCTAACACCTTAAATCGCACTCAAAGAAGCGTCAAGTTTTCTAACGGGGCTTGCCCCGAAGTAGAAATTTGGCGTTTCTTGAACTGCGCTCAAATGGTATTATTGCCACAGGAATAATGGTCTCCAGAAACAGAAGGGTATTA
>Ga0209609_10001024_pt1 | contig 16464 bp, 13 predicted proteins | sample LakKivw325mmetaG_FD_184136 | JGI IMG/M metagenome (GOLD analysis project Ga0209609, IMG submission 184136) | Anoxic lake water microbial communities from Lake Kivu, Rwanda to study Microbial Dark Matter (Phase II) - Lake Kivu water 325m metaG... | ecosystem: Environmental > Aquatic > Freshwater... | reverse complement strand
CATTATCCCATAAAACAAATAGTGCTAAAAACCTGCAAGGGATTTTTAGAAATTGTTACGCACGATTATTTCTTGCCTGATTGTTTGCTAAGACCTCTGAATTAAGGTATTTTTAATAATTATTTTTAGTATTATAATACCTCCTTATTGCTTTTATTTTCTGAAAAATCATAAATTCAGCAAACAATAAAGAAAGGTAGAAAATGAAGAAAAAGCTTATACTCATACTAACAGTTATTGTGGTAGCAGCAATTGTACTGTCTATGTCTTCATGCGCCAAAGCAGTTGAGAAAATGGCCGAAAAAGCAATTGAAAAAACCATTGAAAGTTCAATGGGCGGAGAAGATGCGGATATAGATATTGACGATGAAAATGTCAGGATTTCAAGTGACAGTGGAGAAGTTGCACTTGGAGATGATGCTTCGGTCCCTGAGGACTGGCCATCATCAATAGCTGTTTATCCTGACCTTAAAGTCATATATTCTGCAAAGGCAAAAGATGATGTAAATGAAAATACTTTTGCAATCTTTGCAGAAGCAACAAAGGGTACAGTCAAGGAAATCTATGAATGGCACAAAAGCAAGATGTCCGGATATGAGCTGATTTCTGACAATTACGGAACTTCTGACGGCAATGATTCTTTTTCTCTCCAGTGGAAAAATGACCAGTATGAAGTACTGCTGATGTGCGGTTCCGATGGCAGCGTCGTCAATTACACATTTACGGTAGTGGAGCCCAAAGAATAGGATGACAGTCAAAAAGCCAGCCGGTATGCAGTTTTTTAAATAACTGTTTTACTGTGAGGCTTAGAAGTAAATGAATACTAAAAAGGCCGGTATTTACCCGGCCTTTTTTTATTACTATTATTTATCCTGTGGAGATTCTTTGAGCTTATCTGTAAAATGCCTTATTTTCTTGTCTATAAAATAATTTATCGAACCTTCTTCAAATGAACCTTCGTCATTTAAATTTCCGGATTTGATTCCTGTGAGTATCTCTATCCCTTCATCTATGGTATTTACTGCAAATATATGGAACAGGCCCTTTCTCACTGAATCTATTACTTCATCTTTTAGCATCAGGTTGCGGATATTGGCTGCAGGAATTATTACCCCCTGCTGTCCTGTAAGGCCTGCCTCACAGCATACTTCAAAAAACCCTTCTATTTTCTCATTTACACCGCCGATTGCCTGCACCTGGCCCTTCTGGTTCACTGAACCGGTAACAGCAATATCCTGCCTGAGAGGGGCATCCGAAAGTGCAGATAATATTGCATAAAGTTCAGCGCTTGAGGCACTGTCGCCTTCTATTCCACCATAACTTTGTTCAAAAACCACCCTTGCAGCTAAGTTCATGGGTTTGTCTTTAGAGTAACGGTCAGTCAAAAAACCGCCAAGTATAAGGACCCCTTTTGTATGAATGGGCCCACCAAGCTTTGTTTCCCTTTCAATATCCATTATACCCTCTTTGCCGATGCCTATGCTTGCTGTTACGCGCGACGGCCTGCCAAAAATATAATCTCCGGTATTTGAAACAGAAAGCCCGTTTACCTGCCCGGCTTTTTTACCGATTGTATCTATCAGTATTGTTTCATCTTTTATCATTTCTTTAATCCGTTCATGTATGAGGTTTGAACGGTAAGCCTTTTCTTCTATAGCTTTTTCTATGTGTGAAGATTTGATATATTTAGTGTTTTCCTGGCCAGCGTAGAAATTAGCCTCAAAAATGATATCTGAAATATCCGAAAACCTGGTAGATATCTTACCCTTGTTTTCAGCAAGCCTTGAGCCATATTCGATTATTTTAGCAACTGAAGCAGCTTCCATATGTTTTAAGCCTTCCTTGCTGCAGAGGGTGCATGCAAATGAAGCATATTTCCTGATATTATCATCGGTCCTGTCCATTACCAGGTCAAAATCTGCCCTCACCTTGAAAAGTTTTTTAAAATCCTGGTCAAGTGAAAAAAGCAGGTCATAAATCATAGGGCTCCCTATAAGGATGACTTTTACTTTTAAAGGTATTGCTTCAGGCTTTAACCCTTTTGTGGTAATATAACCGAGTTTTTCCCCGGCTTCCTCGATTGCGATTTTCTTATTTATAAGTGAGTTTTTAAGGCTGTCCCAGGAAAAAAAATTCTTAAGAAGTTCCTCTGCAGGGATAACAATAAACCCTCCGGAAGCTTTATGAAGCGAGCCTCCCCTTATCATTGTAAAATCAGTTGTCAGGACGCCAAATTGCGCTTCTTTTTCTATCCTGCCAAAAATATTCTGGTATGTCGGATTGTGCTCAATTATCACTGGTGCGCCATTGTTGGAAGAATTGTCTACGACAAGATTTACTTCATATTTCTTGAAAGGCAGTTCCTTCATCCATGGAAATACCGGTTGGGACTGAAGCTCAGGTGCAATTCCTGTGATAAATACAGCAAGATTCTGCAGTATTTCACTTTTTACGGTTTCTATGTGTTCAACTGCTTCAGGGATATCCCTGAATTTTTCTTTAAGGTCACTGATATTTTTTTCTATTGCAAATAAGGCGACTTCATGGTTCAGTTTTTTTATTTCCTCATCTATCTGCTTTTCAAGATCCCTGACCTTTTCCATCGTGCCCTTAAGGTCCTCATTTATTCCGGTACGCTTTGCCTGTATCTGCTGTTTTTTATCTTCACTTAATAATAAAAAATCCTGCTCGTTTAAAAGTTTTCCGTCAATTATGGGTACAATAAAAACACCTATCTGTGACGATTTAAGTACAAAGCCCTGTTCCTGCACCCTTTTGTTCAAGTCGCTTAAAAGCTTATCCTTCTGCTGTTCAATATTTTTTACAACTGAATCTTTTTTCTCTGAATAGTCCTTGCTTTCAAAAGTCCTGGGGATTATGTTACGCACAGATGATATGAGTGCTTTCATATCACCCTGGAATATCCTGCCCATTCCTGCAGGCAGGCTTATGGCATTTGGCTCATAACTGTTATTGAAGTTATTTACATAGCACCAGTCAGGTGGAACCGGTTTTTGTCTGGCAAGTTCCTGCACAAATTCGCTTACACCGGTTGTCCTTCCGGTGCCTGTATAGCCGGAAACATAAATGTTAAATCCATTATCCTGTATTTCAAGGCCGAATTTCAGTGCCTTTACTGCACGGTCCTGCCCTATGATGCCTTCCAGGGGCTTTAACTCTTCAGTGGTTTTGCAATTGAGCTTTTTTGCATCATAAGATGCTTTCAGGTCAGATGGCAATAGTTCAAGTTTATCCATGATGCTTACTCCTGTCCTTTGCCTCTGTTTAGATTCAAGGAATTATAATTTATTTTTTTATCTGGTTTAAGACAGCTTCTGTTACCCGTTGAATTATTTCTCTGTACTGTTCAGGTTTAATTCCGGATATGACTGAAGCACATTCACTGGAGCCTGATGATGAAAGGCTGCCGCTGCCACTTCCATATACTGACTGCTTACCAAAAGCATCAGTATAAACATAACCTGGGGTACAGACATCTTTGGAAACATCTATTGTCCTGAAATCTTCTTTTGTAAACTGTTTGTGTATTGAAAAATCAGCTTTAGGGTCATTTCCAAACATTATCTGCCTGTATATAAGTATTTTTGCACAGTTATTTGCAACTTCAGTATATAGAAATGCGTCATTAATGCTTCCACCGGCAGCGAAAGTCCCATGGAAGGGGATATTGCAGACAAGCGGGCAGCCGGGCTCTATTTCTCTTCTTTTTTTGAAATTCTTGACTATTGCTTCGGCCTGTTCAATTGAACCCGGGACAACTTCAGGTATATTTGTAATGGGCTGTGACCCTATTACTGCTCTGGTGCCTTCACTTACTGCCGGTATGTCCATATGGGCGGCACCAAAAGCCATCATAAAAAACGGGTGGCCGTGTACAACGGAATTCACATCAGGAAAATTCTGGTAAATGTAATAATGTGTAGCAGCCTCTCTGGATATCATATCAACTTCCCCTACAATCGGAACTTTACACAGGTCTGTAACAATTACCTGGTCCTCTGAGATTTCCCACTGGAAATCATGTCCGGCACGCCTGGGATTAATATAAATCAGATTTCCGTCTCGCACTGAAATATTGCCCCCGCTTGCATCTGTAAGGTCTCTGTCATACATAATTTTTCCGATTTTACAAATTGATGCCCTGATGTTTTTAATGTCAACCATTTCAACTCCATTCACAAAAAGATATTAATTGCCTGTGACAAATAGTCTTAAATAATAAAATCAGTTACAGTGATATTATATATTCAACCAATTCTGAGTTCAAGGATATTTTTGGGATTTTGTTTGTTTATGTTAGTTTTTGTTTGTTTTATAATTAACGGTGCTTTTATCTTTAAAACAGATTTTCATAATAGGTTTAAAGCCTGTTTCTAATCCCTCAGCCTTGCACCGAATTTTTTTGAGAGGTTATCCAGTATCCTTTTGACTATTATGCTGACTTCTGTATCCTTCAGCGTCCTCGTTTCATCCTGGAACGAAAGAGAGTAAGCCATGCTTTTTTTATCTTCTTCTATCTGCCTGCCTGAATACAGGTCAAAGAGCCGTACAAGCTTCAATAATTTTGTACCTGAATGTTTTATTTCTTCTTCAATATCAGAGTGAGCCACCAGCCTGTCAACAACAATTGCTATGTCTATATCAATTGACGGGAACGCGGGTATCCGGGTAAACGTTCTTGAAGATGCAATGTTTGAAATGAATGCATCCATATCAATCTCAAGATAAAAAATATCCTGTGCAATATCAAGGTTGTCCAGTATTGCAGGATGGATCTTGCCGATTATACCGGTTACCTTTCCATTAATAATTAATTCTGCGCTTATTTCGGGATGGAAAAATTTTAGTTCTTTATGCGCTACTTTAGTTTCTGCCCCTTTATAGAAGGTATTGCAAAGATATTCGAATACACCTTTTATATCATAGAAATCACAACCTCTTTCATTTCTGTTCCACGCCTTATTTGATGCTTTACCTGAAAGCATTACACCAAGCACCGTAGTTTCTGCCGGAAGTTTTTCCCCGGGAACATGCTGATAGACTTTTGTAATCTCAAAGATAGAAATATCTTTGATACCCCTGTTTATATTTCCGGAGATATTTTTTACCATCAGGGGCATCGGCGTAGTCCTTAAAAATGCAAAATCCTCATTTAACGGATTCAGTATTCTGACAGCACCGGCAAACCTGGCTTCTTCCTGTTCAAGCTTAAAGCTTTTTAAAAGTTCCGACCCTGTAAATGAATAATTTATGACTTCAAAAAAACCGATGTTAACCATAGCCTGCCTTACCTGCCTGATGAGCCTCTGGACAAAAGTGTGCCTTCCTCTGTGTAAAGGTGAAACCATCGGGTTTGATTTGAATTTATCAAAACCGTGTATCCGTGCAATTTCTTCAATAAGGTCTATTTCTCTCTCAATATCCTCATATCTTGAAGACGGCACAAAAGTCTTTATGCAGAACGGTATATCGCCAGCGTTTTTAACTGCAATAATTTCATTTTCTATTCCCAGGCTTGAAAGAATCCCCGATATCTCAACTGTACTTATTTCTTTTCCCAGGACACCCGCCACTTTTTCCATGCGTAAAATGATTTCCCTTGTCCTTGGTTCTTTCCGGTAATTGTCATAAATTCCCGGGGGAAACTCTTTGCCTGTCATGGCCGAAAGTAACCTGCTGAATTTTTTTATTGCAATAACTGTCAGCTCCGGGTCAATCTTCTTTTCAAATCTGTTAGAGGCTTCGGAGCGCAGCCCCAGATTTGCAGATGTCTTCATTATGGAGGGCCCGTAAAAATTTGCTGACTCAAGAAGCATATTTACCGTGTCTTCATTTATCTCAGTGTCCTTGCCCCCCATTACACCGGCAATTGCAACCGGTTTTTTTTCATCTGCTATCACAAGCATATCTTCTTTAAGGTTTCTCAAACTGTCATCTATGCTCCTGATGGTCTCATCACCGGCTGCATTTCTGACAATTATTTTCCTGGAATATAAAAGGTCCAGGTCAAATGCATGAAGCGGCTGTCCTGTTTCATGCATCACATAATTTGTAAGATCGACAATCAGGCTTACCGGCCTGTAATCACATAGCGCCAGCCTGTTTTTCAGCCATTCAGGGCTCTTTGCAGCCGGTATATCTGAAAATATCTTTGCAGAATATCTTGGGCACAGTCTATAATCTCTTATGTCAATTTCCAGGCTTTTATCTCTGTTTATTTCCCCGGATAAATCATACTCCGGCGGCTTAAAACTGATACCTGTCAGGGCGCTTATCTCCCTTGCTATTCCAATAATGCTTAGGCAGTCCGGCCTGTTGGGAGTTATTTCAAGCTCAAAGACAATATCATCAAGGCCGGTATATTTTGCAAATGCCAGTCCGGGGGTGCAATCCCCTAGTATCATTATACCTTCTGAATCACCTGCAAGCCCAAGCTCATATTCTGAGCACATCATTCCTTCAGAAACAACGCCTCTGAGCTTGCTTCTATGTATTTTCATTCCCTGTGCAGTAACTGCTCCTTCAGTGGCTACAGCAACATTGTCTCCTGATTTGAAATTATTTGCTCCGCAGACGATGTTGAGGGTATTGCCTCCAATATCAACCTTACACACAGAAAGTTTATCGGCATCAGGGTGACGGTCAAAACCCAGTATCCTGCCTGTGACAACATTATAAAAACGCTTTCCAATATCCTCGACTTTTTTTACTTCTGTGCCGCTCATAGTCAATAATTCTGCAACCTCAGAAGCATCAAGGCTTTTACCGGAACCCTCCATATCGAGAAATTCTTTAATCCAGTTAAGAGTAACTTTCACTTAAATCTCCATAAAATAAAAAAAGGTTTACTTTGAGTTTTGTTTAGAATTGCCTGATAAACCTCAGGTCGTTTTCATAAAAAAGCCTTATGTCATCAATGCCGTATTTAAGCATGCAGATTCTTTCAATACCCATGCCAAATGCAAACCCATTGACGTTTTCAGCATCATATTTTACATATTTATAAAGATTGGGGTCCACCATTCCAGCCCCAAGTATTTCGAGCCAGCCGGAACCGCCGCAGGTCCTGCAACCCTTACCCTCACATATTGCACAGGAAACATCCACTTCTGCGCTTGGCTCGGTAAACGGAAAGTAATGCGGCCTGAACCTTACGGCTCTTTCCTTACCAAAAACTTCATGCGCAAATGTCTCAAGGGTCCATTTCAGGTTCCCGAAGTTTATCCCTTTATCTACCACCAGCCCCTCTATTTGTGTAAACATTGGAGTATGGGAGATATCATAATCTTTTCTGTAAACTTTCCCCGGAGCAATTATATAAACCGGCGGCTGGTGCTTTTCCATGTACCTTATCTGTACCGGCGATGTCTGTGTCCTGAGCAGAGTATCATCTGAAATAAAGAAAGTATCATGGAGGGATCTTGCGGGATGATCCGGAGGAGTATTTAATGCTTCAAAATTATAGTAATCAGTTTCAACTTCAGGGCCCTCTGCGACTTCAAAACCCATGCCGATGAATATGTCTTCTATTTCTTCAATGACCTGCGAGATTATATGCTTTTTCCCACACTGGACAGCATTTCCAGGCAGGGAAAGATCTGTTTTTTCCTTTCTGAGCTCCTGGTCAAACTGTATATTCTTGAAAAACTTTTCTTTTTGTGAAATTGCTGATTCAATTTCCTTTTTTATCTCATTGGCTTCTTTTCCTGCAACAGGCCTGAGCTCTTTTGGCAATGCGCCGATATTGCCCAGTGTTGTAACCACCAGGCTTTTTGCTCCTGCATATTTTGCCCTGATCCTGTAAAGCTCATCAAGACTGGAAGTATTACTGATTTCTGCCCTGAAACTTTCAATCTCTGATTTTAACTTTTCTTCTATTTCGTTAATTTCCATATCAGGCTGTGACTTGCTGCTGTTTTGCAGTTTCTGCAAGTTTTGTAAAAGCAGCAGGGTCATTAGTAGCGATTTCTGAAAGCATCTTCCTGTTTATATCGACTTTTGCAAGTTTAAGGCCGTTTATAAATTCATTATAGGAAAGGCCGTTTAATCTTGCTGCAGCATTTATCCTGGTTATCCACAAGCTCCTGAATGTGCGCTTTTTATTTTTACTGTCCCTGTATGAATAACTTAATGCTTTTAATAGTTCCTGTTTTGCAAGCCTGTAACTCCTGCTGCTGGAACCATAGTAACCCCTTGCTTCTTTAAGGACCTCACTGTGTTTTGTCCTTTTTATAACTCCCCTTTTTATTCGAGTCATATTAATCTACACCTTCTTTCAAATTTAAAACGTATATCTGCAGCTGCCACTGTTATTTTCCCAGCATCCGCCTGATTCGAGGATAATCCGGAGCTGCTACTTCTGTCTCCTGTCCAAGAGTCCTTTTCCTTTTTGCATTTTTCTTTGTAAGTATATGGCTTTTATAAGCTTTTACTCTAACTATTTTCCCGGTTCCTGTTAATTTGAACCTTTTGGCTGCACCTCTGTGAGTCTTAATCTTCGGCATTTTTACACCTTCCCTTCCCGATAAAAACTGTTGCTGATTTATCAACTTCCTATATTATGCCCGATAAACAGCTTATGCCGGCTCGAGTATCATAATAATATTGTAACCTTCCAATTTGGGCCTCTGCTCGACAATGCAACTGTCACCCAGTTCTTCAAGCATGCTATTTAAAAGATTCATTCCAAGTTCAGAATGAATCTTTTCCCTGCCCTTAAAAGACATTGTAACCTTTACTTTATTTCCTTTTTGCAGGAACTTTTCTATTTGCTTGGTTTTTATTCCCAGATCATTTTTATCTATTTTCGGCCTTAATTTTATTTCCTTTATAACTATCTGGGTCTGTTTCTTCTTTTTTTCTTTTTCAGAAATCTCAAGCTGGTATTTATATTTGCCAAAGTCCATTATCCTGCATACCGGTGGTGCAGCATTTGGCGCTACTTCTACCAGATCAAGTTCCTTTGAATAGGCTAACCTTAAAGCCTCTTCTACAGGAGTAATACCAATCTGTGAGCCGTCTTCATCAATTAATCTCACTTTTGGTATCCTTATTTGTTCATTCACCCTGATGTTTTTGATAATTTATATTACCTCCGTACATTTTGTTAAAATCTTTTTTATAATAAAAAAAATAGGCAGAAACCATCCACCTATTTTAATTACTTAAAATATAACCAGGTAAGCTGCTCACGGTTGACCCATGTAAATCCTGTAATTTTAAAATCCAATACAGAACGCTATCTGGTGAGAAATAAATGATTTCTATTTCTGCTTCCAATATTAAATTATAACTGAACTTAATGCCTCGATTAAATTCCGAGTGAAATTATATATATTTTTTCTTATTTGTCCACTATATCAGTAAAAAACTTTAGCTTACGGCCTGTTTTTCTTCATCTGGAACATATTCTTCGTTCCAGACTTTATCTGCAATCTTTCCATAAGCGCAGGAATAAGCATCGAGCTGCTTTGCCAGATCTGTCACAACTGTTTCTGCACCGTCATGTGTTGCGTATGCGCCTGTTTCAGCTACTATATCTCTCAATACATGAGGATTGTCAATTATACTGCAAGGCCTTAAATGGTTTTCATTATATGGCTGCCTTTTTCTGAAAGCCATAAAAAATGGGCTTGTTATTACTTCTGCAAGGCTTTTTTCCTTGATATTATCGGCAGCAAAATGTACAAAGACACAGGGTTCAACATCTCCGTTTACGTTGATATGCAGGTAATTCTTGCCGCCTGCCATGCATCCATTTACCAGGTTGCCGTCGTTCCAGAAATCAGCAACTATTATATTTTTGGTCTTCCTTATTTCGATTATCCTTTTTCGCCTGTAATCTCTCTGTTCGGGAGTCGGCATAAGGTCAAGGTTTGGCTCCCTTCCTATGGGTATATAATTAAAATACCAGCCAATAAAGCACCCTTTATTTACAAAGAAATCAACAAACTCATCGCTTACAACAAGGTCATTGTTTTCCCTTGTCGCTGTAACAGAATATCCGAAAAGTACACCGTTACGGTTAAGCGCATCCATGGCGTTCATTATTTTCCCCCATGTCTGGTCGCCTCTTCTTGCAGCAGTTTCTTTTTCAAAACCTTCCACACTTATGCAGGGAACGGCATTGCCAAGCTCTGCAAGTTTTTTGGCAACCTCATCATCAATGGCAGTGCCATTTGTATAAATCTGGAAGAAAGAATCATTGTGCCTTGAAAGGAAATCATATAGTTGCGGCCATACAAAAGGCTCCCCGCCTGTTATTACGAAGAAGTATATCCCAATGGCATTAGCTTCATCAATTATCCTGTTGCATACGTCATAAGGCAGGTCCTCTTTCTTTGAGTATTGCCATGCATAGCATCCGTAGCATTTCAGGTTACATTTCATGGTAGGGCTTATTACAAGATGATTGGGAGGAGTAATGCCATATTTTTCAGTAAACGCCTTACGCTTTGGCTGCCCCTGTATCATTGCATTATTGATAAGGTTCATGACAACCTTATTGCGTACAGATGGCGCCATCCTGCTTGAGGCTTTTTTCAGGTTTACAAGAAGGTTTTCCAGAAAATCACGCTCTTCCCTCTTTTTCAGTTTGTACACTCTTCCTTTTACGATTTTAAGCCATCTTTCGTCTGAAATCTTCGGGAGTACTTTGACAACACTCTTTATAGCAGCAGTTGTTGTGTAAAGCTTCACTTTTTCTTTAAGAGTCATTTCTATCCCTTCGTTACTTAATATAATAAATTACTTATGATTATTAACTCTTTCTTGAACTTACCTGAATTTCAGAAAACTATTATAATAATAACACTTATAAAAATAAAGAAAATGATAAAAAAAGCTTTTATAAATTCCCTTTTCTGTCTTGCTGAATTTACCCTTTACAAATAATTTTAAAAACCGGATATACGCTTTTTAATGACGGCACGCCATTGCAATAGTTTCACCTTCGGCAGACAAACAGCAATAATAAAAATTATTATGGCATAGCAGCTCTTGATTTTACAGCAGAGCCGATTATTTCTGTTAATTCATTTATACTTATATTCTTTATATCCCCGCCTGCTTTTTTCCTTACTGTGACGGTTTCAGTTTTTTCTTCCTGCTCACCTGTAATTATCATATATGGTATTTTCTGAAGCTCGGCCTGCCTGATTTTCTTGCTGAGTGACTCAACCCTGTTATCTATTTCACTGCGATAACCAAGGGCGAGCAGCCTGTTATTTATTTTTTCCGCATATTCCTGGAACTTTTCGGAAATCGGCAGCACCACAGCCTGTACAGGTGCCAGCCAGGGCGGGAGGTTTCCGCTGTAATTTTCAATCAATATACCCATGAACCTCTCCAGGCTTCCAAGCACGACCCTGTGGATCATTACGGGCCTGTGTTTTGCATTGTCCTCACCTGTATATTCAAGATCAAACTTCTCAGGCATTGAAAAATCAAGCTGGATAGTCGCGCATTGCCATGTCCTGTCAAGGCAGTCTTTTATGTGGAAATCTATCTTGGGCCCGTAAAATGCCCCGTCTCCTTCATTTATTTTATAATCCAGCTCTTTTTCTTCTATAACACTTTTTAATGTGCTTTCAGCTTTATCCCATATCTCGTCGCTGCCAATCCTTTTTAAGGGCCTTGTCGAAAGCTCCACATGATAATCCCTGAAACCAAAGACACTGTACATCCTGTCTATAAGGTCCATTATTTTCACTATTTCATATTTTAACTGTGATTCAAGGCAGAATATATGTGCATCATCCTGTGTAAAATTTCGTACCCGGAAAAGCCCGTGCAGCACGCCTGATTTTTCATGGCGGTGCACCAGCCCAAGCTCTGCATACCGCAAGGGAAAATCCCTGTAGGAATGCTGGTTTGACTTATAAACAAGTATTGCCCCTGGACAGTTCATCGGCTTGACGGCATATTCACATTCTTCTATCTGCACAAAATACATATTATCTTTGTAATTATCCCAGTGGCCGGACGTCCTCCAGAGCTCATTGCTTAAAATGACAGGAGTCTTTATTTCGCTGTAGCCTTCAGCGAGATGCTCCTGGCGCCAGTATTGAAGTATTGCATTCTGCAATATCATGCCCTTCGGATGAAAGAACGGAAAACCGGGCGCTTCATCGTGGAAAGAAAAAAGCTCAAGGTCCTTTCCTATCACCCTGTGGTCGCTCCTCTTTGCAAGCTCGATTTTATCAAGGTATGCTTTCAGGTTCTCTTTTGAAAAAAATGATGTCCCGTATATTCTTGTGAGCATCTTATTTTTTTCATTTCCCCGCCAGTATGCTCCGGCAATGCTGAGGAGCTTAAAAGCTCCGATTTTACCTGTCGACTCGACATGGGGCCCTGCACAGAGGTCGACAAAATCACCGGTTTTATAAATGCTTACCTTTGCGTCAGGAATATCCCTGATAAGCTCGACCTTATAAGGGTTTTCGGAAAAGAAAGCTGATGCTTCCTGTTTTGTCATTTCACTTTTTTCAAATCTTATATTCTGCCTTATGATTTTTTCCATCTCTTTTTCAATTGCCTTTAAATCCTCAGGCGTAATCGGCGACTCAAGGTCCATATCGTAATAAAAACCGTTTTTTATTGAAGGCCCTATTGCAAATTTAACTTGCGGATAAAGTCTTTTTATAGCTGCAGCCATTATATGGGAAGCACTGTGGTTTAATGTATCCAGGGCCCTTTCATCAAAGTCACCGCTTTTGTCCTGGTTTTTTACCCCGTCCATTGATACCTCCGGTCCTGATTTACTGATTGTTTAATCACTGATACAAAAAAAATGGAGCGGAAGACGGGACTCGAACCCGCGACCCTCACCTTGGCAAGGTGATGCTCTACCAACTGAGCCACTTCCGCAGTTTGCCTTAAATTTGTGATTTTATTAATATAATTCAATTTTTTAAATTGTCAATGCTGCGATGTTAAAAAATCACTGGTTTTTTATTTCTTCAAAAAGTTCTGCCGTAGCTTCCTCATCGTATACCACAGCGCTGGCGTTACCAACAGCCTGAGGCCATGAAGGTATGCCTGTCAATTCAATATCGCTTGACTTGATCTGTCCAAGTACAGGCAGCAGTTTAAGAATATCAATGAAGCTCAAATCTGTCCATGTGTATTCAACCAGGTAGTTAATAAATAAAGGCATTGCAGCAATCCTTTCAAAAGTGCTTTTCTGGTCAAGCAATGCAACTATTATTTTGGCTGCTTCCCTCTCTCTGGCAAATGCACCTCCCTGCGTTGTACCGTCACCTGACCTGTGCCTGTTCCGGGCAAGTGCAAGGGCGTTCTTGCCATCAAGATGATGGACCCCTTTTGAAAGATAGCATCCTGAAAAATCATCATGCAGGTCCTCGCCTACCTCTATCGTTACTCCTCCCAGAAAATCAATAAGCGGTATAAAACCGTCAAAGTCAGTTATTATGTAATTATCGATCTCAAGGCCTGAAAGTTCTTCTATTGCCTGTATTGTCAGCTCTGTGCCTCCTACCGCATGGGCTCCGTTTATCTTGTTTTCACCATGTCCGGGTATGTTTACCCAGGTATCACGTGGTATTGTCACAGCGGTGCCCTTGCATGTATCAAGGTTCAAATGCAGTATTATTATAATGTCGGTCCTGCCGTTTACCCTTCCCCCGGGCCTTCCCATCCCGCTGTCGTCGCCAAGGATAAGGATATTTACTGAGGAATTCTTGTCTTTTTGTTTCTGCTGTAATACCTGGCTGTCAAGTTTGAAGTTTGAAACAAAATTTGAAAATGTCTGCTGCGCACCTGCTGCTGATATTCCCCTGCCGATATATTTAATGGCATATACATAGTTTCCATTGCGGAAAAAAGTAAAGCAATCTATGCAACTGATACCTTCACTTGTGGTGCCGGTATCAAGGCTGCTTAAGTATTCATAGCTTATCAGAGGGGCATCTGCACCATTTATGTTTACTGTTTTTTCATCAGCCATATTTACTGTAGAGTCGCCCTCAAGCAGCAGATTGTAAATGGAAATAACACTTTCATCATCTTTTAGCTCCTCATTGCTTGAGACATCATCAATGAAGATAAATATGCTTTCCATTTTACTGTCCACACTGTTACTGTTTTTCAGCATTACCCTTGAACCCTGGCCGCTTTCATAAAGCACCCAGTTATCAGGGCAAATAAATGAATAGTTCTCAAATTCACCGGATTTGCTCACATAATAGTTTTTCTTTTCAACTTCTTCAGTTGCAGGTGCTGTGGTATCTGAAGATGCCTGGCCCTCACTCAAACTTGTGGGCTCCTCACTGTTCTGTGTAACCTCCGTGCCGTTGACAGCATTATCCTTACCTGAGCAGCCCCACAAAAAAGGAGACACTGCAATTATGATTAAGAGTGCAATAGAAAAAAATACTTTAAAAATAACCTGTGCTTTTTTAAAAAACAATTTTCTACCCGCCAATTTCCCTCCAATTAAAATAATAGTTTACCATTGTAGGTTGATATAATTTGTTTGCAGCTAAGGATAACAAAAAAAGCCGATAAAATGAATTGAATAGTTTTACCTCTGATTCTATAATTACCGTAATTATTATTTATTTTCCCCGGCTGCTTATCAATTTGTATAAGGGCTGGCGTTTTATAGCTGGCCATATTTAAATGGCGCTGTCAAGATACAGTTATAGTTTTAAAATACAGACTGGAGACAAGCAATGGAAGATAGGACAAAAAAAAGAGTTTCAAAAGACCATGATTATTTTCTTTTTTTGAGTTCAGATGAGCAAATAGTTTTTGAAGCCAGGGGCATCCTTGGAAATATTATTGACGGATACCTGCTTCTTACCGATAAAAAACTGTTTTTTTATTACAGGTCAAACCTTTCAAGAGATAAGGTGTTTATAGCGACTTATCCTTATATTGTTTCTGTACTGCTTAAAGAAGGCCTGTTTAAATCTACCCTTATAATTGAAAACAGGAATGAGTCTTTTACTATAAGCAAGATAAATAAAAATGAAGCCAGGGAATTTTATGAAATCCTGGATAAAATCTCCCGTAAAAATAAAGCACTCAGTTAATTTTATTAGCGGTACTATAAAAAGTATTAAAAAGAGCGCTTTATTTCGCCTGTTTGCTGCCACTGGCATAATTATACTGATTTTATCTATTAACAGTTGCGGTTTGTTAAAAACACAAACCAGTTCTGCTGCTCACCCGGAAGAAACCTTCGGGGATAAAAACAATGCCCGGGATATCAATGGTGATGTGGATGAAACTTCTGAAGAAACGACATCTGCTGTTATGACAAATGACCCGGACAGCAGCCAGACTGGCACCGGCGGCACCTCTCAACAGTCATTGAATGATGAAACTGCTTCCGGTACAGAAAAGGATAAAAGCAGCCTGCGGTTTTATACTATAGAGACAAAAAAAATATCTATACATGACAGTGAAAAACTGACAGATATAAATGCAGAATACCCGTATCTGTCAAGTTCAGCAGACCAGGAGCTGGCGGATTATGTAAACCGTCTTATATATCATGAAATAATAGGCTGGTGGATACTGGAATTCGAAGAAGCTGCAGAAGAAGCGGCAGGTTTTCTTCCGGAAGGTGAAAAAAGGCCAATGGGAACAGACATTGGATATGCAATAGAATACTCTGATAATCTTGCAATAAGCATTGTATTTACGAGCTTTTCCTATCTTGGAGGCGCCCATGGAAATGTCGTAACAGCAACCTGCAATTATGATTTCACGGACAATAAAGAAATTCTCCTTTCTGACCTGTTTTCATGGGAAAGCAATTACACGGTATTTTTATCAGATTATTGCCGGAATGCAATAAAAAATCATTTTACAGAAGCAGATATTGACCCGGGTTCTTTTGAAGATATGATACTGAACGGTACCGATCCTGAAGAGCCTGATAATTTCAGGAAATTCAATATTTCTGAAGATGACCTGGTTATAAGGTTTGACCAGTATGATGTTGCACCATATGCAATGGGTCCGGTTGCAGTTGAAATACCCTATAATAAAATGTCCGGTATTTTATATCCTGGCGGAATCATTGAAAAAATAATTGATTCAAGCCAGGATAAACCAGGATAAAATATAATGTATCAGGGTTTGGCTGCCAGTGCGATTTCAATGTTTGCAGTGTCGGCAGTGCCGTTTACAAATCTTATCCATACGCCCTGCCTTCCAAATTCTTTTGCGTCTTCTCTGGAATCAAAATAAATATCAAGCCTGTTTCCCTTGATTTTTGAACCGCAATCTTCAGCTGTAAAAATACCCATATCTTTTATTTCAATCACTGTCCCGTAGGGTATCATTTCAGGGTCCACTGCAACTATGCCTTCAGCAACGCTTTTCCCGGTAGCTGTTATACTGCCGGTAACCTGGCCGGAGTCATTTTTGCTGTAACCGGTAGCAACAAAATAATACCATTCTATATTCTTT
>Ga0209609_10001022_pt1 | contig 16467 bp, 22 predicted proteins | sample LakKivw325mmetaG_FD_184136 | JGI IMG/M metagenome (GOLD analysis project Ga0209609, IMG submission 184136) | Anoxic lake water microbial communities from Lake Kivu, Rwanda to study Microbial Dark Matter (Phase II) - Lake Kivu water 325m metaG... | ecosystem: Environmental > Aquatic > Freshwater... | reverse complement strand
CCGCACACAAGGTGCGGTGCGCTCTCGCGTGAGAACCGAGCGCATAGACGCTACGCCCATCCGCCAACGTCGCACACAAGGTGCGACGCTACAGATGGCTCACAGCCCGGCCACCCGCTTGAGGACAGCCACGTGCTCGTACGGAATCCGTATCTGGCCGAGGCTCGCCTTGGTCGAGTCGGGACCGTGGTCGTCGGACCCGCCGGACACGAGGAACCCATGCTTCGCCGCCTGGGAGGCGAGCGCATCAGGCGAGATGGAGAGATCGGGCGAGCGTGGATCCCGGTACGGGTACACGCTCTCGATTGCGTCGACGCCGGCGTCGGCGAGAAGGACGAAGAACGGGTCCCAGTCGGCGACCCGCATCAGGCACGGGTGGGCGAGGGACACCGCCCCGCCGGCGGCGTGCAAGACCCGCACCGCTTCGCTGAGACTCACCTTCTCGAGCGGCACGTAGCACGGCTTGCCACGGCCGATGAACCGGGCGAACGCCTCGTCGAACTCGGAGATCGCCCCCTTTTCCATCAGGGCGCGCGCGAGGTGGGGTCGTCCGACGTTTCCCTTGGCGTGGGTGCGCACGTCGCCCATGTCGAGGTCGACGCCGATCTCACGGCACTTCTCGACCATCCGCACCATGCGGTTCGTGCGCGCGCGCTCCATCCACGCCAGAAGTTCGACGAGCTCCGCGTGGGCGGGATCGACGAAGTAACCGAGCAGTTCGCCGGTGACGCCGTCGAAGTCGGTCTTCAGTTCGACCCCGGTGATGACCTCCACGCCGTCGATCTCGGTTGACCGTTCGGTGAGGTCGGGCGACACAGCGTCGTGGTCGGTGACGGCAATGCAGGAGAAGGCCGCGGCCTTGGCGCGAGCCACCAGCTCCTTCACGGTCTGCGTCCCGTCCGACGCGACCGTATGCAGGTGGAGATCGGCGTACGCGGCGGCGGGCGACGTTCGTCTCACGACAGGCTCGCTTCCGCGGTCCGCACGACGCTCTCCAGGAGGAGCACGGCGGTCAGCGGCCCGACGCCGCCGGGGACGGGGCTGACCCACGCGGCGACCTCCGAGACGCGAGCGAAGTCGACGTCGCCGACGAGCGCGCCGTCCACTGGGTTCGTCCCGACGTCGACGACGACGGCCCCCGGGTGGACGGCTTCCGCGCCGAGGAAGCGCGGCTTTCCCACGGCCACGCAGACGACGTCGGCCGCTCTCGTGTGCGCCTCGAGCTGCTTCGTCTTCGAGTGGCAGACCGTGACGGTCGCTCCCCGCGCGAGCAGCAGTTGGGCGAGCGGACGTCCCACAACGAGGCTCCGTCCGACGACAACGGCATGAGCGCCCCGTAGGTCGATCCCGTGGCCGTCGAGGAGCGCCATCACCGCCGCAGCCGTGGCCGGGACGAAGCCCGGCTGTCCGGAGAAGAGCCTCCCGAGCGACAAGGTGCTCGCCCCGTCGACATCCTTCTCGACCGGAATCGCATCCTGCGCGGCGCGCAGGTCAACGCCCGTCGGGACCGGCGTCTCGACCATGATCCCGTGGACCGACGGATCTCCCGCAAGCCCCCGGACAGCGGCAACCAGCCGCTGCGTTGTCGGCTTCTCCACGCGGGCCTCGACGACGCGCACGCCGAGCCTCTTCCCAAGGCGCTGTTTCGCGCGGAAGTACGCGCCCGCGGCCTCGTCGGACACGCTTCGCACGACCGAGAGGCACGGAACCGAGCCGCCGCGTGCCGTGACGTCGGCGGCGCGGCGCGCCAGATCGTCCCGTCGGCCGTCAGCGAGGGCCTTCCCGTCAAGTCGCTTCGCGCTCACGCTTTTCCTTCCAGATCCGATCGAGGATGCCGTTGATGTACCCGCGCGCCTGTTCCGTGCCGTAGGTCTTTGCCAGCTCGACCGCCTCGTCAAGAGCCACCTCAGGGGGGACGTCGGTCGAGTGCAGAAGCTCGTACACGCCAATCCGCAGGATGTTGCGGTCGAGGAGCGCAAGCCGCTCGAACCGCCACCCGACCGCCCGCTCGCCGATCCGCCGGTCGATGTCGTCGCGGCAGGCGAGGATGCCGTTGTAGATCTCCTCGATGTACGGGCGCTGATCGCCGGGGTCCTCGTCCTCCCAGACGTCCTCGAGAACCACGGGGAGGAACTCCGCGCGGTACAGGGCGAACAGGACCAACTCACGGGCTCGAGATCGCTGCATGGCTCAGGCTCCGGCCCACCCGCAGTTTTCCCGCAAGGCACCGCGAGCCCGCCGCTGCGCTAGAGTTCGCCGGTGTCTTCCCATTCGTCCGTGCTTTCCCGCCCGCTCTCCTCGCTCTCTTCTTCGCCTTTGACGAGGCGTTGGACGTCGACGTTCACCGCGCTCACGCGCAGCCCCGTCATCCGCTCGATCTCGGCCTTGATCCGGGCCTGCACCTGCTTCGCGACCTTGCGGATGGGAACCCCGTACACGACCGTGATCCGAACGGTAACGGTAACGACCTCTCCGTCCACCGTCGTGTCGACGTACCGTTTCATCCCCTCGCCGCGGCGGAAGACGCTGTCGCCGGGGCGGAGGTTGGCGATCCCGCCGATCTCCGAGACCGCGATGCCGGCAATGGCCGTGACGACGTCCTTCGAGATTCCTACGCTGCCTTTCTCCGCGTCGACCATCCCGGCCTCCTCACTTCTTCCCCGCGTCGTGGGTGTGCGGGGGAACGACCTTCTTGACGTTCACGTCGACCGACGAGACCGAGAGACCCACCAGCCGCTCGATGTCGCGTTCGACGTTCTGTTGGACGCCGAGGGCCACGGCGTGGACCGGATACCCGTACTCCACGGCGATCCGAAGCTCGAGGCGAACCTGGTCGTTGACCAGCTCGGTCTTGATCGTCGGGGCCACTTCCTCCACCCCGAAGATGCTCATCAACCCGCCGGGTGCGCCGGAGGAGTGCCCCACCCCATCGACCTTCTCCGCCGCGATGCGGGCGATGGAGGCGACGACCTCCTCGGCAATCGTGATGCGTCCATCATCATCGACGATCTCGATCCTCCTGTCCGGCATCCCTCCTCCTCGCTAGACCCGCTCGACGTACGCCCCCGTGCGTGTGTCGATCTTCACCCGGTCGCCCTCCTTCACGAACAGCGGCACCCGCACGACCACACCCGTCTCGAGCGTCGCCGGCTTGTCAACGTTGGAGACCGTGTCGCCGCGCACGCCCGGTTCGGTGCGCGTCACTTTCAACTCGCTGAAGTTCGGGAGATCGACCTTCACCATATCCGACTTGTAGTAGTAGCCGATCACGATCGTGCTCTCGACGAGGAACTCGGCCTGCGGCCCGAGCATCTCCTTCGAGATCGGGAACTGGTCGAACGTTTCGACGTTCATGAAGTTGTAGTTGTCGCCATCGTGAAACAGGTACTGCAGCTCGCGCGACTCGAGGAATACGGTTGACGTGTCCTCGAATCCGCGGAACGTCTCGCTCGTGACCTTCCCGCTCTTCAGATGCTTCAGCTTCGTCGAGGCGACTGCGCTTCCCCGCCCGCGCTTGTTGTGCTCGTACTCGAAGACCTCGTAGAGCTCGCCTTGGTACAGAATGACCATGCCCTTGCGGAGATCGCTGATCGAAAGCCCCATGGTGATTGACTCCCTTTCCTCGTTGGCGCGCGCCGCCAAGACGCGCTCTTGGCCTATGATATCCCGAGAGCGACATCGGTCGCCAACGGAACCCACGGGGCGTCCGCCCCCCCCGCATCGCGGGCGGCGGGCCTGCTCTCTCCTAGCGGTGGCGCTTGCGGAGGCTCCAGATCGCGTCGGCGGCGATGTGGGTCGCGTTCGGTACGTACAGGCCGAGGGATATCGCGGCGAGCATGGCGCCGCTCGGAAGTCGGAGCCCAGGGTCGCGCCGCCGGATCCACGCGACCGCAAGCACGACCGCGATGACCCAGGCAAGCACGTACCCGACGCGGGTGAGCGGCCCGAAGAACCAGTGATGCGACAGCCGCCGGTGCCGGAACGCCGCCGCATACGGCCACCACAGGATCCGTAGCGGCCCCCACCTCTTGAACGGCCGGCTGCTCGCGAGATCGAGGTCCGGGCTCAGAAGGAGCATGGATACAACGTACGAGGCGCCAAACGCCGCGGCCGCGGTCCACGGGATCCGCCCTCTCTGAACCAGGTACGCCGCCAGGGCACCCCATGCGCCGAGGAGAAGAAGCTCGAGTCGGAGATGGACTTTGCCGGACGGCATGTCGGAGACTATGCTGAAGACCTTCGTTTCCGGCAAGCAAGGCGCTCCTTGACGAGGCGAAAGGGCTCCGTTACAATCAGTTAGCAAACTAGCCAATCAAGTGCTAACTGCCGAACGAAGGAGGAGATTCGGATGGCGACCAAAGGATTGGGTAAGCGGGTCAAGCCTCTGGGAAAGAGGATCCTGGCGAAGAAGATCGAGTCTGAAGGCCGGACGTCCGCGGGGGGAATCGTCCTCCCCGACTCCGTGAAGAACGAGAAGACAATCCGGGCTGAAGTCGTGGCCCTCGGGACCGACGAGAAGTTCGAGGTCAAGGTTGGCGATCACATCCTCGTGGCCAGCTTCTCGGGAACCGAGATCGAAGAGGGCGAAGACAAGTACATCCTCGTCGAGGAGACGAAGGTCCTCGCGATCGTCAAGGATTCGTAGCGCAAGCGCATAGGGGGAGATCAAGATGGCGAAGGAAGTCATTTTCGGCGAGGAAGCACGGCGCAGGATGAAGGTTGGCATCGACAAGCTGGCCGACGCGGTGCGGATCACCCTCGGCCCGCGGGGCCGCAATGTCATCATCGACAAGAAGTTCGGCACGCCGGACATCACGAACGACGGCGTGACGATCGCCCAGGAGCAGGAGTACAAGGACGTCTTCGAGAACATGGGCGCGCAGCTCGTCAAGGAAGTGGCGTCGAAGACGAACGACAACGTCGGCGACGGGACGACGACGGCGACCGTCCTCGCCCACACGATGATCGAGGAAGGGTTCAAGAACCTCGCCGCCGGCGCGAACCCCATGGAGATGAAGCGTGGACTCGAGAGGGGTTCGGCCGCGATCGTTGAAGAGCTGAAGAAGATGAGCCGCAAGCTCAAGTCGAAGGAGGAGACAGCTCAGGTTGGCGCGAACTCGGCCAAGGACGAGTCGATCGGCAAGATTATCGCCGACGCCATGGAGGCCGTGGGCGAAGACGGCGTCATCACCGTCGAGGACTCGGACACGATCGAGACCTACTACGAGGTCGTCGAGGGAATGCAGTTCGATCGCGAGTACACGTCGCCGTACTTCGTGACCGACCCGAAGAAGATGGAGGTCCTGCTGGAGAAGCCGCTCATCCTGGTCACCGACCTCGAGCTGAAGAGCGCGACGGATCTGGTCCCGTTGCTCGAGCGGGTCGTGCAGGCCGGCAAGCCGATCCTCCTGATCGCGAAGGACGTGACCGGCGAGGCGCTGACGACCCTCGTTCTCAACAAGCTCAAGGGAACCCTCTCGAGCTGCGCGGTCAAGGCGCCGGGGTTCGGCGATCGCCGCAAGGCCATGCTGGAGGACATCGCCGTTCTGACCGGCGCCACGGTCGTCGCCGAGGATGCCGGGATGCAGATCAAGGACACGACCCTCGACATGCTCGGATCGGCCGAGCGGGTCAAGGTCGACAGCGCGAACACGACGATCATCGGCGGAAAGGGCAAGCCCGCGGCGATCCAGGGGCGGATCGAGCAGATCGAAGCCCAGATGGAGACCACGGACTCCGACTACGACCGCGAGAAGCTGGAGGAGCGGAAGGCGAAGCTCGCCGGCGGCGTCGCGGTGATCAAGGTTGGAGCGCCCACCGAAACTGAGCTGTCGGAGAAGAAGCATCGCATGGAGGACGCGCTCGAGGCGACGAAGGCCGCCGTGGATGAGGGTGTTCTCCCCGGAGGCGGCGTCGCGCTGATCAACGCGACGAAGGTCCTCGACAAGATCGACGCGGAGGGCGACGAGAAGGTGGGCATCCGCATCCTCACCCGGGCCCTCGAGGCTCCCATGCGCCAGCTGGCCCAGAACGCCGGGTTCGAAGGCGGGATCGTGGTCGGCAAGGTACGCGAGCAGAAGAAGGGCGTGGGCTTCGACGTGATTAAGGAGCAGTACCGCGACATGTTCGAGGCCGGGATCATCGACCCGACCAAGGTCACCCGCTCCGCGCTTCAGAACGCCGTGTCGATCGCCGGGATGCTCCTGACCACCGACGCCCTCGTCGGCGAGATCAAAGAGAAAGAGGAGAACCCGATGCCGCAGATGCCGGGTGGCATGCCTCCGTACTAGGTTCTGTCGGTTGTCTACACCCCTTCCGCTCGACTACGATCGGGCGGAAGGGGTTTCTTTCTTTCATGGAGCGACGAATCGGCTTGGCCCTGGGAGGCGGCGGCGCGCGGGGCCTCGCGCACCTCGGCGTCCTGATCGGACTTGAGGAGGCGGGGATCCCGATTCACACCATCGCCGGAACGAGCATGGGGGCGGCGCTCGCGGCGTCGAAGGCCCTCGGCATGGACCTCTACCGGTTGGAGAAGCTCCTCTGCACCCTCAATCTCAACAGCATGCTCCAGGTGAGCGACAACACGCTTCGCGAGGTTCAGCGGATCATCGGGCGGAGCGTGATGGAGTACTTCCGCGGGTCGACGTGGAAGGCGGAGGCGGCGTCACCGCCCGAGCTGGCTCGCCTGCGCGAGCTGTTCTCCCTCCTGACCGCCCGCAAGGGTTTCGAGGACACGCGGATCCCGTTCGCGGTGGTGGCCGCCGATGTGGAGACCGGCCAGCGGGTCGTCCTCCGAGAGGGGAAGATCGGCCCCGCGGTGACGGCGAGCACGGCCGTGCCCGGGGTGTTCTCGCCCGTCGCGTATGGCGGGCGCTACCTCGTCGACGGAGGGATCGTCGACAAGCTTCCCGTAGACGTCGCGGTGGAACTCGGCGCCAACTCGGTGATCGCGATCGACACGGGAGCGCCGCTCACGCGACGCGTCGAGAGCGTCCTCGAGGCGATTCTTCAGGCACAACGAGCGACGTCGAAACACCTGACCCTTCTCCAGCTCGAGATGGCCCAGCAACGCCTGGAGGGGCGACTCATCATTCTGCGGCCGGACGTCGGCTGGATCCGAATGTTCGGCTTCGAGTACACCGAAGAGGCCATCCAGGCGGGCAAGGCCTCCGTCACCGCCCACCTGGATGAGTTGCGCGAGCTGGCCGGGATTCCCTCGCCCGCTACGGAGCCGCTGCAATAGCGAACGGACCCGCCATGCTCGCTCCGACCAGGCCGGCCGGGTCGGTGGCCACGATTCGGAGATAGGCTTCGCTCGCGCCGGCGAAGGGCGCGGTGTCCCAGAGGTAGCTTCCCTGGTTGGTGAGGTTCTCGACGACCACGCGGCAGGCCTCACCCTCGGCGTCGCAGACGAAGAGCGCGATCTGCAACGCCGAGGGACTCCCGTCCGGATCGCTCGCCGTCCACCGCACGACCACGCTGCCGGAGAGCGTCCCCGAGGGAGGCTCCACTAGCGCGACGCGCGGGAGGGTGTGGAAGTCGAGGGTCGCGGAGTTCTCCGCTCCCGGCGTGCCCGAGATCGGGGCGCCGTTCGCGTCGAGACCGACGACGCGGCGATCGTTGTTCGTCGCCCACGAGGCGGGCGCGCCCTGCGGGTCCACACGCTCCATTGACGCGTAAGGGCGGCCGCCTTCGCTTCCAGCCCCCGCGGGCCATCCGGCCGTCGCACACATGAGCTCGTCCACGACCGCGCCGCTCGGATCGAGGAGACGAAGGTCGGCGCCGCTGTTCGAGAGACCCCCCTTGAACAGGACGTCGGCCGCCGCATCCGAAACCGTCGCGTCGTCGCTCCGCTCGAGGGTGAAGTACCCGTGCGGCGCGATCGTCGTCCGCCGCACCTCGACCGTCGCCTCCCCCACCTCGCCGAGCAGGACGCGGGCCTCGCCGATCGCGAGCACCCACCCGGCGAGGTCGATCGGGCTGTCGCTCGTGTTGTAGAGCTCGATCCACTCGTCGGCGCTCGACGCCGCCGTTCCTCCCCAGGCTACCTCGTTGATCACCACCGGGCCGGCCGCGACGGCGCCGACCGCCGCCAGCACCAGAACCAGCGCCGCAAGCCCAAGTTTCGTCTGCCACCTTGACATGCGTTCCTCCTTCTCTTTCCTTACATGTAGCTGAGAGATCATACTATACAGGATCTTGGCTCACATGTCTCGGCGGCAAGCCTTCCCTTCCGACTCGCGCTCCCTGCCCTGTCTCCGCCCGTTTCTCACCGCTGCGCCCTGCCCGTATACTCCTCCCAAAACCGGAAGGAGGCCCATGGCTCGCACCACGTCCTGCCCGCGCGCCGTCTGGCTCTTGGCGCTTTGCGTCGCTCTCGGTTGTGCGCCTGCCGTCGCACAGATCGACTACGTCCTCACCCTCGGCGTCAACTACGCGTCGGGGGAGTACGAGGGCGAGATGGACGTCACCTACACCAATCGAACCCCCCAGCCCCTGACCGAGCTCTTCTTCCGGTTGTACGCGAACGCTCCGACACTCTACGCGGGGGCGTCTACGGAGATTCTCGATGTGCGCGTCGGGGACGACGCCGTGGAAAGCGGTCTTTGCGTCGACGACACCGCGCTCAGGGTTCCGCTCCCGCAGCCGCTTTTGCCCGATCAGACCACGTCCGTGACTCTCGCGTTCCAGGGGCAGGCGTCCCTCCGCCTCGATCCCGCCTCGCCCCCCACACACGACTACGGGATTCTCACGAAGACGCCCTACGCGCTCACGCTGACGTCGTTCTACCCGATCGTCGCCCCATACCTGGACGACGGCTGGGCCCTCGATCCCGTGCTCGGCATCGGAGACGCCCTGTTCGCCGAGTCCTCCTCCTACGATGTGTCGCTGTACGTGGACCCGCAACTCACCCCCATCGCCTCCGGCCTTCTCATCGATGCCGCGCTCGCGGGAGAGCGCGTCATGTACCGCTTCCTCGCCGACCACGCGCGCGACTTCTCGCTCGTGCTCGTCGATGACGGGCGCATCCCGCGCCGCGCCACGGCCGGCGGCGTCAACCTTCGGGTGTGGTTCGCACCGTCCAGCACTCGAGCGGCCGTCCGCGCCGTCGAGCGGGCGCGCGTCGCCGTAGCACTCTTCACCCAGCTGATCGGCCCGCTGCCCTACGAGGAGCTGGACATCGTCGAGGTGCCGCTTCAGCACATCGGCGGCGTGGAGTTGTCCGGGCTCATCCTCGTGTCGGAGCGGTACACGGCCGACCCGTACGACCTGTTCTTCGACATTCTCGTCTCCCACGAAGTCGCGCACGAGTGGTTCTACGCCGCCGTCGGCAACGATCCGTTCTCGACGCCGTGGCTGGATGAGGGGATCGTCACCTACCTCTCCAACGTCTTTCTCGCCGAGGCGGTTTCTCCGACCGTCGCCTATGGCGAGCGCGTGCGGTGGCACGACAGCCTCACGCTCGCGTCGAACGCCCACCCGGAGATCCCGCTGACCTCCCCGTTGAACGCGTTCCCGGACAGCACGACGTACAGCGCGTTTGCGTACTCCGGCGCCGCATGGCAGCTCGGGCTGATTCGCGCCGCGATTGGCGACGACGCGTTCTTCGCCGCCCTCGCCAACTACTACCGCGAGTCGCTGTTCGAAATCGCCTCCCCCCTCGACCTCCGCGAGGCCTTCGAGGCCGCGTGCGGATGCTCGGTGGCCGGAGCTCTCTTCCCTGACGAAGCCACCCCGTGACGCGCGGCCGGCCGATGGCTGGCAATTGACGCTCGTTCCCCCGCCGTGCGAGAATCGCTCCGCGCCTCTCCGCGCGTCTCCCAGAGACGCAGAAGTCGAGGAAAGAGGATCATGGCACCTCGAGCGATGATGACGGCCGTACTCCTGCTCGCCGGTTCGCTCGGCGCCGCGGCTCAGGCCCCGTCTCCGTGGCTGTGGAGCCCCTACCTCGGCGCCTTCGGAAGCGATTTCGTCGCGGTCTCCTGGAAGACGGCCCGACCCGTCGACGTGGATGTGCGCTACGCACTCGCTTCAGAGTACGACGCCACCCAAGAGTGGGACGAGACTCTGACGTTCGAGCAACAGGACGGCCCCGCGGAGATCTGGCTGCGCGGCCTCGTCCCCGGGAGGACATACCGCTACCAAGTCGTCGCGTACGAGGGCGACGCCGCGTACCCCGCTCCGCCCGGCACATTCACCGCCCCGCTGGGAGATGCGACGTCGTTCACGTTCGTCGCCTATGGGGAGACGCGTCTCTTCTCCGACCGGCACAGGCTGGTGGCGGATGCCATGGCCGAGAACGAGACAGGGGCCGCGTTCGTCGTCCACGTCGGCGGTCTCGTCGATGCGCCCGATGAGGCGCAGTACACGAACCTGCTCTGGGCCATCGCTCCGCTGGCCGCCTCCTGCCCCTACCTCCCCGTTCACGACGACCCTCGCCTCGTCGGCGACGCGTACTACGACACGTTCGCGCTTCCCATCGGAGGGGGCGACGCCGCCGAGCAGTGGTGGTCGTTCGACTACGGGTGCGTGCACGTCGTCGCTCTCGACTCCGCCCTGGTCGGGCCGGAGACGCACGCCGCGATGACAGACCAGGTTGAGTGGTTAGCGCGCGACCTCGCTCGGCCGGGCGTCGCCGGCCGGTTCATCGTCGCGTTCGCCAGCTCCCCGCTCTACGGCTCCGATCTCGACGGCTCCGCGCAGACGCTCCGCGAGGCATGGGAGGAGCTCTTTCGCGAGTACGGAGTCGACGTCGTCGTCTCCGGAGGCGCGGGCGGCTACGAGCACCTCTACCGAAACGGAATCCACTACGTGATTACGGCGGGGGGCGGCGGCCCCCTCGAGCCGGAACCGGGGCCCTCCGTCGTGGGGAGCGTCGCTCGGCGACCGACCGCTCTTCACTACCTGCGGATCACGGCCGCTGATCGATGTCTCTCGATCGAGGCGATCCCCGTGGCATGGGTGGAGGGAGACGACGTGTTTCCGACGCCCGGCCAAGGGCCGATAGACACCTTCACGCTTCGCGGGAAGTAGAGCGACGCCGTCCGCGAGCCGGCTTGTCGCGTCGGTTGGTCGGGACGCCGGGATTTGAACCCGGGACCTCTTGCACCCCAAGCAAGCACGCTACCAGGCTGCGCCACGTCCCGTTCAGATCTATGGTATCGCGCGCACGCGGCCATGACAAACCCGGCCACCGAGGCGCCCTGTAGAGCCGGCGCCTCAGTCCGAGTCGTCGTCCGCGCGCCGGCCGTGCCCGCCAAGCCAGCCCGAGAGAGAGATGCCCTCGGCGTACTGCTCGGTCAGGGCGTCCGCCTCGCCCTCGCTCAGTCCCGCGCGGCGCAGCGCACGATAGAACCTCCGCACGGCGCGGCGGCTCATGCACGCCGTCCCGATCACCACGCCCCCCAGCGACCCGACGAGGCGAACGACCGACCCCGCGGCGCACGCCCCCGAGATCACGCGGCTCAACTCTCCTCCTCCCGCTCGCGCTCCTTGCGGATCACGCCCCCGAGGTCGAACCCCTTGCCGCGAACGATGTCGCGCAGGTTGATCATGTACCCGCGGGCCATGTCCATGGCGTCCTCGCGCGGGATCCCCGCGTCAACCAGCTTCTTGTAGAAGGTCGCCACCGCTCCGGCCATCCCCTCCGCCGCCTCCACCGAGTAGAGCACATCCCGCAGTCCGCGCAAGAGCCCGGGCACCTTCTCCGAGACGACGCCGAGGACCTCCCTCAGGTCGTCGACGCTCTTCACCATATCGTCCGAATCGTCCCTCGTCATCGAGATCCTCCTTTGCGTCTCTCGAACAGCTTGATGTTCCGTCCCAACACCTGCAGGTCTCCGCGCATGGGAACCCCTCCACGGACGACCGAGGCCCCCAATCGGAAGCCGAGGAGGAATGACCCCACGTCGATCCGAGCGATCGATCGACCGCCCGTCCGTTCGCGGACCCGGCTCCACGTCTTCTCGGCGAGCCCGGGGAGTCCGTCGAGCGCTTGGCGAACCTCCGTGCGAATCCGCAAGGCTGCCGCAACCTCTCGCACGCAGACCTCGCACGTCGCAACGTGGACTGCAACGTCGCGTGACTCCTCCCCGTCCAGGTTTCCCTCGATGTACCACGGGATCAGCTCTCGCACCTCGTCGCATCGTCTCATGTCAGCGCCTCCGCCAGCTTCCGCTTCGCGTGGTACATCCTCGACTTCACCGTTCCCTCGGGGATCGCGAGCGTCGCCGCGATCTCCTTGTAGGAAAGCCCTTCGTAGAACGTGAGAAACACCACCTCGCGTTGGTCCTCGGGAAGCGAGGACAGGGCCGACAGCACGTGTTCCCGCCGCTCCACGGCCGGCGCCGGGTCGGGAAGCGTCAGCGCAACATCCGGAACTCTCTCCCCGCGGGTCTCCCGACGCAGGAGATCCAGCGCCCGATGGCGAGCGATTCCGAACAGCCACGTCGACACCTTGGATCGGCCACCGAAGCGGCCGGCGCCGTTCCACGCCGCGACCATCGTCTCTTGCACGACCTCTTCCGCGAGGTGACGGTTGTGAAGCAGCGTGTAGGCGTACCTCAGAATCCGCCCGGCAAAGCGGTCGTAGAGTCCCCGCAGAGCGGCCTCGTCCCCTCGGGACACGCGTTCGAGGAGACGTCGATCATCGCGCTCCTCCGTCCCCGCGCTCTCGTCGTTCCAGGCCGCCACGTTCTCCCGTATCCTCCGCCGCAGACGTCGTCCAAGACTTCCGTCCCTCAACTCGTGGGTCGACGCTTTCGAGCAAACGGTTCAACGCTCGACTCCTGCACCCGCGAAGGGGGTCTCGTCTTCCAAGACGACTGCGAGCCCTCGGGCGCTCTGCCGGCCTACGGCTCCAGCCGTTCGACCGCTCCGGTCGAGACGTCGTAGCACGCGGCGACAACGGCCAGCCGCCCTGTGTCGCCTCGGTGACGCAGAACGGAGGAGCGAGTCGGAAGCTCAGCCACGAGCCGCCGCGCGTGCTCCCTCGCGGCGTTCGCCACCCGGTCGCCTCGGAGCGCGGCCGTCGCTTCGACGGCAGGCCGGAGCGCCGCAAGGATTCCCTCGACATGAGGCGATCCAGACTCGCCGCGGATTGCCGCGCTGACAGCGCCGCAGCGGCTGTGCCCGAGGACGACGATCACCGAAACCTCCAAGTGCTCGGCGGCGTACTCCAGGCTTCCCAGCGCGTCGCTGCCGATCACGTTTCCGGCAACGCGCACGACGAAGAGGTCGCCCAGCCCCTGGTCGAAGATGAGTTCCGGAGGAACTCGCGAATCGGAGCACGCCACGACCGCGGCAAACGGGGCCTGAACGTCGGCGACCGACGCTCGGCGAGCTCCGTTCCGCCGCGGTCCGACAGACTCATCGCGCTGGAAGCGCCGGTTCCCCTCCCACAGCTCGCTCAACGCCTGATCTGCCGTTCGCTTGGCCGTCATGAGTCTCCTCGCTTCTGCGGCAACCGGCCCGACCTCACAGCCACGGCGCCAGATCCTCTTCCCCCATCCGCGCGGGATGCCCCGAGTAGCGGATCTGTCCTTCGCGATCGATCAGGACGGTGTGCGGGATCCCGCCGACCCGGTAGAGCGCTTTCACGGCGCGCGCCGCGTCGAGCGACCCGTAGAGCACGGACTCCGCCGGGAACCCGTGTTTGTCCATGTACGCTCGCGCGCTCTCCGGCCTGCGATCGAGGTCGACGACCAGGAGGACGAGCCCCTGCCCAGCGTGCCGCGCCGCCAGCGCTTGCAGGTCGGGGAACGTTGACGTGCAGGGCCCGCACCAGCTGGCCCAGAAGTCGAGCACGACCACCCTTCCGAGGAAGTCGTCGAGCGAGACGACCGTCCCGGCGAGGGACTCAAGCGAGAACTGCGGCGCCGGACCGAGTCGCTCGCTTCGTGCATGCCACGACGCAACGCCGAAGCCGACGAGGAGGGCCAACGCAACCAGAACCACGTACGTCTTCACCGGCTTGCTGCGAGCGGACCCGCTCGCTTCCCCGAGAGCTGTCCGTTGGAGATTCCCTCGCCCGCGCGAGGAGAGGCTAGGGGCCGCGCGTCGACTCCCGGCCCACCTGAGATGCGATGCTGTCCGCGTGAGGCGCGGCGGAATGGATCGGCATGCGCTCCATCACGTAAGCCTGAACAGCCCGGTTCAGCTCTTCGACCAACGAACGATCGTTGCGCGCCGCGATCAGCGCGAGAGTCTCCAGCATCGAAGCGTCAATAACCTCATCGTGACCCGCCCGCATCCCGACCCTCCTCGTAGGATAGCCCCCACTCATAGCCGACGGCGGCCTGTGCCGTCAAGTGCGAACATGCCCGCAGCGTCCCCCGATCCGCGAGTTGGGAAACCCGCAATACCCTGTCGGTTCGACCGCAGGGAGACGAGAGAGCGGTTGGCCGGCCGTCGTTCTCTACGGTGCTCTAAGATGGCTTCGGACGTTCGTCACCTGGAAGCAGTTCCGAATCAAGGGAAGGGCAGGCGGCCCCCCCAGTGCGCGGACACCTGCCCCGTGATCCCCCTGACTCCTGCCGGCTATACTCACTCGGAAGGAGGCACAACCGAAGCGCCATGTCGAACTCCGCTGCGGCCCTGGCGCGATCCTTGAGCGCGAGGTTCAACGACCTCGTCGCGTTCGAGGCGACCCAGACCATTCAGGCAGGCCCGATCGAGGCCACCGCCCACGTTCGGTTCCGTAAACCCGACCGGGCCATCGTCGAGTACTCAACGTACCGGAACCCCATCGCCGAGGCGGACGAGATGCTCGGCGGCGACGTCGAGTTCTCGTCCGACGACCTCACGGCCATGACGCTCACGTACGACGGAGTCCACACCTGGCACGCGAGCGCTCGCTCCGACGCCCGACTGAAGAGGGTCGGGCGGACCTTGTACGAGCCCCTGCCGGGCTACGACGCGCTGGGCGAGTTGGGGTTCCTTGCCGATCTGACCCGCGACTTCCTGATCCGCGATGCGGGCGGCACGGTCGAACTGGGACGCCCTGCCCACGCGCTCGGGCTGAAGCCGAAGCGGGCACGGCAGAGCCACCTCTTGAAGGCCGTGTCGTATCCATTCGACCGAGCCGTTGTCGATGTTGACGACGAGTCACTCTTCCCGGTTCGGGTGCGTTTCCAACCGCCCAGCCGATCGCCGCTCGGCTCGGTGCTGGGTCGCGACGGATGGATTGCCGTCCGGTACACCGACGTCCGACTTGGGGTGCCTGACGTTGACGCGTTTGTCCCCGCGTTGGCGAAGGACGTCCCGCTGTTTGAGGAGACCTTTCCGGCGTTCTCGAATCTAGCGGCTGAGCTTCCGGTCCCCCTCCGGCTCGACGCGTTGCTGACCCGTGGGTTCGAGCCGCTCGATCCCTGCTCGTTGGTCGTCGACGGGCCGCGCCAGCGTGGCTACGCCACGGTGCTCTTGGCGAGGCGCGGGCTCGACGAGGCGACAGGAGACGCCTTTCTCACCGTACGCATCGGGAACTACGTCTCCCGCCACATGGCCCGTCGTCGGGCGATCATCTCGGAGCGAGGAGAGGAGCTCCCGCTGGGGGAACACACCGGCCGCTTTCTCGACCGCAGCGTGCTTTGGGACGGGAACCGCCCCGCTCCGCCGCCGGCCCCGTTTCCGCTCGAGCTGTCCTGGGAACAGGACGGCATCTTCACGATCCTCACCGCGGAGGGTCTCACCAAGACAGAACTCGCTCTGCTTGCCGCAGAGCTCGCGTCCCGCTAGTTCGTCACGATCCCGTCGCGCGCCGCCCCGCCGCGCAGGTTGATCGCCATCCGCTCGATGTCGTCCATCAGCCGGGCGATCCGCTTCGCCTGCCGATCCGAGGTTGCCGCCAGATCCTGCTGGTTGCACAGCAGCGTTGCGCAGAGGGACACGAGCTCTGCGCCCGCCACGTCTTCCGGCGTGATCGGGCGCTGCGACGGGTACGCGCAGAGGAGAGCGCCGATTCGATCGGCCCCGACGCGAAGAGGCAACGCGAGCGCGCTGGCCACCACGATCGGGTCGCTGGCGCCGCGAGCGGCCCGGATCCGCCCGTTCGACTGGACGGCGAACGCCGGGGAGTCCTGGAGCGCAAACGCCCACTCGCACCGCCCCTCGGCGAGCAGGCGTCCCAGGTCTTCACCTTCCCAGGACCCGAACACCCCAAGGGGAAGGCCTGCATCCGCGAGGGGATCCCAGCGCACGACGGCGGCGCCGCTGGCTCCGAGCAGGGCGGCGATCCTTCGGCAGAGGGGGCTCCAGCCCTCCGCGTCGTGAACCGCGCCCGTGAACGCGCGGATGCGATCGACCGATCCGGCCCACGCGCCGGTCTCACGCGGCTCCTCAACGCGAACCCGCTCGGGCGGCCGACGACTGCCGGTCCCGATCAACCGCGCAACGAGCCGCATCCAAGGGCGTCCCATCCGTTTCATCCTCAGCACAGTCTCCCTCAGCCGGCACTGTCAGGTGGCTGCG
>Ga0209609_10001020_pt1 | contig 16484 bp, 17 predicted proteins | sample LakKivw325mmetaG_FD_184136 | JGI IMG/M metagenome (GOLD analysis project Ga0209609, IMG submission 184136) | Anoxic lake water microbial communities from Lake Kivu, Rwanda to study Microbial Dark Matter (Phase II) - Lake Kivu water 325m metaG... | ecosystem: Environmental > Aquatic > Freshwater... | reverse complement strand
GGTGAGGGGGGGTGAGACGGGGCTCAGGCGGGGACGCTGTTCGGGTGAAGACGGAAGCCGCGGTCCAACCGGACGACGATGAACTGGGTCTTGTCGGGCTTCTCCTCGAGGCGGACATAGACGACCGCCCCCGAAAGGACCAGGCGCAGCGGGCTCTCGAGAATGAGGGTCCGGGGGACGTCGAGGAACAGGGTCAGCCGGGAATCGATCATGAGCTTGGCCTTGAGGCGCAGGGAGACCTCCTGGGCGCTGATGCCGCAGACCGAGGTCTTTTCCTCGAACTTCCGTCCGCCGGCGTCCAGGCCCCTGACCAAGGCCGGAAGAGAGAGCTCGAAGGAGCGCTCCCTCTTTCCGGCCCTGGCCGCGCTTTGGGGGGAGGGATCATGAAGAGATTTGGCGATGTCCATGTCGTCCGTCATTTTCACAGTTCTTGCCGCCAGGCGGAATCGCTTTTGATGGGGAATCGAGGGGTCATATTCGGCCCGCTCCTCTCACCGCCAGGGGCTACCCGTAGCGACCGAAGGGAGCGGAGGCCCAGATGCGCCGCGGAGTGACTCGGAGCGGCGTGTCTGGTAGATATCTGAAACAAAGAATTCTTTCGGCTATTTCACCCTTCGGGGCCTTGCATCCGGGCCGTCTCGATTCGTGAATAGTTCAGGGTCACGCCGCGTCCGCCTGGATGATGTAGCGGGACTCCAGCCGAAGGGCGACCTGGGGGGCCTGGCCGTCCCCGTCGATGTTGTCGACGTCGACGATCGTCCCTTTGACGACGAGCGTCAGGGTCCGTCCTTCCCCGAGCTTGGGCGGCAGGGCAATGGACAGCTTCAAGCGGGAGCCCAAGGCGACGGGGTTCCCGAGCGGGAAGAGGGCGCCCTGGTGGCTCATGAACGTCAGCGTCGTGTCCTCGCGGAAGAAGGCGCCGCTCGGATCCGGGCCCTCGACGCTCATGGGCAGGGCAAGTTTGAAACCCCGCTCTGCGGGGCGACGCCGGAGCGGCCTGGACTCCCAGGTGGTCCTGCTCAGCATAACGATTTCCTTTTCCTTTGAACTTGGCGCACCCAGCATCGCAGGCCCGTTCCGGAGGGTCAATCACCCCTAAGGATGAAGCCGCGGGGGATATTGGGCGTTTGACAATTCTGGACCTGGCCGGTAGAATCCTAAGACGCTCATACACAAGGAGATGACGTGAACGAGTCAGAACGCCAGGTCCGGCAGATCACGCCCAAGAGCGAGGATTTCTCGCGCTGGTATGTCGAGGTCGTCCAGAAAGCCGAGCTCGCCGACTACACCCCGATGAAGGGCATGATGGTCATCCGCCCGCACGGCTACGCGGTCTGGGAGAACATCCAGCGCGGGCTGGATCTGCGGATCAAAGCCGCCGGCCACGTCAATGCCTATTTCCCGCTGTTCATTCCGGAAGGGTTCCTCAAGAAAGAGGCCGAGCACGTCGAGGGCTTCTCGCCGGAAGTCGCCTGGGTGACGGTCGGCGGCAAGGAGGAGCTCGAGGAGCGCCTGGCCGTCCGTCCGACGTCCGAGGCCATCATCGGCCACATGTACGCCAAGTGGATCAAGTCCTGGCGGGACCTGCCCGTTCTCATCAACCAGTGGGCCAACATCGTCCGCTGGGAGAAGGTCACCCGGCCCTTCCTGCGGACGACCGAGTTCCTGTGGCAGGAAGGGCACACCTGCCACGAGACGGCCGAGGAGGGCGAGGCCGAAACGCTGAAGATCCTCGACCTTTACCGCGACTTCTGCGAGCAGGAGCTGGCCATCCCCGTCCTCGCCGGCCGCAAGTCGCTCAGCGAGAAGTTCGCCGGGGCGTCCATGACCTACGCCCTCGAGGCCCTGATGTCCGACGGCAAGGCCCTGCAGATGGGCACATCCCATAACCTCGGCCAGCACTTCTCGAAGGCCTTCGACATCAAGTTCGAGGACCGCAACCAGACGCTGCAATACGTCTGGCAGACCTCGTGGGGCATGACGACGCGGACGATCGGGGCCCTGATCATGGTCCACGGCGACGATTCGGGCCTGCGCTTCCCGCCCCGCATCGCCCCGGTCCAGGTTATGGTCGTGCCCATCCCCATCGGCAGCTGGAGGGCCTCCGTGCTGCCGACCGCCGAAAGCGTCGTGGCCGGGCTCAAGGCCGCGGGCCTTCGCGCCGCGATCGACGCCCGCGAAGAGGCCACGCCCGGCTGGAAGTTCTCCGAATACGAGATGCGGGGCGTGCCCCTGCGGATCGAGATCGGCCCCCGGGACGTCAAGGCCGGGCAGGCCGTCCTCGTCCGCCGCGACACCCGGGCCAAGGAGAGCGTGCCGCTCTCTGGGCTGGCCTCCCGCGTCCCGGCCCTCCTCGCCGAGATCCAGGCCGAGCTCCTGGCCCAGGCCCGGGCGTTCCTCCAGTCGAACATCCGTGACGCCGCGAGCTACGCGGAATTCAAGGACGTCCTCGAGACCAAGCGGGGCTTTGTCCGGGCCGCCTGGTGCGGCGACGCCGCCTGCGAGGCGAAGGTCAAGGCCGAGACCATGGCCACGATCCGGGTCATCCCTTTGGATGACCGCGAAGCCGCCACGGCCGAGCCGTGCCTCGCCTGCGGACGTCCGGGACACGTCCGGGCCTTTTTCGCGCGCGCGTACTGATCACGCCCTTAAAAGGGGAGGGCCGCCATGAACGGCGATCATGCCCGGGAGCGGCGATCGATGGTCGACACACAGATCCGGGCCCGCGGCGTCCGTGCTCCGCTGGTGCTCGCGGCCGTCGGCAAAGTCCCCCGCCACCTCTTCATTCCCGAGGGACAGCTGGCCCGGGCCTACGCCGACGAGCCCCTGCCGATCGGCCAGGGCCAGACGATCTCCCAGCCCTACATTGTCGCCTACATGACCGAGACGCTCGGGCTCAGGGGCGGGGAGAAGGTCCTCGAGGTCGGCACGGGCTCGGGCTATCAGACCGCCGTCCTGGCCGAGATCGCCGGCGAGGTCTGGACGGTCGAGATCGTCGAGACGCTGGCCGGGCGGGCCCGGGCGGTCCTCGAAGGCCTCGGGTATGCGAATATCCATTATCGCGTCGGCGACGGCTCCCAAGGCTGGCTCGAGGCCGGGCCCTTCGACGCCATCATCGTCACGGCTGCGGCCGCGCAGATTCCCCCCGGCCTCGAGGAACAGTTGGCTCCGTCCGGGCGGATGGTCATCCCGGTCGGCACGGAGCTACAGGAGCTCGTCCTGGTCACCCGGGAGAAGAAAGGGCTCGAGCGCCGGACGCTGCTCGGCGTCCGCTTCGTGCCGCTGGTCAAGCCCTCCTGACGTGGCCCCGGCGGCGGTCATCGTTTCTCGGTGTAATACACGACTTTGGGCGGCTTCTTGGGGTCCATGCCGTAATAGAACAGCCACTTGTCGTGCGATTCCTGGTCGTTCCAGATCTTGATGGACTTGGCCGCCGATGTGCTGACCACGCCGAGCACCCGGGCGTTCTTGATGGCCGCCAGGGCCCGCTCCGGGGCGACGAGGACCTCCTGGCTGGCCTGGCCGCCGGCGGGATTGCCGGCCATGGGGCCGCCGCTCGAAGCCATTCCCCCGGCGCCGGCCGGCGCCAGGATGACGTTCCACTGCCCGTCGCGGCTCATGGGGTCCTTGTAGAGGCGCCGGATGCACTTCTTGTCGAGCAGGTCCTTGAGGCTCGATGGGAACCGGCCGGGATTCTTCTTGTTAAAGATGCGCACGGCCTCCACGTATTGCTGGCCCCGGAAGATGAGCTCCTCCTCTTTCTCGCGCTGGATCTCGGTCTGCCAGAGGGGCGTCGCCACGAGGAAGCCGAGGCTGATGACGAAGACCGCCATCATCAGGATGATGAGAATGGCGCCCCGGGCGGCGCGGCTACCAGGTGTTATAAGGCGAGCCATCGATGGGAGATTTCTGGTCCGAGGCGGACTTGACGTCGATAACGCCGGGGATCTCGGTCAGCATGGGGTCTTCGACCGTGGGCTGCTCGCGCTGCTCGAACCAATCCGCCTGGCGGGTCATGGGGTCGATCGGGAGGGACCGGAGGTAGCTGTCCTGGACCAGGGCCTGAAGCGACGCCGGATATTTGCCCTTGTCCTGGGCGTATTGGTCGATGAGCTTGCGGAGGATATACAGGTTCTCCTTGAGCACGGCTTCGCGGGCCTTGACCGTGGCCGATTTGTAGGTCGGCAGGGCCACGCCGATGAGGAGGCCGATGATGCCGAGGACGATGATGATCTCGATGAGCGTGAAGCCGCGCTCACCAGTCCTTGTATTTGGTCCCGTCGAGCGCCGTGTTCGGACTCTTCGTATAGACATCGTATACATTCTCCTCTCCCCAGACGTCCGAATCGAAGTCGTCCTGATAGGACCGCAGGCCCCAATCATACGAATTGGTCATCGGGTCCAGGGGGATGCGGCGGAGGAATTTGACGGTCTTCTTGGCCCCGGCCTTGCCCGAGGAGTCCTTGTCCTGGACCTCGACGCCCTTGACCAGCGTCTCGAGCGTGGGGGGATAGCCCTCGGTGTCCTCTTCGACCTGGAACTTCTTCTCGTCGGCCATCTTCTTGTAGGCGTCGATCGCCTCGCGGAGGGTCCGCAGGGCGCGCGCCAGCTCGATCTCGTTCTGGCGTTTGACGGCCATCTTGCCCAGAGGCAGTGCGGCCAGGGCCAGGACGGCCATGATGGCCAGGGCAATGATCATCTCGACGAGCGTGAAGCCGGGCCGGTCGTGCGTGCGGAACATCGTTCACCCGGGCCGCCGCTCAGGCGCGACGGACCTATTCTCGATTATAGGCCAAAGACCCGGGAAATCAATATCGGCCGCGCCCACCCCGGTCCCGGCCGCCGGGCCGGCGGTCCCCTTGGCTGTGCTCGCGGGGGTAGCGGTGCGGTGGTGCCTCCGGGCGGGGGGTCGAATCGGGGTTCTCGCCGCCGCCCTCTTCGCAGGCCTTCTTGCTGAGGCGGATCTTGTTGTCGGCCGGGTCGATGTTGACGACCTTGACCGTGACCGTGTCGCCCAGGTGGAGGACGTCGTGGATGCTATTGACCCGGTAGGGGGCGACCTCGGAGATGTGCAGCAGGCCGACGAGGTTGGGCATGATCTCGACGAAGGCGCCGTATTCCTCGAGGCGAACGACCTTGCCGGTGTAGACCTTGCCCAGCTCGGCCTCGGCCGTCAGGTCGAGGATCATCTGCTTGGCGGCCTCCGCGGCCGACATGTCGGGGGAGGCGATCAGGATCTTGCCGTCCTCCTCGATGTCGATCTTGGCCCCGGTCTGGCTGATGATCTTTTTGATGATCTTGCCGGCGGGCCCGATGACCTCGCCGACCTTCTCGGGATTGATGTTCAGGATGAGGATGCGCGGGGCGAAGACCGAGATGTCCGGCCGCGGCGCGGAGATGGCCTCTTTCATCCGGGCCAGGACCTTGAGCCGGGCGGCCTTGGACTTGGCCATGATCTCCCGCAGCATCGGCACGGTGACGCAGGCGATCTTGAGGTCGAGCTGGATGGCCGTGACGCCCTTCTCGGTGCCCGCCATCTTGAAGTCCATGTCGCCGTAATGGTCCTCGAGGCCGGCGATGTCGGTCAGGATGGCGTAATCATCGCACTCGGAAACGAGGCCCATGGCGATGCCGGCGACGACCATCTTCAGCGGCACGCCGGCGTCCATCAGGGCCAGGACGCCGCCGCAGACGGTGGCCTGCGAAGAGGAGCCGTTGCTCTCGAGGATGTCGGAGACGATGCGGATGGTGTAAGGGAAGGTCTCCATATCGGGGATGGCCGGCAGGATGGACTTTTCGGCCAGGGCGCCGTGGCCGATCTCGCGGCGGCCGGGGGCCCGCAGGAAACCGACCTCGCCGACCGAGAACGACGGGAAATTGTAGTGGAGCATGAACCGCTTCTTCGATTCCTCGCCCAGGCTGTCGAGCCGCTGGGCGTCCTCGAAGGTCCCCAGGGTGACGGTGGCCAGGGCCTGGGTTTCGCCGCGGGTGAAGAGGGCCGAGCCGTGGGTCCGGGTCAGGAGGCCGACCTCGGCCGTGATCGGCCGGATGTCGTCGAAGCCGCGGCCGTCGGTGCGGAGCTTCTTCTTCAGGACGAGCTCGCGGAAGAGCTTCTCCTCGAGCTTATAGAAGAACGTCTTGGCCTGGAGCTTCTCCTCGGGCTTGTCCTCGGCGATGCGGGCCACGGCGGCGTCGCGGACCGCGATCATCGCGGCCTCGCTGGCCTTCTTGCCCTTGACCTGCATGGCCTCGAGGATGGCCGGGCCGTTCTCGGCCTCGAACTGGGCCAGCTTTTCGGCGTCGATCACGGGAGCTTTGAACTCGCGCTTCTTGATGCCGAGCGCCGCGAAGAGGTCCTTCTGGGCCCGGATGATCCGCTGATTCTCGGCGTGGGCCATGGCCAGGCCTTCGAGGATCTTCTCCTCTTCGATCTCCTGCGCCCCCGCTTCGATCATGATGATGCCGTGCTCGTTGCTGACGACGGTCAGGTTGAGCGGGCTCCGATCGAGCTCCTTGTCGGTGGGGTTGACGACGTAGGCGCCGTCGACGATGCCGACCTTGACGGCCCCGAGCGGGACCGTGTAGGGGATGTCGGAGAAATAGAGGGCCGCCGAGGCCCCGATGACGCCGAGGGTGTCGGGCTCGCTCTCGAGGTCGGCCGAAAGGAGCAGGCCGACGATCTGGGTGTCGTAGAAGTAGCCCTCCGGGAAGAGCGGCCGGATGGGCCGGTCGATGAGCCGGGCCATCAGGATCTCGCGCTCCGAGGGCCGGCCCTCGCGCTTGAAGAAGCCGCCCGGGATCTTGCCCGCGGCGTACGTGTTCTCGCGATAATCGACGATGAGGGGCAGGAAGTCCTTGCCTTCCTTGAGCTCCTTGCGGGAGGTCGCCGTGACCAGCATCATCGTATCGCCGTACCGCACCAGGGCCGAGCCGTCGGCCTGCTTGGCGATCTTGCCGATCTCGATCGACAGGGAGCGCTTGTTGATCTCTAGACTGATAGTGTGGGACATGGGAGGTTCCTTTGGAGGCGCGGCCTACTTGCGCAGGCCGAGCTTCTGGATGAGCTTTCCGTAGCGGCCGACATCGTCTTTCTTGATGTACTCGAGGAGCCGCTTTCTCTGCCCGACCAGCTTCATGAGGCCGGCCCGGGAATGAAAGTCCTTCTTGTGGTCGCCGAAGTGCTGAACGAGCAGGTTGATCCGCTCCGTCAGCAAGGCGACCTGGATCTCAGGCGAGCCCGAATCGGCGGGATGGGCCTGATTGTCCTTGACGATCTTCGTCTTCTGTTCCTTGCTAATCACGCTTGTTATGTCTCCTAGTATTTTTTCCCGGCCATTTTAGCAGAAATCCGGCGAAATGCCAACACGTCCTTGAAGTGCCGGGAAAAGGGGCGGCGAAGGAGGGCCGGGCGTCAGGCGGAGAGGGCCTTCTTGCGGGCCAAGAGCTGGCGGGCGTATTTGGAGACCAAGCCGCCCTGTTTCTCCTTGCACTCGGCGAGCCCGGCCTCGATCTCGGCCAGGGTCAGGGCGTTCATTTTTTTCCGTTTGGGGGTCGTTTCCTGCTTTTCGTCGGCCATGGGTCGTTCCTTTCGGGAATCTGCGGGCGCCGGGCGCCCGGAAAGGGGCTAATTTAGCAGAAAGCCCGGATGAAGGCAAATGTCGGCAGGGCGGATTTACTCGGGGCGGTTTTTTGACTATGATGCGGTCGATATGAAAAGCATCAACCGACGGGCTTTCGTCCGGAGCGCCCTCCAGACCGTCGCCGTCGCCTCCGCCGGGGGCGCCGGCCTGCTCCTCCAGGGCTGCTCCAAGGGCCACGATCTCGACGTGCTCATCGCCGGCGGGACGGTCTATGACGGCTCGGGCGGGCCTCCCTTCCGGGGCGATGTCGGCATCTCGGGCGGGACCATCCGGGCCCTCGGCCGGATCGCCCGCTCACGGGCCGCGGCCGTGATCGAGGCGGAGGGCCTGGCCGTTTCGCCGGGATTCATCGACGTCCACGATCACACCGACACGAACATCCTCGTGAATCCCAAGGCCGAGAGCGCGGTCCGGCAGGGCGTAACCACGCTCGTCTGCGGCCAGTGCGGCGGCTCGCCCTTCCCGGTAACGGAAGCGACCAACGAGGAACGGGCGGGCCAATCGGCCCAGGACCGCGGCTATGAGCTCGATTGGCGCGACATCAAGGGCTTCCTGGCCCACATCGAACGGGCCGGCACGGCCCTGAACTTCTCGACGTTCGTCGGTCACGGGACCGTCAGGGCCGCGGCCATGGGATTCGACGTCCGGCCCGCGTCGGCCGCCGAGCTCGAGAGGATGAAGGCCCTCGTGGCCGAGGCCATGGCCGGCGGGGCCCTGGGCCTCTCGTCAGGGCTGGAATATACGCCTGGGAGCTTCGCCCCGACGGAAGAGCTCATCGAGCTCAGCCGTGTCGCGGCCGCCACGGGCGGCGTCTACGCGACCCACATGCGCAACGAGGACGTGACCGTGCTCGAGGCTGTCGACGAAGCCCTGCGCATCGCCCGGGAGGCCGGGATCCGCCTGCAGATCTCCCATCTCAAGATCTGCCACGCGGCGTACTGGTCCAAGATCGATGCCCTGATGGCCAAGCTCGAGGAGGCCCGGAGATCCGGGATCGACCTGCGCTGCGACCGTTACCCCTACATCGCGGGGGCCACGACGCTGGCGCTTCTCTTCCCCCTGTGGGCAAGAGAGGGGACAAACAAGGATTTTATCGACCGGCTGGGGTCCCCCGCGTTAGACGCCCGGCTTCGGGCGGCGTTGGCGGACAAGGAGAAGCTCCTCGGCTCGTGGGACAAGGTCCTGATCACTCAAGTGGCGACGGACAAGAACCGGCCCCTCGAGGGAATGAACATCCTCGAGGCTTCGTCCCGGGCCGGAAAACCGCCCTACGAGGTCATTCGCGACCTGCTCATCGAAGAGAACGGGCGGGTCGACATGGTGGATTTCTACGGGAACGAGGACATCCTGAAGCGGATCCTGTCCCAACCTTATATCGGGGTCGGCGGCGACAGCGAGGCGGTCGCTCCGTATGGCCTGCTGAGCAAAGGGCGGCCCCACCCGCGGTATTACGGCACGTTCCCCCGCATCCTGGGCAAGTACATCCGCGAGGAGAAGATCCTGCCGCTCGAGGAGATGATCCGGAAGATGACGGCCATGCCGGCGGCCCACATGGGCTTCATCCGCCGCGGCGAGCTCAAGGTCGGCTGGGCGGCCGACATCTGCGTGTTCGATCCGCAGCGGGTCATCGACAAGGCGACCTTCAAGGAGCCGGCCGTTTATCCGGAAGGCATCCGCAAAGTCATCGTCAACGGCCGGGTCGTCGTCGACCACGGCACGCACACCGGGACGCTCGCGGGCAAGGTCCTGCGCAAGAACGCCCACGGGGCCGTGGCATGAGCTTCTCCGTGCCGGGGCGCGGACGGACCGCCGCCCCGGCCGCCGGGCTCGTCCTGGCCCTCGGCGTCCTCTTCGCTGCCGCGCCGGCGTCCCCGCCTGTCATGCCGGCCCCCGGGCCGGTCGTGCGGCTCGCCTACCGGGCCCTGCAGCCGGGCGAGCCGCTTCTCGTCTTTCTCGAGTCCGACGGCTCCGTGAAGTCGGCCAAGGTGGCTCTCCTTGGCACGACCGCGGGGCTCGAGCCGGCGCCGGGGGGCCGGGCCGTTTTTGCCTTCCTCGGGATCGACGTCCAGACCAAGCCGGGGACGTACCCCCTCACGGTCAAGGTGCTGAGGTCGGGCGGCGCTCTCGAGACCGTCCGCAAGGACCTCGTCATCGCCGCGCGCGCGTTTCCCTCCACGAAGCTCCAATTCAAGCCCGAATACGTCACCCCGCCGGCGTCCCTCCTGGCGCGGATCAAGCGGGAGGCCGAGCTCGTGGCCCTGGCCATGAGCGCCGTCACGCCGGCTTGGCTCGGCGACGGGCCGTTCGTAGTGCCTCACGATGCGCCGTCTTGGGCGAACTTCGGCCAGCAGCGCCTCAATAACGGGACCGTCCAGTCGGTGCACATGGGCCTCGACCTTCGCGTGCCGTTCGGCGAGCCGATCCGGGCCTCGAACGCCGGCCGGGTCGTCATGGCGAGCGACCTCTACATGAGCGGCAAGACGGTCATCATCGACCACGGCCTCGGCGTCTTCAGCACCTACATGCACATGTCGGCCCTCCTCGTGAAGCGGGGGGAGACGGTAAAGAAGGGCCAGAAGATCGGGCTCTGCGGCTCGACCGGCCGCTCGACCGGCCCTCACCTCCACTGGGGCTTCAAGATCTTCGATGCCCGCGTCGACCCCGACGCCATGCTCCGCCTACCCCTCTAGGGCGCGTTCGACCTATTTCAAGTAGGTCGCGAGCCACTCGTCGATCGTTTTCCACCAGAGGGCGGCGTTCTGCGGCTTGCTGATGAAATGGTCCTCGTCGGGGAAGAACAGCAGCTTCGACGGCACGCCCTTGCGCTGGAGCGTGGTGAAGAGCTGGAGGCCCTGCTCGAGGGGGACGCGGTAGTCGTTGGCGCTGTGGATGACGAGCATCGGCGTCTTGAAGTTCGCCGTGGACATCGACGGGGACCACTTCGCGTATTGCTCGCTCGTCCACGGCGTGCCGTGGTACTCCCATTCCGGGAACCACAGCTCGTCCGTCGAGCCCCATTCGGAGCGGAGGTCGAAGACGCCGTCGTGAGAGACCAGGCAGTCGAAGAGGTCGGTGTGGCCTTCGAGCCAGTCGATCATGTAGCCGCCATAGGACGCGCCGGCCGCGCCGAGCTTGTCCTTGTCGATGAAGGGGTACGTCGCCCGGAGGTAGGCGACGGCCTTGACGATGTCCTCGTAGGGCTTGCCGCCCCAATCCCCGGTGATCGAATCGGTGAAGGCCTGTCCGTAGCCGGTGCTGCCGTGGAAATTGACCATGGCCGCGACATAGCCGGCGGCAGCGAACATCTCCGCGTTCCAGCGGTAGTGAAAATCGTCGCCGAAGACGCCCTGTGGTCCGCCGTGGATGAGCAGGAGGAGGGGATAGGTCTTGGCGGGGTCAAAGGCCGGCGGCTTGAGAAGGAAGCCGTGGACCTTGTCGCCGGCGGCGCCGTCGTAGACGAACTCCTCGGCCGGGTTCATGTCGAGGCCGGCGAGAAGGGCGGCGTTGATCCTCGTGATCGGCGCCAGGGCCTTGGTCTTGGGGTTGAGGGACCAGATGTCGTTCGGCGCGTTCATGGCCTGCTTCAGGAAATAGAGGGCGCCCCCGTCGGCGGAGGCGGAGACCGAGGCGACGGTGTGGCCCTCGAGGACGCGCTCGATCTTCTTCGTCGCCGGCGTCACTCTGAAGACGGCCGTGCGGCCCCGGTCCTCGGCCTCGAAATAGATGGCCGCTCCGCCGGGCGCCCAGAAAAGCTCGCCCGCCGAGTAGTCCAGGTCCTGGGTCAGGTTGACGGTCGTCCCGGCCTTGCGGTCGTAGAGCATGACGCTCTTCTTGTCGGCCTCGAAGCCCGGCCGGGCCATGGCGAGGTAGGCGATGAAGCGCCCGTCGGGCGAATAGCGGGGCGAGTTGTCGTTGGCCTTGTTCGTCGTCAGCTTCTTCGCCTCGCCGCCGCGGGCCGGCACCAGGAAGATATCGTTGTTCGTGCCGAGACCCAGCCGCAGCTCGGGATCGGTGTTGCGGACGAAAGCGATCTCCGCGCCGTCCGGGGAGAAGACATAGTCCTGGGGGCCGCCGAGGTCGATGGGCGGGGTGTCATAATCCCCCGGCGTCACGTCCACGGGCGTTCCCCCCTCGGCGGGCACGACGAAGACGTGGCTGCGCGTCCCGTCCCACCAGATGTTCCACTGCCGGTGGAGCAGGTGGTCGTAGATCCGGCCCTTGACCTTGCTCGCCTCACGCTCCTCCAGCCGCTTCGCGTTGGCGGCGTCGTCAGGAAGATCTGGGAACACGGACGAGACGAAGGCCAGCCGGTCTCCCGTCGGCGACCAGACGACGCCCGCCGCCCCGGTCGAGAGGTGGGTCAGCGGAACGGCCTCGCCGCCGTTCGGGTCGATCGTCCAGACCTGGGGGCTGCCGGAGCGGGTCGAGATGAAGGCGATCCTCCGGCCGTCCGGCGACCAGCGCGGCGTCGTGTCCGAGGCCGGGCTCGAGGTCAGGCGCCGCGGTTCGCCGCCCTTGGCCGGCACGATCCAGATGTCGCTCAGCCCGCGGTTGGCGGCCTTGTCCATGACCGTGACGACGAAGGCGATCCGTGCCCCGTCCGGAGAGAGCTGCGGATCGGTCACCCGCTGGATGCGGATGAAGTCGTCGAAGGCGATCGGCTTTGTCGCGGCGCTCGGACCGGCCGGAGCGAAAGACGGCCCGGATAAAAAAGCCCCCAAAGCGGCGATCAAGAGAACGCGGGTTGTCTTGGCGGTCATCGACGGCTCCTTTCGTGCGGACTGTCCGCATTATATCAAACCCGTACTATTCGCGAAAACGCCGGATTTCTCCTGAAAACCGAACCGCCGATCTGCGGGTGAAGGGAACAATTTCCGCTTGCGTCCCGTATCCCATTACGATTACACTGGCGCTTCCTATGAGCATCGAGGTCAAGGACCTTCATTTCCGCTACGGCAAGATCGTCGCGCTCGATGGCGTGACCGTCACGCTTGGCGAGGGGGCCGTGGGCCTGCTCGGCCCGAACGGGGCCGGTAAAAGCACGCTCCTGCGCGTCCTCCTCGGCTTCCTCGTCCCCGAGCGCGGCGAAGGCAAGGTCCTCGACTACGACATCCGCCGCGACCAGGCCATGATCCGCCGCGCCGTCGGCTACATGCCGGAGAGCGATTGCTTCGTTTCCGGGATGGACGCCGTGACCTTCACCTCCTATTTCGGCGAGCTTTCGGGCATGCCCCGCCAGGAGGCGATGAAGCGCGCCCACGAGGTCCTGTTCTATGTCGGCTTGGGCGAGTCGCGCTACCGGCTCCTCGACACCTATTCGGCGGGCATGAAGCAGCGGCTCAAGCTGGCCCAGGCCCTGGTCCACGATCCGAAGATCCTCTTCCTCGACGAGCCGACCTCGAACCTCGATCCGACCGGCCGGACGGAGGTCCTCGAGCTCATCCGCGACATCTCGACCCACAAATCGATCCAGGTGCTCCTCTCGTCCCATATCCTCGACGACATCGAATCGCTGTGCGAGACGGTCGTCATCCTGAAGCAGGGGAAGATCGCCGCCGAAGGCCGCATGGACGACCTGCGGGCCATCCATTACAGCCTCTACGAGCTGCGCATCAAGGGCGACGGCGCCGCCCTCCGCAGGGACCTCGAAAGCGGCGGCAGCCGGGTCGACGAGATGGAGGACGGGCTCTACAAGGTCTATATGCCGGAGGCGGGCGACCGCATGGACATCTTCCGGGCCGCGGATCGGGCGGGCGTGCAGGTCCGGTCGTTCGTCAAGAGCCAAACCTCCCTCGAGGACCTCTTCGCCGGCGTCGTGGGAGTGGACTGATGGCCACCGTCCGGGAAAAGGGCTATTCCCACTGGGACGGAAAGCTCCTCGAACGGCGCTTCCGCTGGTGGCCCATCACCCGGACCGGCATCCAGCTGGCGTTCAAGAAAAAGGCCTTCCGCTTCTTCTTCGCCATGGCCTTCTTGCCCCCCTTCATCGCCCTCGCCGGGCTCTATATCTCCGAGCGGCTTGAGGACTTCAAGGCCCTGGTCCGCTCGAACAAGGCCCTGCTCTCGATCGATCCCAACTATTTCAAGGGATTCCTGACCAACGGGTCGACGCTCTTCAGCCTGATCCTCGTCCTGGTGTTCGCCGCGGCCGGCCTCATCGCCGACGACCTGCGGCACAACTCTCTGCAGCTCTACTTTGCGCGGCCGCTCGGCAAGACAGACTACCTGGCCGGCAAGATGGCTATCGTCGCCTTCTTCGTCCTCATCCTGACCGCTCTGCCGTATCTCGTCCTCGTCCTCTTCAAGCTCATCTTCGCCGGCAACCTCAAGTTCATCGCGCAGTATCCGTGGCTGCCGCTTTCGATCCTCGGCTGGTCGGCCGTGCTGACCGTTTTCCTCGCCTTCTATTTCATGCTGCTCTCGGCCACGAGCCGGAGCACGCGCTACGTTTCGATCATCATCTTCACGACCTATATCTTCTCGGCCGCCCTGGCCGGCATCCTGAAGGAGATCTTCAAGACCCCGTACATGGGGCTCTTCTCGATCCCCGCCGATCTCGAGCAAGTCGGGGCTTTCCTCTTCGGCTCGAAGCTGCCCATGACCGTCCCCGCCGTCTGGTCGTTCGCTGTCCTGGCCGGGATCTGCCTCCTCTCGGTCGTCGTCCTCAACAGGAAGATCCGCGGCGTCGAGGTGATCAAGTGAGCGCCGTCATCGCCGCCGCCGGCCTGTCGAAATGGTACGGCAACGTCCTTGGCCTCAACGACGTGACGCTCGAGATCGAAGAGGGGATCACCGGGCTGCTCGGCCCGAACGGGGCCGGCAAGTCGACCTTCATGAAGCTCATCACCGGCCAGCTGAAGCCGAACATCGGCGCCGTGACCGTGCGCGGCCGTCGGGTCTGGAACAACCCCGGGCTTTTCCCGGCCATCGGCTTCTGCCCGGAGCACGACGTCTTCTACGAGGACATGACCGGGCGCGAGTTCGTCTCGGGGCTCCTGCGGTTCTACGGCTACTCGAAGGCCGAGATCCGGGAGCGGACGGCGCGGGCCCTGGACCTCGTCGAGCTCACGGCCGACCAGGACCGGCTCATCCGCGGCTACAGCCGGGGCATGCGCCAGAGGGTCAAGTTCGCCCAGGCCGTGGCCCATGACCCGGAGATCGTCATCCTCGACGAGCCGCTGAGCGGCCTCGATCCCCTCGGCAAGCGGAAGCTGATCCGGCTCATCAAGGACTTCAAGAGCCAGGGCCGGACCGTTCTCGTCTCAAGCCATGTCCTGCCGGAGATCGAGGCCCTGACGACGCGGATCGTCCTCATCCACCAGGGCAAGATCCTGGCCCAGGGGGACATCTCCGCAATCCGCAAGCTCATCGAGTCGCACCCGCACCAGATCTCGGTGCGGTCGAGCGACCCGCGGGGCCTGGCTGCCCGCTTCGTCGGCGACCCCTCGATCGAGAAGATGACCTTCGAGGCCGACGGCCGGACGCTCGTCGTCGAAACGCACGACCGCGACGCCTTTTTCGGGCGCCTGACCGGCGTCGTGCTCCAGGCCGGCTTGGCCGTCGACGAGATCTCTTCGCCCGACGACAACCTTCAGGCCGTGTTCGAATACTTGGTGGGGAAGTGAGATGACCGCCGTCGCCGCCGCGCGCCAGGTCTTCGGCCTCTTCGCGAACCTCGGCCGGAAGACCGGCAAGACCCGGGTTTTCGCCTTTCTCGGCCTCATCCCGGTCGCCCTCGGCGTCGTCGCCCGCGCCGTCCTCCACGGCCGCACCGGGCTGATGGCCGACGTCTCGACCGAGATCCTGATGGTCTTTTTCCTGCAGTTCTACATCGTCATCCTCTCCCTCTTCTACGGCACGTCCGTGAGCGCGGAGGAGATCGAGAACCGGACCCTGTCCTATCTCATCACCCGGCCCATCCCCAAGGGAGCGATCGTCCTGGGGAAAACCGCGGCTTACGCGGCCCTGATGTTCGCGATGGTGGGGATCAGCCTGGGCGTGTCCTATTTCATCATCAACGCCGGCCGGCTCGGCGAGGGCGCCATCTACGTGACGTTCCTGCGCTACCTCGGCGTCCTGGCCCTCGGCATCCTAGCCTACACGGCCTTCTTCACCTTCCTCGGGGTCTTCCTCAAGAGGGCCATCATCGTCGGGCTCATCTTCGGTTTCGGCTGGGAGAACGTCATCCAGTATTTCCCCGGCTCGACGCAGAGGTTCTCCGTCGTTCACTACCTCAAGTCGCTGCTGCCGTTCCACCCCGCGCCGAGCGGCCTCGCGAGCGGAGGCCGGGGCGTCGCGCTGCTGCTTTTCCGGCTCGAGCCGACCAAACCCGGGCTAGCGATCCTAGCGCTGGTTCTCATCACGGCCGCCTTTCTGGCTCTGGCGGCCTGGCTCTTCCGGATCAAAGAATATCTGTACGAAGAATAGGGCCTATTTCTTCACTTCGGGGGCGGCGTCTTTCTTGGGCTTCATCATGAATTGTCCCGCCTTGGACTTGGCCATCTCGCCGAGCTTATCCAGAACGTCGCGGGGAATGTTGATCGCGACTTCCGTGTAATCCGTGCCCGACGTGATGGCGACGCCGTTCAGGAGCTGGCCGACGAGGGGCTCCTTATCGCCGGCCATGGCCCCCAGGGCCCGGAAGCCATTGACGGTCTGAGCCAAGCTGGTGTTCTGCTCCTTGGTCCCGCCGATCGTCTTGAGGTCGATGCCGATGCCGTCGAGCTTCTCGTTGAAGCTCAGGATGAGGCCGGTGACGCCTTCGAGCATCTTGAATTGAGGATTGGAGGCCATGGCCTTCTGCAGGAGGTCCTGCGGCACGGCAATGGCGCCCCAGACCATGCC
>Ga0209609_10001017_pt1 | contig 16502 bp, 15 predicted proteins | sample LakKivw325mmetaG_FD_184136 | JGI IMG/M metagenome (GOLD analysis project Ga0209609, IMG submission 184136) | Anoxic lake water microbial communities from Lake Kivu, Rwanda to study Microbial Dark Matter (Phase II) - Lake Kivu water 325m metaG... | ecosystem: Environmental > Aquatic > Freshwater... | reverse complement strand
AAACGTAATTTTGTCGCTTATTGCTCTCATCGAAAGGCGAAAGTGGCTCATCTGGCTACTCTCACTCCCAACCTTGCGCTGTAATACTAGGGCCCTGGAAGTATTCGCTTCACTCGATAAAAAAGTTTCTGAACTTTTCTGTCAAGGCAGGAGGCTTTAACCGATACTTTCGAGAAACTTGGCCAGCGCCAGCAATTCCCCCTGAACGCGAACGAAACAATCATTCAGCCCGGCGGTTAGTTCATGCAATCTGGCTGACCGCAGATTGAAGGCATATACGTTGCGCACGACGTGACGCAGGCCGCGATATTCATCCAAACAGGCTCTCGTCTCTCGTGAGATCACTGCCGGGCGGACGCCTCCGATCTCACCTGCCATTTGGGTAAGCAAGTCCATGTGCCACTCGGAGCCGGAGGGCAGGCTGTTTTCCAGCGTACGGGCAATATCTTCAAAAATATGTTCGATCCCGGTGTAAAAATCGTGTAGGTTAAGCGCAACGCCATCCCAATAGCCGTCATCGCCGCTCTTGTGGGCCTTGTTACTCAATTCGATGGCACGGTCAACGCTTTTCTTTACATCCTGAAGAGAAATCCGTATGCGGCCGGCCAGAGCCGTGGTATCGCTCATAATTCCTTCCCTTCGCGCAAGATTGTCTCCTGGATTGACTTGGACGCATCCTCAAAGGCAACCACATCCACTGCGATCTCCGCATCCAGGCTTTGAAGGATACCGACCGCACGATAATACCTTCGTCCCGCCAGTCCCCAAACAGCGATATCAACATCCGAATGCGCATGGAATAAGCGCGGGTTGACAATCGAACCAAACGCCACAACTTTTTTTACATTGAACTCTTCTTTCAAAATCGAAGCCGCCCGGTTGGCAAGTTCCAGGGCTTTCTTCAAACGCGAATCAGCATAACTTCGAGTCGCCTCCATGCGATCCCTGAGCGCCTTTCGATATAAATCCAGGTCGGTTTGCGCCAGTGTGCTTACTGTGCGGGACATATTTTCGCCTCGGTGAAATTATACACTCATCTGAGCATGTTAGAATAGCGGGAAATGCAAGGAGCGAAAAATGACCCAAAGTTACACCTTCACAGCCCTTATCGAAAACGCAGATAACGGGGGAGCGTTCGTGCGCATCCCCTTCGATGTGGAGCAGGCCTTCGGCAAAAAGCGCGTGCCGGTCAAGGCGACGATTGACGGCGAACTCTATCGAGGAACATTGGCCGTCTCGCCTCGGCGGGCCGGGTCTCGCGGCCCGAACGGGGTACGGAGGGGTGAGCCCTGTCACATCTTGATCGTACTCAAGGAGATCCGCGAGAAGATTGGCAAAACGTTCGGCGATGAAGTGGTAGTGACGCTGGAAAAAGACACCGAGCCGCGCGTGGTCGAAGTCCAGCCGGATTTCCAGCAGGCGCTGGATCAGAACCCAAGCGCGAAAGCCGCCTTCCAGAAAATGCCCTATACCCACCAACGGGAATATGTGCGCGTCATCCTGGAAGCAAAGCGCGAAGAAACTCGCCGCAACCGCATCGCGAAAGCCATCGAGATGCTAAAGGTAAAAAAGTAACTTCATGTATCGCCTCATCCGCCCGCTCCTCTTCCGCCTCGACCCAGAAACTGCTCACCTCCTCACGCTTCGCGTTTTACGTTTTACGGGCGCGATTCCACCGCTCGACTGGGCAATTGCGAAAGCCTTTGCCGCACCGCCCAAACCCGTCGCCGCCTTCGGATTGACTTTCCGCAACCCCGTCGGCCTGGCAGCGGGTTATGATAAGGATGCCATCGCCGTGCGCGGACTGGCAGCCCTCGGCTTTGGACACATCGAGGTTGGGACGGTCACGCCGCGTCCGCAGGAGGGAAATCCCCGGCCGCGCCTCTTCCGGCTGGTGGAGGATGAGGCGGTGATCAACCGGATGGGCTTTCCCGGAAGGGGGGCGGAGACCGTTGCGGTGTCACTGCGAGGAGCGCAGCGACAAAGCAATCTCCAAATCGGCGAGGGGATTGCTTCGCTCGGTCTCGGTACGCCGCTGCGCGGCTACTCGACCTTCGCTCGCAATGACACGATAATCGGCGTGAATCTGGGAAAGAATAAAGATACGCCGCTGGAAAACGCTGCCGAAGATTACGTCTCCCTGATGCACACGTTTACCCCGCTGGCGGATTATCTTGCCATCAATGTCAGTTCGCCCAACACCGTCGGCCTGCGCCGCTTGCAGGGACGCGCGCTGCTGGAAGGCCTTCTCCAGGCGGTGGCGGGAACTCGTCACTCGTCACCTGTCACTCGCCCCATCCTCGTCAAGCTTGCTCCTGATTTGACTAACGATGAATTAGATGATGCAATTGACGTGATCCTGCGTACTGGTATGAACGGCGTCATCGCCACGAATACCACGCTGGGACGCGAGGGGCTGCACTCGAAGTATCGGGGAGAAACCGGCGGATTGAGCGGCCACCCGCTGCGGGTCCGCAGCGAGGCGGTGCTGCGCGAGGTGGTGAAAAGGGTCGCGGGGAAAATCCCGGTCGTCAGTGTGGGCGGGATTATGTCCCCTGAAGATGCCAAACGCCGCCTCGATATGGGAGCGACGCTGGTACAAGTCTACACCGGCTTGGTCTACGCCGGGCCGGGGCTGGTGCAAAAAATCATCCGGGCAGTGTAAGTGCCCGGATGTTGTTTACCTGGCTGGACGCAGGGTCGGCTGGGGCTTTTCGCGGGGATTTGAGAAGAAATTGCTGGGGAGAGAGAAGGGCACGTAACTCGCGCCGGTGCCGATTGTGCCGTATGGGATGTAAAAGAGCTGGGTCGGACTGTTCGCCCCCATGCGGATATCCTGGTAGGCAAACGAAATGTAATTGCCATCCGGGCTCCAGCGTATATCCCGGTAGCAGCAGGTACTGCCCAGCGGATCCAACATGGCGGCCTTGCGGTTATCCAGGTTATAGCTGTAAAGATAGCCATAGCCCTCGTTGCGGAAGGCGCTGTTCAACAGGAATAACGTCGCACCATCCCAGTCGAAGGAGGGGATGACAGGATTGGCATTATAGCCGGTCATGGTGAAACGCGGGCCGGGGAAGGTATCTACCACGTTAGGCTCGGCGGCGGCACAGCGGTGGATATCCAGCACGCGCACCATCTCGATGATACCGCCGGTATCGCCCGGCGCGAGGATGACGACAGCAAGCTTTTGCCCGTCGCCAGACCAGCGCACGCCTTTGGTCGCCAACTTGGTATCAGTGAGGCAGCCATTCATGGCAGCCAGGTCAATGCGGGAACGCGCCTGCGCCAGCTTGTCTAATTCGAGGGGAACGACGTAGAGTTCGCGGTTCAGGCTGATGGCAACCTGCGTGCCATCCGGTGAGAACTGGAAAGCTTCCAGATAATCGGCAGCGAGGAAGCAGGTCAGGGTGCGCACCTCTTTGGCTTCCACGTCCACGATCTGGATGCACTTGCCGGTGATGTACAACACGCCCTTGCCGTCTGGCATCCATTGCAGATCGTGTTTGGCAGCTCCATCTGTCGTCAACTGGCTCAGGCCGCTGCCGTCCATGCCCATGACCCAGACATTGTTTGCGTTCAGGAAGGCAATCATGTCCGCGCCGCCGAGCACGGGATGCGCGGGCGGCGTCGGCGTGAGGCTGGGGACAGGCGTTTTTGTTGGGCTAGGCGTAATTCCGGGAGCGGAGGTTCCGGCAGGGAGCAATATTTCCAACGTTGGCGAGGGCTGGGCGGCTACGGTGCGCGTCAGGATGGCTTCCGTCGGCGCCAGGGTAAAGAGCAATTGATCTTTGAAGATGAAGAGGACGGAGACGATGCCCGCACATAACAGGAGGATCGCGCCGCCGAGGCCAATCCACAGCCCGGCCTTTTTGCGCGGCGCTGCGCCGCGCCAGATACCTGGCTGGGTGCGGCTGGCAGGCGGCTCACCACGTCTGGTTATCACGGTCGGCAGCGGAGCGCGGCGCGGCGCGGTCGGCAGGGTCGTCAGATCCAGGGGCTCGCCGCGCGCCACGATGCTCAGAGCAGCTGCCAGCTCGGCGCAGGTGGCGAAGCGCGCCCATTTGTCCTTCGCCATTGCCTTTTGGATAACCACTTCGATGGCCTGCGGCAGGTTCGGGTTTACAACTAGAATGTTTGGTGCTGGCTCTGTGATGTGCTTGACAACCACCCCCATGGGTGTATCGGCTTTGTAGGGCGGCTTACCGCTCAGCATCTCGAAGAGGATCACTCCAAGGGCATAGATGTCCGAACGCCCGTCGACAGGCTCGCCCTGGGCTTGCTCCGGGCTCATGTAGGTGGGTGTGCCGATGATGGCGCTGCCGGTCGCGCCAGCCTGGGCTTCGGAGAGTTTGACGATACCAAAATCAGAAACGTAGGGTTCGTCAAGCCGGTCGAAAAGGATGTTGCCCGGCTTCAGGTCGCGGTGGACGATTCCTTTGGCGTGTGCCTCGTCCAGACCTGGGGCGAGGCGCTCAATGATCCTGGCTGCCTCCTCGACCGATATAGGGCCTTGGCTGATGCGATCGGAAAGCGAGCCGCCGGTCATGTAGCGCATGACGAAATACGGTTGGCCGTCTTCCTCGCCGAAGTCGTAGACCGGCACGATGGCCGGGTGCTCCAACATAGCGATGGTTTTGGCCTCGCGTTCGAAACGAACGCGGAACTGCGGATCATGGAGCATTTCGCGCGGCAGGACTTTGATCGCCACCTCGCGCTCGAAGCGCGGGTCGTAAGCTTGATAGACGGTTGCCATGCCACCGCGGCCAAGCTCGGCTTTGATTTCATAACGTCCAATCTTCTCTGGATTCATACCATCTAGTATAGCAACCTATAGAGTGAAACGCAAGCATCTTGGCGCAAGCGCGTGAAGATGCTATAATTTTACTGTTGCCCCAGTAGCTCAAATGGATAGAGCAGGGCACTCCTAAGGCCAAGGTTGTGGGTTCGATTCCCGCCTGGGGCACAAAAGAAGTCTCACGATTTTTTAAGAAAAACCCCTTGATTTTTGGAAAAAAATGATGTAATATACAAGCACGAACGCTTGGGTGCCCCCCTCACCCAGGCGTTCGTGCTTAACATGAGAAGATGATTGGCGGTTTTCTTCGACCTTAGGAGGGACTGGTGGGTGATTTTTCCCGGCTCTTTCTAAAATCAAACAAATAGGGGAAATTGATCCTTTCGGATATTTTTTGAAGCACGATCGGCGCCGTCAGCGCAACAGTCACGCCAATCGTTATGTGGAGCACCCAGTTTTGCAGATGGAGGACATTTGCAAGGATCATTCGTGTGCCTACTCCGGCCAGCATGTGGGCAAGATAGATTTGCAGGGAATACCTCCCAAATGTCCTCAATGATCGGATGAGGTTCTTCTTCGAAAGATATTGCGAGAGACTTAGGCAGGCGATTATGCCCAAGATTGACAAGAAAAGAAAATAAAAAGGGTGAGAGCCGTCGGTTAAACGTGTAGGCTTTATCAACTTCTCGAACGTAAAGTACCCGGCCCCTACCAACAGCGCAAACAGCAGCATAACAACCCAAAGCGGGACGCTGGGTGCGTTTATGCTCAGGAGATATTTGCCGAGGAAGATGCCGCTCACGAAGAAAAGGAAATGGGTGGAAAATCCGGTGAGTGCCGCAACGTCAGCCCGGATGGGGAAAAAGAATAATCCAAATCCAACCAGAAACATGATTGGAATGGAAAACTTGCCAAGCTTGCTGAACAGGGCATAAGCAACGTGCATCAAGAAGAGCGCGTAAATGAACCAGAACTGTCCCCAGGGGCGGTAAGGTATGGCGAGGATGTCCGAGATGCTGGTGCCTTTTTGGGTTTGGCTCGAGAAGATCACTTCAACGCTCATTTGCAAGATTGACCAGACAAAATATGGATAAGCGATCCTGGCCAACTTGTCAATCAAATAGTTGCGTGAGCCTCGTTTCCGAAAACTGCTTTCGACAAAGAGGCCCGAGAGAAAAAAGAACAGGGGCATGTGAAAGCTGTAGACGATGCTGTCCGAAAGAGCAAAGAAATGCTCAGGGATTTTTAAAGCCGCATGATACCCGCTGCTCAAGAGATGGCCGTAGACGACCAGAATTATCCCGATGCCTTTTCCATAATCAACCCAGTCTATTCTCTTATCCATCTCGTTCGTTCCATAAATGTGAAAGAAGAATAGCATCATCGCAAGAAAGTGGGATGTGGGGGTGTCCCATCTTCCCCTGCTATTGAGAAGTTACATGATTTCCGTTGAGCTGATTTTCGTCAGCGTTTCTTGCAGCCGCGCTACTTCTGCCAGCGTGTTGTAGTGCACACCGCCGACGCGAACCATGCCGCCGCTCTCTTCCAGCCCAAGCCGTTCCGTGACACCGATGGCATAGTAGTTTCCATCCCAGACATAGATACCTTCCTGGGCCAATCTTTCTGCCACCTGACGAGGCGACAGGTTCCTTACTCGGAATGAGAAAGTCGGCACACGCTGATCCAGCCGGCGGACATCGGTAATTCCATAAAGGGTCAGGCCAGGAATAGATTGTAAAGCCAAGAGCAAGGCGCGGCTGAGTTCGAATTCGTATCCTCGGATGGCCGTCATCGCCTTCTTCAATTCCAGACGCTGGCCCTGATAACCATCCTCCGCTAATCCTTCGACGTGTTCACTGCCGAATTCCTTTCCTACCCATTCGAAATACTCGATGGCGCCAAGCACGCCAGCGATCCCCTCGTGGTTTTGTGTACCCGTCTCGAATTTATCGGGCAGGTGATTGGGTGCCGGGCGAACCTTATAGGCGAACAGGTCTTCCAGAAGCTCGCGCCGTCCGTAAAGGATGCCCTCATGCGGTCCAAAAAATTTATAGCTGGAGGATACGAGAAAGTCGCAGCCCAGTTTCTGAACGTCAATCGGTCCGTGGGGGGCATATTGCACTGCGTCAATATAGACAAGCGCCCCAACCTCATGCGCCATTTTTACGATCCTGGCAACCGGGTTGATCGTTCCCAACGAGTTGGAAGCATAGCCCACGGCGACCAGGCGCGGTTTACGCTCCAGCGCGGCTTGCATCTGCTCCATATTCAGCGTGCCGTCCTCAGGATGGAAGTCCACCCAAATGACCTCGCAGCCTCGATCCCACGCGGCCAAAACCCAGGGGGTGACGTTGGCGTCGTGATCCAGGCGCGTCACCACGATGGAATCACCGACGCCCCAGTCCCGAGAGATGGAGCGACTGATGTGCAAGGTCAAGGTGGTCATGTTCGCCCCGAAGATGATCTCCTCAGGCCCTGTCGCATTATAGAAATCTGCCATGGCGCGGTGGGCTTCGCCTAGGATGGCATCGGAAGCGACGCTGGTGGCAAAGGCTCCTTCGTGGTTGGCATTGCATTCCAGTAAATACTTACTGACGCGTTCGAGGGATTGCCTGGCGATTTGGGTGCCGCCGGGGTTATCAAAGAAGATCGCTGGGCGGTCGAGCGATGGAAATTGACTTCGAATGGCGAGAGGGTCTAGCGGCATACGATATTCCTCCAAAAATGTGCGCTGGATGAAATTTATTGGGAGAAAAGGCTCTTCTGATTGCTCGACTACTTGAGAACAGATTGGATGCGCTCAAGCCCGCGCTCGATGTTGCCAATCGAGGTGGCGTACGACAGGCGCAGGTAACCTTCGCCGTATTTCCCGAACGATGAGCCTGATAACAGAGCAACCTTACCACGTTCCAGGATCAGATTCGCCAGTTCGCTCGAAGTCATTCCAGTCTCCTGAATGTTGGGGAACACGTAGAAGGCCCCTTGCGGTTTCTGGCAGCGTATGCCGGGAATAGTATTCAACCCCGCGACGATCACGTTTCGCCGGCGCTGGTACTCTGCAACGACTACATCCACCTGCTCCTGCGGTCCGCTGATGGCCTCGACACCGGCATCCTGGGTGAATTGGGCCGTGGAGCCGATGGAATGAGTGAGCAGCAACCCGACGCGCCGCGCCAGCTCGCGCGGCATGATGCCGTATCCCAACCGCCAGCCGGTCATGGCGTAGGTTTTGGAAAACCCGTCCACGACGATCGTACGGGCCTGCATCCCGGGCAAAGAGGCAATGGAGGGGACTGTCAGCCCGTCATAGACGATGCGGGCGTAAATTTCGTCCGACATCACCCAGCAGTCGCACTGCGCGGCTCGTTCGGCGATATGTTCCAGGTCAGCGGATGGGATCACGCCTCCTGTGGGATTGCTAGGGGAGTTCAGAATGATCAGCCTGGTGCGCTCGTTCACCAGGCGATCGAAAGCCTCCAGGTCGAAAGAAAAGTTCTTTTCCTCGCGCAGCGGCACTGGGACAGGCACGCCGCCCGCGACCTGGATCATGGCTTCATACGTCGGAAAGCCCGGGTCGGGATAGATGACCTCGTCTCCAGGTTCGACCAATGCCAGCGTTGGGAAAAAGAGGTTCGGCTTGGCACCCGGGCTGATCACTATCTCTTCGGGATGAACCTGTATGCCTCGCCTCCGCCCGCTGTCCTCGGCGATAACTTCGCGCAGGGAGGGCGTCCCGGCCGGCGGGGTGTAGCGTGTCCGCCCGGCAGCGATGGCGCGGATGCCCGCCAGGCTGACATTGGAGAAGGTCTCGAAATCCGGCTGGCCAATTTCCAGGTGGATGATTTCGTGCCCTTCAGCCTCCATCTGCTGGGCGCGGGCGAGCACTTGATAGGCGCCTTCGGGTTTGAGGAGGTCGGTTCGCTGGGTATAGGTCATGGGATCAACTGCCGGGCGACGCGCGCCGCGCTGGAGGCGTCGGGGGCGAACGCGTCCGCGCCGATGCGGTTGGCGAAGCCCTGCGTTACCGGCGCGCCGCCGATGAGCACCTTCACCTTCCCGCGCAGGCCGGCTGCGTTTAGCGCCTCGATTGTCTCCTCCATCCTGCCCATGGTTGTCGTGAGCAGCGCGGACATGCCGATCACTTGAGCACCATCCTGGGCTGCTTTGACGAAGGCTTCCGGCGGCACGTCTACACCCAAATCGCACACTTCGAAGCCAGTCCCCTCCAGCATCATGCCGACCAGGTTCTTGCCGATGTCGTGCAGGTCGCCCTTGACGGTTCCGATGGCAACTTTCCCCGCGGACTTGATCTCGGCTTTCGCCAAATGGGGCTTGAGGAGTTTCAGGCCCGCTTGCATGGCGCGGGCAGCGATCAGCATCTCCGGGACGAAAAACTCTCCATTCTCGAAGCGTCGGCCGACCTCATCCATGGCGGCGATCAGCGACTGGTTGAGGATGGCATCTGCGGGGATGCCCGCTTCGAGGGCTGCTTTGACCCCGGATTCTGTCTCTGGGGCTTGTCCATCAATCACATTTTGGCAGATTGCTCTCAAATCCATATCCTATTTCCTCGAGTAACGTTTCTAGCGGTATCGTAGCATAAAAGTGGCGCTTAGGCAATGTGGTCTGGGCTGACATGAATTGCCCTATGCCGCATGTTGGCGTGATAGAATAGGGGGTATTAGATTACATATATCCGATTAACAAGGCCATAGACATAGAGGTGTCTCATGCTCCCCTCTTACATTCTTTCCCTGCGCGAGGGACTCGAAGCCGCGCTGATCATCGGTATCGTCTTGAGCGCACTGCGCCAGTTGCGCCGTCGTGAGCTATCTGTTTCTGTCTGGAGCGGCGCTCTCAGTGCGGCGTTGCTCAGCCTATTGGCGGCTGTCTTGCTCACCTACTTTGGTCTCGAACTGGAGGATCCTGCAGAAGCCATCTTCGAGGGCCTTACTATGCTGCTGGCAGCTGTAATCTTGACCTGGATGATTTTCTGGATGAGCCGCCGGGCGCGTACCTTGAAAAGCGATCTGGAATCTGGCGTTCGCCAAGCTTCCCAAAGCGGCAAGCGTGCGCTCTTCGGGCTGGCTTTTCTGGCTGTGCTGCGCGAAGGGATCGAGCTGGCTCTTTTCCTGACCGCCGCGACGTTGGCCTCGGATGCCCGGCAAACGATCTTTGGCTCTTTCCTCGGCCTCGGCACGGCGTTCCTGCTTGGTTGGTCACTGTTTGCCACCACAACCCGCCTCGACTTGCGGCGTTTCTTCCAGGTAACCGGCGCGCTGCTCATCTTTTTTGCAGCCGGCCTAGTGGCACACAGCGTGCATGAGCTCAATGAGGTCGGCTGGATCCCACCAATCACCGAGCATGTTTGGAATATCAACCCCTTCCTGAATGAAAAGTCTGCTCTCGGCCAGATGCTCACCGCGCTGTTCGGTTACGACGGCAACCCCTCGCTGACCGAGATCACTGCCTACTTAGCCTACTTTGCTGCCGTCCTTTTTAGCCTGCGCCAATTCACACGACCGAGGGTCTTGCCAAGGCTGCAAGAGGATTAGCCTCACTACCTAATAAAAAGCCAGGCCTCGTTTGGAGCCTGGCTTTTTATGTTGATGCTATGTAAGCCTACGGCTTATACACGTAGAAGTTATCGAACAGGATGTCAGTGCCAGGCATGTCAAAGGTACCGGCCATCAGGCCGACGTCGCCGCTGGTGAAGCTGCTATCTGTTGCGGTGGCGACCAGGTTGCCGTTGGCATACAGTTTCAGTTCGCTGCCCACGCAGTCCGCACGGAGGTGGTTGGTCGCCGCGCCCGGCGTGATCCCCTCTACTTTGTTCATTTTATCGGCTGAGATCAATTGCTGGCTTCCACCCTCGTACTTTCCGATGGCGGCATAACCGTCGCTGCTGATCAGTAAGAAATAGAAGTTGTCGGTATCCAGGTAGCGGCAAATGAGGCCAAAGTCGTTGTCATCTGGCCCGCCAGCCTTGGTGGCATCCACCTCGATTTGCACATCACCCGGAAAGGACTTGCTTGGATTTGCCCAGATGTCGTAATTGGTGTCATTCACGTAGATGCGATAACTGCCACTGACGTAATCGGACACGTAATTGGTTTCCTGACGCTGGTCCCACCCGCTGTTGGTGTTAGAAAAGTCGTCGGAGAACAAGACGTTGCTCGGCTGCTCTCCCCCGCCTCCTGTCGGCGTGAAGACCGGGGAAAGGCTGCAAGCCAGGGTAACCAGCACCATGGCGGCAAGAATAACGAACATCTTCTTCATGAGTTCCTCCTGAAATAGGGAATTTAGACAAAAGTTCTCTCTGTTTAGTATACACCCGAACTGGATTTTCCACAAAGCAACGGGTTCCTTGAAGCTGCCGTGATTAGGAGAAAGAAATGGGGGAGGCGATCCCAAGAGAGCCAAGTAACTACCCCCTAGGTTTGGTGTTTGCATTTTTGTAACCCGGTTACTTATCTCGAACTGTCAGGAGGCTGCCGAATGGAGCAGGACAACTTCAAAGTGTATGGCTATCGCTGGATCGTGTTGCTGGCGTTCATGTTCGTCGTGGTCGTCAACCAGCTCCTGTGGATCACTTTTGCCTCGATCACAGGCGATGCCGCCAAGTTCTATGGCGTTTCGGATCTGAGCATTGGTCTCCTATCCATGAGCTTTATGATCGTCTATATCATTGTCTCAATCCCGGCCTCCTGGGCCATTGACACTTACGGGCTGCGCGTCGCGGTCGGCATCGGCGCCGCGCTGACCGGCATCTTTGGCCTGATGCGCGGCCTCGTTGCGTCGAGCTATACGCTGGTACTGGTCGCCCAAATCGGGATCGCTATCGGGCAGCCGTTCATCCTCAACGCGGTGACCACGGTGGCGGCGCGTTGGTTCCCCGTCCGGGAACGTGCGACCGCATCCGGGCTGGGATCGCTGGCGATCTACCTCGGCATCCTGCTGGGATTGGTGCTTACCCCTTATCTTACCCTCCATGCCGGGATCGGCAGCATGTTGGTCATCTATGGGATCGTCGCTGTGGTTTCCACAATCCTGTTTTTCGGATTTGCCAAAGAGCATCCGCCGACGCCTCCCTGCCCGCCAGGGATGGAAGTGCGCTCACTTGTACTGGATGGCCTCAAGCAGACCTTTCGCGAGAGGAACTTCCTCCTGCTCATGATCATCTTCTTTGTGGGGCTGGGTGCGTTCAACGCGGTGACGACTTGGATCGAGGACATCCTCAGGCCGCGCGGTTTCTCCAGCACGCAAGCCGGGATAGCCGGAGGCTTGATGATCGCGGGCGGCATCGTTGGCGCTTTGGTTTTGCCAAGCCTCTCCGACCGTTTGCGCAAGCGAACGCCTTTTATTATCACTGCGATCGCCGGTGCAACATTAGGGCTTATCGGCATCACCTACGTGACGGGTTACTGGCTTTTGCTTGTTGCAGCCTTTATCCTGGGCTTCTTCTTATTGAGCGCAGGTCCAATCGGATTCCAATATGGGGCTGAGGTCACATATCCGACCCCAGAGGGCACATCCAATGGCCTGTTGTTGCTGATGGGACAAATCTCCGGTATCGTCTTCATCTTTGCGATGGACAGTTTCAAATCCCCGCAAACCGGTTCGATGACCACTTCCCTGTTGGTGTTGATCGTGTTTTTAGTTTTATGCCTGCTTTTGGGCGCACGCCTCAGGGAACCGAGAACCCTGCTCACGGAACAGGCAGGCTGACAGGATACATAGTAGTGACGACTTAAGTCGCTATTGGCCGGTGAGGGGCACGAAACGGCTGACTCTAAGGGGTGCCTCGCGAAGCCGTCACTACGGTATCATTATCGAGTTTGCAACGGCTCCACGAAAAACTGAGCAGGCTGGAATTCATAGGCTCTTCGAGAAACTCTCGGCGAGCCTTTTTAATTGCATTCCACGGCCCGCGAATTGCCAACAACAGATATAATTTGTAGCATGCCAAACGCGGTTCAAGACGCCAAGCAGCAGTTACGGGTGCAGTGCCTCCAGGCGCGTAAAGCCCTCGGCGAGGATTTTCAATCCCAGGCCAGCGCGGCGATCTGCTCTCACATCGAATCCTGGCCGCTCTTTCAGGCGTCCGAAACAGTCTTGGCTTACTTGCCCATGCGCGGCGAGGTGGATCTGCGTCCGCTGCTGGAACGTCAGCCGCGCAAGCGCTGGCTGCTGCCGCGAATCCTGCCGGAAGGACGCATGGCCTTTCATCCCTATGACCCGCAGCGCTTGATCCGGCACCCTTATGGAATGCTCGAACCGGCTCCGAACCTGGTGCCTGTTCCCGTTGAAAATATCCAACTGACGCTGGTGCCTGGCCTGGCCTTCGACCGACAGGGTTGGCGGCTCGGCTACGGCGGCGGATTTTTCGATCGCTTCCTGGCAGGATCTGCGCACGGCGTCAGCCTGGGAATCACGTACAACGCCCTCTTGCTTGACCACCTGCCGCATCACCAGCATGACATCCCCGTAGGATACCTCGCCACGGAAGAGGGCGTTGTGAAATGCGGCATCGAACAAAGCGAGTATGCAAATGACAAGACACAAGAAAATCCTTCGTAGTCTGGCAATATTTTTCTTTTCGCTGGGCATGTTGTTTTCTATGGCCCTGGCTGGAGTTGCCTCCTGGGCAGATCTGGAAGCAACCTTTTACGGCTTTGAACGACTCACGAATGAGCGTCTTACCACTCTGCAATGCCCTGTGCTGATGACGGTGACAGAAACCGGCACTATCAGTGCGGCAGTCTCCAATCTTTCGGACGTGACGGTCAAGCCGAAGCTGCGAATTTACGTCAGCGGCCCTGGCCTGTTCAGGGCAGCCGATGTGCAGATCACCCTCGACCCGGGTGAAACTCAACAAGTCCACTGGACGGTGACTTCGGAGGATGTGGACTACAAGTTTCTAATTATGGCGAAGGTATTGGCGTTCCCATATTACATGGCTTCCACTCGTGAAGGAACGTGCGGCATCCTGGTGCTAAACCTGCCCAACCTTACCGGAAGTCAGGTATTCGATTTTGCCTTGGCGGCCGCTTTATCTGGATTGCTGATTGGATTGGGGTTATGGATCGCCAGCGGGCCGCAGTTGAAGAGGCGAATACTTGACTCGTCCCGCGCCATGACCTTCTTGGCAATACTCACCCTGGTTGATATATTCGTCAGCCTTCGCGGTGCGTGGCTCTTTGGCCTTATCCTCTTCCTGGCAACCGCTTTGTTGATTATCGTTGTCCTTGCCAACGCAGCTCAAGGTGAATAGGGATGCCTTTGCGCGCAGTATCCCTCTCTTTGTTTGCCTCCCCGTTTCGGCGATTATTACCCCCCCCCGGAGAACTTTGGAACGCTAAAGATGCGAAAAGAGCGAAAGGCGCGAAATTTTTTCGCGTTTTTCGCCTCGTTCGTGCCTTTCGCGTTGAAACTTCATTGGGGGATAATCCGCGGCTTAGGTTTTTCGGGAGGCTTGCGCAGCATGAAGCGATAAGATAATTGCCCAAAGTGGATGATGTCGCCGTGCTGGAGACGACGCGGCGGCTTATCCGTCAGTACTTCGTAATTGACCCACGTGCCGGCGGTGGATTTTTGATCCAGCAAGTAAAACCCACCATCACGTTCCTTCTTGAGACGGGCATGCAGCGGCGAGACAGAGGGATCGTCCAGCACGTGCGTGGCTTGGGTTGGGTCCGTGCCGAAGGTCATCTCGCTGCCGGTCAAGGGGATGGGCGGCGCAGTCACCGGCTGATCATCCCCCTTCAGGCGGACGAGGTAGGCCGGTGAGGGCCCGCGTCGCTGCGTCCAGGGCAATTGCAAGCCTCGCTTTTCCACACGGGCAGTGACGACCGGCTGGGTGAGCGGATCCATGCGCATCTTTCGCTCCTGGCGGCACGCCGTGCTCGAAGCGCGGCGCAACCTTCCGCCCGCGACCAGGATGAGGGCCAACGCGGCTCCTGCCAGCAGCACTGCGCCGCTGGCTACCCACAGACTGTTGCGCGCCAGGAAGGCTTTCACACCACGCTGCGGCTGGATGATGGTTACTGTCACCGGTACCCCCAGGCTGACCTTGCTCAGGCCCAGACTGTCTACTGCCTCGACTTGCAGGTTGTGCTGACCGCTGGAGGTGTAGTTGTCCAAATCCCAGGTGAATTTGTCGAACGGCGCGACCGTGTTCTCATCAGCAATTTGTCCGTCCACGTACAAGGTGGTGCGGATGAGCGGACGCGAGTGGCCGTCAGGGAATTCGATGATGATCTCGACCGGTTGCTCAGTGGGCGCCAGCCTCATCGCGTTGCTCATCTCCACATCCGGACTCTGGCGGACGATCTGCTCGGGTAGCGAAACCAGGATCGGGTTCGGGGGCTGGACATCCAGGTCAAAGGGAACGGGCGAGGATGAAACGGTCTGCCCGTTCAGGTCAACCTGTACGGATAGATTGTGGCTGCCGGGCTTGTTGATCCCGGAGATATAGGTCAAGGTATAGGTATGGCGCAGTGGGGAGAGATAAGTTTCCAGATCGGGGAGGCTTTCCTCGCCCGAGAAGGGAAAGGCCTGACCGCTCGTCTGGATGGCCAGGTCTTTGAGAACGGTGGCACCGCTGGTGAAAAAGTAGTCTTTCGGGGCAACCATCCAGACGTAAATGCGAATTTCCAATTGGATGGCACGCGCCGTCAGGCTTTGCAGGGCCGAGATTGCATCGGACTCTGGCAAGGGGGTGATGAAGAGGACTGCCTTTTTCATGCCCGTTTCCGCCGCCGGTTCGGCCGCGATGTCGAGCGCCTGGGAGAGCGTGCCCAGCGAGGGGGTTATCGAGCGCGGCTGGGGCTGGTAGGCAGAAAGGATGGTCAGGAAATCACTGGCAGCCGCCATGTGAGAGGAAACCAGGCCATCGGTCGTGACCAGGCTCAAATCGTCGGAAGCATCGCTGGGACGCGCCGCGGCCCAGTCGCGCAAGGCCGCGAGCAGCTTGTCGCAGTGCGAGACGCCATTGACGTCGCGGTTGGCAAAGACCGGGCCGGGGTTGAAGGCGACCACGAACTGCACGCCAAGCTGAAGCTCCTGGAGTGAATCGAGGGGACGCGGCTGGTCATCTTCCAGCGCGGTGATCCTCTCTTTTGTCAGGCCAGAGACGAACCCTCCAGCCGCGTCGAACACATCCAGCGTGGCGGTCATCACGGGAAATGATCCCGTCTGCAGGTCGTAGAGATCCGCGCGGCCTCCGCCTTGGGCGCTTGCGTGCAGGGAACATGCAAACACCAAGGCGAAGCTGATGAGAACAAACAGGAACTTCTGCCTCAGCTCACTGTTCATCTTTCTCTATCAGCTGATCACCGATTACTAGTGACTGATCACTGGCGACAGGCGTCTCGCTACTGACCACTGACGACTGAATGCTGCCCTTCGGCGGCGGCAGCTTGATCCACTGGTGGACACCGGCCCAGGCCAGCAGCGGGATGCCAATAGCCGTGCCTGTCACTTGGTAGGGCACACCGGCAATGACGCCCATCACCAACCCTTTTGCTATCGAAGGCCCCCAGTCATCTTTTGCCAGGTACCGTTGTACGAACATCGTCGTGAGGAAGCCTATCGCGCCAACCGAGATGCTGGTCAATGCTAGCGCCAGCGGGTCAATGATCTCGACCCAGCCGAAGATGTTATCCAGCACGATGGTCGTCAGGGTTGCCAGCGGGTGGATCGG
>Ga0209609_10001016_pt1 | contig 16519 bp, 16 predicted proteins | sample LakKivw325mmetaG_FD_184136 | JGI IMG/M metagenome (GOLD analysis project Ga0209609, IMG submission 184136) | Anoxic lake water microbial communities from Lake Kivu, Rwanda to study Microbial Dark Matter (Phase II) - Lake Kivu water 325m metaG... | ecosystem: Environmental > Aquatic > Freshwater... | reverse complement strand
TTTCTTTTCCCCTCTTGCCAAGGGGTTCATTAAGATAAATTACATCTATAGGATACGCCTTCTATTTTACTCCGTCCACAACTTTGGGTTATATCTCAAGCGATTGCGCTATCTGTCAAAAGAGGAATGTCAGGCTTTAGTCAATGCCTGTGACAAACAGTTGAAACACCTTAAGCCGATTGTGGTCATGGCCTTGAATACTGGAATGAGAAAAGGTGAAATATTGAATCTGAAATGGGATAATGTTGACATTACACACGGATTCATTCTGTTAGATCATACGAAGAACGGGGAACGGCGAGAAATCCCGATCAATGCAACACTGAAACAAACCCTTGAAGAACTATACAAGGGAACCACAAAGAGACCGAGACGAATTGACGTGCCGTATGTCTTTTATGATTACACAGAGGGAAAGCCTTATTTAAATGTACAACGGTCATTTGTGACTGCTTGCAAAAATGCAAAGATCAGAGATTTTCGTTTTCATGACCTGAGACACACCTTTGCAAGTCAACTTGTTATGGCAGGGATTGACCTGACAACGATCCGGGAACTATTAGGCCATAAGACATTAACCATGACCCTTCGATATGCCCACCTTGCACCTTCCCATAAAGTCAAGGCCGTTGATATACTGGATCAGACCTTGACCACGTCGCGAACTTCACAAAAACTTCACATTGACGAGGCTGTCAACAATGGATAGGATTTCAAAAGAATTGAAAATATTGATGAAATCTGGTGGGCCGTACGAGAATCGAACTCGTGACCAACGGATTAAAAGTCCGCTGCTCTACCGGACTGAGCTAACGGCCCACTTTAGATGAATTTTGAAGCCTGCCCTTCTACTAATAAGTGATGCGGGTTGTCAAGAAGAAAAGCGGTTAACCGGTAAAGGGATTTTTCAGGATAATCGTTTCTTCTCTTCCCGCACCGACGGAAATGAGCACCAGCTTCACTCCGGCAAGGGCTTCCAGCCTTTCAACGTATCGCCTGGTCGACTGAGGAAGCTCTTCGATATCTCTTGCCTTGGTGATGTCTTCCTTCCAACCGTCCATTTCCTCATAAACAGGTCGACATTGGGCCAGTATTCGTGGGTTTGAAGGAACGGATTCGGTGAACTTTCCCAGTGGCGTTTCGTATCCAACGCAAATCTTTAACTTTTCAAGACCGGTCAGGACGTCGAGTTTGGTCAGGGCAATTCCGGTTATACCGGACAACCGCACGGATTGCCGGATAAGTACCATATCGAGCCAGCCGCAACGGCGTTTTCTTCCTGTCGTTGCGCCGTATTCGTGACCCACTTCACGGATGCTGTCACCGATTTCACAGGTCAACTCGGTCACGAAAGGTCCTTCGCCCACGCGGGTGGTGTATGCCTTGCAGATACCCACAACGGCGTTAATGACGGACGGACCGACACCCGTTCCACAGGCGGCGTTGCCGGCCACGGTGTTTGAAGAAGTCACATAGGGGAATGTGCCGTGGTCAATGTCGAGGTGGCTTCCCTGGGCGCCCTCAAAGAGAATTCTTTTCCCTTTCTTTATTTCATCATTCATGATGAGCGATGTATCAGTGACATAGGGTTTGATTTGCTCTACGTATGAGCGGTATTCGTTGAATATCGCTTCTCCATCCAGAGGTTCTTCCTGGGAAAGTCTTGTCAGATAAAAATTCTTTTCTTCAATGTTACGGTTCAGTTTTTCCCGGAAAACTTCTTCATCCAGAAGGTCACACATCCTGATGCCGACACGTGCTATCTTGTCTTCATAAGCAGGTCCGATGCCCTTGCCCGTTGTGCCTATTTTTTTCCCGAGACCGTGGGATTCACGGGCAACATCGATCCTGCGGTGATACGGCATGATCACCTGGGCTTTTTCGCTTACGAAAAGTTTTGTATTTGCGGGCAACAGACCCCGGGTTTTCAGGCGGTCGATCTCTTCGATCAGGACTTTAGGGTCGACAACCACCCCGTTTCCGATGATACAGATCTTTCCGTCATGCAGGATCCCGGAAGGGATCAGATGAAGGATTGTCTGCTCACCCTTTACGACGAGCGTGTGTCCCGCGTTGTTACCGCCCTGAAATCGTGCAATGATATCGGCATCTTCGGCGTACAGGTCAACGACCTTTCCCTTGCCCTCATCACCCCACTGGGTTCCAATAATTGCGACATTCGCCATTAAATAATTCCTCCTGTCTACATCTCCAGTTGAGTGACCGAGATGATATTGGGCAGACTCTGAAGCTTGTTGAGAACGTCACCGGAAACCATGGTGTCCGTTGTCAGGACAACGAGGGCCTGTTTGTCAACCGCTTCCCGGCTCAAGTGAAGTCTGGCGATGTTGACGTTGTTGGCCCCGAGGGTGGTTCCGATGTTGCCGATGACGCCGGGCTTGTCATAGTTCGATACGACGAGCATGTGGCCTTCCGGGATAACCTCCACGGTAAATTTGTTGATCCTGACGATTCTCGGTTCCTGTCTTCCGAAGATGGTGCCTGCCGTACAGCTCTTTTCTTCAGAGGTCTTGACGGTGAGCGATATCATGCTTGTGTAATCCTTGACCTCACTGCTTCTTGACTCGACAACCCTGATTCCCCGGTCTCTGGCGATGACGGGCGCATTGATGTAGTTGACATTTTCATTAAGAATAGGCGTCAGCAATCCCTTCAGGAGAGAGATGGTAATGGGGGCCACATTGTAGTTCAGGATTTCGCCGCTGTACTCCACGGTGACCTCCCTGAGCCCCCCCTTGATTATCTGGGCCTCGAATCTCCCGAGCTTTTCCGCAAGATTCACGTAGGGCTGGATAACGCTCAACAACTCGGCGCTGACCGACGGGAAATTAACGGCGTTTCTGATTTCTCCCCTGGTCAGAAAGCCCGCTATCTGTTCGGCAATGGCGATGGCCACGTTTATCTGTGCCTCATCGGTTGACGCCCCGAGATGGGGCGTGCAGATGACATTGTCGAGGGCCACGAGATCCTTGTTCTTTGTCGGCTCTTCTTCGAAAACATCAAGGGCCGCGCCTGCAACTTTCCCGGAAACAAGGGCGTCATGAAGATCCTTTTCAACGACAATGCCCCCCCGGGCGCAGTTGATGATGAATACGCCCTTTTTCATTTTCGCAAAAGCGGCGGCATTGACCATTCCTTTTGTGTCTTTAGTGCTGGGAGTGTGCACGGTAATGAAATCTGACTTTTTCAGGAGGTCCTCGAGAGAAACCAGAACAATTCCAATTTTCTCCGCGGCGCTGGGAGAGATGAAAGGGTCATAGGCGATAACATTCATCTTCAGCCCCAGTGCACGGTCGGCCACAATAGTCCCGACACGGCCGATGCCGATGATGCCGAGGGTCTTGTTGAAAAACTCATTGCCCATGAACTTGTTTTTCTCCCACTTGCCCGCCTTCATGGACGCCGTGGCCTGAGGGATCTTTCTGGCAAGAGAGAGCATCATGGCAATGGCGTGTTCTCCCGTGGTGATGGTGTTCCCGCCGGGGGTATTCATGACGACGATTCCCCTTTTGCTGGCCGCGTTTATGTCCACATTGTCGAGGCCGATGCCGGCCCTTCCGATCACGGTCAGCTTTTCGGCACAATCGATGATTTCTTTGGTGACCTTGGTTGCACTCCGGATGGCCAGCCCGTCATAGTCTTTAATGACGCCCTTGAGTTCGTCCGGCGTGAGGTTCGTTATGACATCCACCTCAATGCCGGGTGTATTCTTCAATATTTCTATGCCTTCCACGGACAGCGTATCGCTCACAAGAACTTTTTTCATAAAATCAATCCCCCAAAAAATATTGCAATACCGTCATTTCGAGCGAAGCGAGAAATCTTAATGACTGAAAGTTGTTACAAAGATCTCTCCCTCCGGTCGAGATGACGTGATATCGTCGAGATGACGTGATATTTTAGGACACAGGCTACCAACGTTTTAATAAGCGGATCAGAGTTCCCGGATTTTCTGCTTGTAAACCTTCTCAAGTTCTGAGAGGGCGGAATTGATATCCTCCAGTTCTATGGTGGGGCCGCACCAGAATCGGAATCCCGGCGGGGCGTCCTTGTACGAATTGATATCATGAGCCACGTTCTTTTTGCTCAGCTCACCGGAAATCCCTTTAAGAAATTTTGCCCGTTCCTCTTTTGACAAAGACATCACTTTTTCACTGACAACATTCAGGCAGACGGATGTGTTGGACCGAATGTCCCTTGTTGCGGCGAGAAAATCAATCCAGTCGTTTTTTCCCACCCATTCTTCGATGATCCTGAGGTTGGACTGACTTCTCCGGATAAGGCCGCTCAGTCCTATTTCTCCCGCCCATTTGAGGGCATCGAGGTAATCTTCCACGCAGAGCATGGACGGGGTATTAATGGTATCTCCCTCAAAGATGCCTAGGTTGATTTTCCCTCCCTTTTTCATCCGAAATATTTTGGGAAGAGGCCAGGGGGGGTCATAGGATTCGACGCGGGCAACGGCTCTGGGACTCAGAATCAGCATACCGTGTGCCGCTTCTCCGCCAAGGCATTTCTGCCATGAGAAGGTCAGGACGTCCACTTTCGCCCAGTCGATGGGCATGGCAAAGGCGGCGCTGGTGGCGTCGCACAGGGAGAGCCCTTCCCGATCCTGGGGGATCCAGTTCCAGTCAGGGATCTTCACGCCGCTTGTTGTTCCATTGGCTACAAAGACGACATCGTGGGACCAGTCGATTGCGTTTAAGTCCGGGATTGTGCCGTATTCGGCCTTTAAGACGGCGGGATTAAGTTTTAACTGTTTGTTGATATCCGTGGCCCAGCCTTCGGAAAAACTCTCCCATACCAGAACCGTAACCGGCCGGGGGCCCAGCATGCTCCACATGGCCGCTTCAAATGCGCCCGTATCCGAGCCCGGCAGTATCCCGGCCAGATAATCTTCGGGAATCTCCAGAATTATTTTTGTTTCTTTGATGGCCTTTGCCAGTTTTTCCTTGCCTAGGGCCGAACGGTGAGAACGGCCCACCGGGGCGTCTTTTAAAACATCAAGATTCCACCGGGGCCTCTTGCTGCATGGACCGGAACTGAAATTTGGATTGTGCATGGCAATAACTTCCCTCGCTTTTTGAAAAAATAGACAAAGAAATATATCAGCATTGAAATGATTACTCAAGAATTTTTGGTTTCTCAACACGGTCTTCCGATCTCAATTTGACAGCTCCATCAAAATGAAGTAGAAAGTATCCAAATTTACTATAACTTCGGCATCAGCCGCTCACTTATGCTACGGATTGCCGAGGCGTTCAAAACGACCGATTGACAGGAGCCATTTACATTGAAAAAAATCAGGACTCAGTTTTTCTGTCAGAACTGCGGGCATCAATCTTCGAAATGGCTGGGCAAATGCCCCTCCTGCAACGAATGGAATCAGTTTGTCGAGGAGGAAGTGGGATCGGCCGATCCCGCCCTGTCTTCCGAGATTCCCTTCAATGAAGCCCCCCTCCCGATCGAGGATATCGTTGCCGACGAGAAAGAAAGGATTTCTACGGGGATGGCCGAGATGGACAGGGTGCTCGGGGGCGGCATCGTCAACGGTTCCGTGACGCTGGTCGGCGGCGATCCCGGCATCGGAAAATCGACCCTTCTGCTTCAGATTCTTCAGAATCTGGCCGGGAAGAATCTGAAGGTGCTGTATGTTACCGGAGAAGAATCGGCAAAGCAGATCAAGCTCCGGGGAAAAAGGATCGGGGCTTCATCGGGAAATCTCCTGGTCCTCGTTGAAATCGCCCTTGAAAATATCACCCGCCACATTAAAGAGGCATCGCCTCGGGCGGTGGTGGTGGATTCCATTCAGACGGTTTACACGTCGGTTCTCGGGTCGGCTCCCGGCAGTGTGGGACAAGTCAGGGAATCATCCGGGAAACTCATTCTGCTCTCGAAAAAGACGGGCATTCCCGTTTTTCTGATCGGCCATGTGACCAAGGACGGTTCCATTGCCGGTCCGAAAGTCCTGGAGCACATGGTGGACACTGTTCTCTATATTGAGGGGGATTCGGGCCACGCCTACCGGATTGTCCGGGGCATAAAGAACCGTTTCGGACCGACCAATGAGGTCGGCGTCTTTGAGATGAGGGACAACGGACTTGCGGAAGTATCCAACCCTTCCGCATTTTTTCTGACGGAAAGACCGGAAGGGGCGGCGGGCTCCGTGGTAGTGCCGAGCATGGAGGGCACCCGGCCGATCCTTATTGAAATCCAGGCACTCGTCAATCCGACAAATTTTGGCATGCCGAGACGAACCGCCATCGGGGTCGATCCCAACCGGGTATCCCTCCTGGTTGCCGTCATGGACAAAGTCTGCGGGTTACACCTCAGCGATCATGACATCTTTATCAACGTGGCCGGCGGTATCAAGGTCAATGAACCGGCCATCGATCTGGGGATTGTATCCGCCATGGCCTCGAGTTTTCTGGACAGGCCCATTAATGCGGGAATTGCCGTTTTCGGCGAAGTAGGTCTCACCGGTGAGATAAGAGGGATATCCCAGATGGAAACGCGGATCAAAGAAGCCGCCCGCATGGGGTTTACGCGCTGCATCCTTCCCAGGACATTCTCTCAAGTCGCCTCTGTGGCAAAGAAGATGGGGCTCATAAGGATCAATAACGTAAAAGAGTTGCTGGAGCACCTTTTTTAGAGGCAGATGGATATGAAGAAAAATATTCTGGTTGTCGATGATGAGAAGGATATCGTCGATCTCATCACATATAATCTTGAAAAGGAAGGGTTTGCAGCAATCAAGGCCTATGATGGCGAGACTGCTCTTGATCTGGTAAAAACAAAAAAGCCCGACCTGCTCATCCTTGATTTGATGCTTCCCGGCGTCCGGGGGTTGGATGTATGCCGGTTCATTCGAAAAAATCAGGACACAGAAACCCTGCCTATTATCATGCTGACGGCGCGATCCGATCAGACGGACAAGATTCTGGGATTGGAAATAGGGGCGGATGATTACATCACCAAGCCTTTCAATGTCAGAGAACTGATCGCCAGAGTGCGTGCGGTTCTCCGAAGGTGGGACGAGCGTTCCCTGACCACTAAAACAGAGGCATTTAATTTTAAGGGTCTCCATATGAATTACGAGACCTATGAGGTTACCGTGGACGGCAAGCAGATCGAATTGGGTCCGACGGAAATCAAACTGCTCCGTTTTCTGACACAGCATCCCGGACGGGTTTATACCCGGGATCAACTCCTCGATTACGTCTGGGGGGATGAAACATTTGTGGAACCGAGGACGGTGGACGTGCATGTCAGCCGTCTTCGCGCTGCTATTGAAAAGGACAAAGAAAATCCACAATATATACTTACCGTCAGAGGCATTGGCTATAAATTTGCCGTATGAACACCTCTTCAGGGTGCACATGGCTGTCACTTTTTCAGAAAGGTCTTATTGATTTTTTTCTGACAAATTCACTGATTCTTCACGATCCTGTCATCAAACTGTAACAATTAGCGGGTAATGTCTGCCCCAGTGTCGTTTGCCGGTTTCGCTCAACGTGCCATGAACATGAGCATGTCCCCTTGACGCTCCCGATTCTTTTTCATCGAAAGGAGAATAACTGTGGGTAAAATAAAGATGCTATTTGTTTGCATCCATAACAGCGCCCGGAGCCAGATGGCAGAGGCGTGGCTGAATCATCTCTGCGGTGACCGGTTTGAAGCGCACAGTGCCGGTCTGGAACCGGGCTCTCTGAACCCCCTTGTTGTTCAGGTGATGAAGGAAGCGGGGATTGATATCTCACACAATAAGACGAAATCGGTCTTTGATTTTTTCAAGGCAGGAGACATCTTTTCTTACGTGATTACGGTGTGTGATGAATCGAGCGCTGAGAAATGCCCCGTTTTCCCCGGTGTAGCCAATCGCCTCCACTGGAGTTTCCATGATCCGTCAACCTTGACAGGATCCCAGGAAGAGAAAGTGGCAGCCATACGGAAGATCCGGGATGATATTAAAAATGCCATTATGAAATGGTGCGCCTCTTTGGAATAATGTCCTTGTTATGAAGGAAAAACCTGTATGGATAATTACCCACTGGTCACCGTTATCGCCATCGTTTTCATCGCCCTCATCTTTGACTTCATTAACGGTTTTCATGACTCTGCAAATTCCATCGCCACAGTTGTTTCAACTCGTGTATTGAGTCCAAAATACGCCGTCATTTGGGCAGCCTTTTTCAACTTTGTGGCTGTCTTTTTTATCGGCGTTCAGGTGGCAAAGACAGTCGGTACGGGAATTATTAACCCCGCCATTGTGGATAACAGGCTTATCTTATCCGCTCTTGGGGGAGCCATCACCTGGAATCTCATCACGTGGTGGCTGGGTCTGCCCAGCAGTTCTTCCCATGCCCTGATAGGCGGCCTCATCGGAGCGGGTCTCGTGAAAGGGGGAACGAAGGTGCTGGTCTGGAAGGGCATCATTAAAACAGCGAGTTTTATTGTTCTTTCCCCCGTCATCGGCCTGAGCCTCGGATTACTGTTAATGGTCGTGACGTTGAATTTCTCCCGGTGGACGACGGTGGCGGGAGCGGACAGTATATTCAGAAAGTTCCAGTTGTTTTCTGCCGCCATTTTCAGCCTCAGCCATGGTATGAACGATGCGCAGAAAACCATGGGGATCATTGCCGTTGTTCTGTTCAGCAGCGGCTATCTGGGATCAACGTTTTATATTCCTTACTGGGTTGAGTTTGCCTGTTATCTTGTTATCGCGTTGGGGACGATGATGGGAGGCTGGCGGATTGTCAAGACCATGGGAACGAAGATCACGAAACTTCAGCCCATGGGAGGGTTTTGTGCAGAGACTGCGGCTGCCATCTCCATTATTGGCGCTACGGCGGCAGGCATTCCCGTTAGCACGACCCATACGATAACAGGCGCCATTATGGGAGTGGGCGCCACGAAACGGCTGACGGCCGTCCGATGGGGTGTTGCAGGAAATATCATCTGGGCCTGGGTATTAACCATACCCATATCGGCATTTATTTCAGCGGCCATATATTTTACTTTGATCGCTCTATAGTCAATTCTTATGTGCTATTTTTTAATGATGAAGGATTTCATCCTGATTTTATATTGAGATTTCAGTCAATTTGAATTATTTTTTTCTTGGTAAATTTTAAAAAGGAGAGTTATCCAATGAAACACTTCTTGAAAGTATTTGCATCATATTTGCTTCTGGTTCTTCTGGCGATTGCCGTCCTGGATTTTTTTCTTACACCGAAGATCTGCGACATTATTACCAATAGCATCGAGAATGAGATGTTCGGCGTCGCAGAGGTCACGACGCTTATGCCCCGCGAGAGCCTTGAAAAGAAGGTTCCGGAAATCGCCAAAAAGTTAAATGTGCGGGTGACGCTCATCGATCCAGCCGGCGGGGTTATAACGGATTCACAGGCGGATGGGAAAAAGATGGATAATCACCTGGACCGTCCAGAAATTCAGCAAGCCAAAAAAGAAGGACAGGGGAAAGCCACACGATTCAGTGTAACCCGTCAGGAAAGCATGCTCTATGTTGCCCTTCCTATTAAAGAGAATGCAGAGATCAAGGGTTATATCCGGTTGGCTCGCCCACTGGTAGAGGTAAAGAAGTCGCTCGAACATCTCTATCAGGTCATCTACCTGACCCTGTTCATCATTCTTATTCCGTCACTCATTCTTGCCGTTTTATTTTCCAGGAATATCGCGTCGCGATTCACGCCCGTGGAAAAATCTCTTGAAAAGAATCTATAGGAACGGCGGATATAACTGTATAAATCATTTTTTTCAGCCGGTCGTCAGGTTTTAACAATTCTGTCATCAAGCTGTAACATTTATCCTTTATGATGTAAGAAAAAACGAGGAGGAAAAAAATGAGAAAATTATTAAAACAATTGTTATTGGGTTCATTGTGCCTGTTGTTCAGCGCGGGTGCGGCCTTTGCGGAGAGCATTGTCATCAAGGGTTCGACAACTGTGCTTCCTATTGCACAGGCGGCCCTGGAGGCTTATATGAAGGCGCATCCCGGAGTGAATGTTTCCCTGTCCGGTGGAGGTTCCGGTGATGGAATCAAAGCGATGATAGACAAATCGACAGATATTGCCACTTCTTCAAGGGAAATAAAAGCCAAGGAAGTGGAGCTTGCAAAAAGTAAAGGTGTTAATCCTGTCGCTCATGCGGTTGCCATTGACGCACTGACGCCCATTGTCCATCCAAAAAACAGGATAAACGGGTTGACGATTGACCAGTTGAGCCAGATCTATCAGGGAAAGATAAAAAACTGGAAGGAAGTCGGGGGGGATGATTTGCAGATTGTCGTTGTATCCAGAGACAGCAGTTCCGGCACCTTTGAATCATGGGGACATCTGGTTCTCAATAATGCCAGGGTAACGCCAAAAGCCCAGTTGCAGGCATCAAGCGGAGCTGTCGTCCAGGCGGTCTCCAAAAACCGTTATGCCATCAGTTATGTCGGTATAGGATACCTTAACAAATCAGTCAAACCACTGACTGTAAATGGCGTTCAGGCCTCTGCAAAGACCGCCCTTGCCGGGGAGTACCCCATAGCAAGGCCTCTTTACCTGTATACAAACGGGCATCCCACCGGCGAAGTGTCCCGTTTCATTAAATTCGTGTTGAGCCCTGCCGGGCAGAAAATTGTCGCCAGGGCGGGGTTCGTTCCTGTAACGGGCGAGGTCAGGGAAAAACCGTCCAAGAAGGGTAAAAAATAATTACGCCATGTCCAGACAGCAGAAAGAAGCCATCATCAAGGGTATTTTCGCCGTTTTTGCATTTGTCTCTGTGCTCATCCTGGCGCTCATCGTTGTCTTTCTGTTCCGTGAAGGAATTCCGATATTCAAGGAAGTATCCGTTACGGCTTTCATATTTGGGAAGGAATGGTATCCCACATATGACCCTCCCTCCTACGGCATATGGCCCCTGATCATTGGTTCTGTGGTGGTCACCTTATTTTCCTGTCTGATTGCCGTGCCTCTGGGGGTTCTTGCTGCCGTCTATATTTCTGAAATTGCTCCGACATCGGTTAAAGACATTGCCAAATCCACTATTGAACTTCTGGCGGGAATTCCTTCCGTCGTCCTCGGTTTCTTCGGCATGGTCGTCATTGCTCCCTGGCTTCAGGAAACCTTTGACCTGCCGACGGGTCTCAACATTGTGAATGCTTCGGTCATTCTGGCGATCATGGCAATACCTACAATTTCGAGTATTTCGGAGGACGCCCTTTATGCCGTGCCGCAGGAGTTCAAGGAGGCATCGTATGCTCTGGGTGCAACGAAAACTGAAACCATTACGAAGGTTATTATACCGGCCGCCCTTTCAGGGATATCTACGGCTGTTATCCTCGGCATGGCCAGGGCCATAGGCGAGACGATGGTCGTATTGATGGTGGCCGGAGGTGCGGCTGCGATTCCCGAGAGCATATTCGACTCTGTGAGACCCATGCCGGCGAGCATAGCCGCTGAGATGGGAGAAGCGCCATTCGGAGGCGGACATTATCATGCCCTTTTCGCAACGGGCATCATTCTGTTTCTTATGACGCTCATATTTAATCTTATTGCCGACTATATTTCCCATAAATTCAGGGAAGAGGGATCGGCATCACTATAACGTGCGGAGCACGGTTTGCAAACGCTTACCTCCCGCTCAATGCCGTTTTGGTATAAAGTAAATATGCAGAATATTCAGGAAGCATCAAAGAGATGGCGGCGTCTCAAGGGAAAGGCGTTTTTTGCCGTCGTTCGTTTATCCGCACTGACGATTGCCCTGGCTCTCGGCGGCCTCATCTTTTATATCGTTGTGAATGGACTGCCTGCCATCAGTTGGGATTTTCTCACTCTCCCACCGACTGATTCCATGACAAAAGGTGGGATCATGCCGGCGATCCTGGGGACGTTTTATCTGACTGTCGGCGCCATTTCAGTTTCCCTGCCCCTCGGTATGCTATCTGCGATCTATATGACGGAATATGCAAAGCAGGGGAAATTCGTCCGTCTGGTTCGTATCGGGGTGAGTTGTCTGGCAGGGGTTCCTTCTGTCGTATTCGGTCTTTTCGGTCTGGGGTTTTTTGTGGTTTTTCTTCAATTCGGGTCATGCATTCTTTCCGGAGCCCTGACCCTTGGCATCCTTATATTGCCCACGGTCATCGGGGCATCGGAAGAGGCTTTAAAATCGGTTCCACAAACCTTCAGGGAAGCGTCGCTGGCCCTCGGCGTGTCCAAGTGGCAAACCATCTATAAGATTGTTCTACCGGCGGCGTTGCCCGGTATCCTCACCGGGTCGATTTTAGGTATTGGTCGCGCTGCGGGCGAAACAGCCCCGATCATGTTTACGGCAGCGGCTTTTTTCACTGCGAAGCTTCCCGGTTCCATTTTTGATGAAGTCATGGCTCTTCCATACCACGTCTATGTTCTGGCCACCGCAGGGACTCAGATCGAGCAGACACGGCCCATTCAATACGGAACGGTGCTGGTGCTTGTTGGTCTGGTTCTGGGAGTTGATCTCATCGCAATCGCAATCCGAAGCGCCATGAGAAAGAAAAAAAGGTGGTAATGATGGAAGATAACCCTATAATCAGTGTCAGGAATGTAAATTTCTTCTATGGTCAGTTCAAGGCGCTGACCGATGTTACCATGGATTTTGAAAGAAACAGGGTGACTGCTCTCATCGGACCGTCGGGCTGCGGCAAATCAACGGTGTTACGGTTGCTCAATCGCATGAATGACCTGATTGACGGAACCAGGGTAGAGGGGGAAATCCTTTTTGAAGGGGAAAATATCTATGGTCCCGATGTTGATCCTGTAGATATCCGTAGAAAAATCGGCATGGTTTTCCAGAAGCCGAATCCCTTTCCCAAGTCAATTTTCAACAATATCGCCTATGCACCGAAACTTGCGGGCATTACCAGCAGGAGTGAACTGGAATTTCTTGTCGAAGAAAGCCTGAAACAGGCGGTATTATGGGATGAGGTGAAAGACATTCTGGATAAATCCGCCATGACCCTGTCGGGCGGGCAGCAGCAGCGACTCTGTATAGCGAGGGCGCTGGCCGTGAAGCCCGATGTCCTCCTCATGGACGAACCGACCTCGGCGCTGGATCCAATTTCAACGGCAAAGATTGAAGAACTCATCGACGAATTAAAAAGGAAATATACCATCGTCATTGTAACGCATAATATGCAGCAGGCGGCCCGTGTTTCGGAGAAAACGGCTTTCTTTTATATAGGCAGGATAATAGAGTACAACATAACGGAAAAGATTTTCACCAACCCCGACGTAAAACAAACAGAAGATTACATTACCGGTCGATTCGGTTAAAAGAAGGGTGAAACATGGAAGAAAAACGGCATAGCAGCAAGGAATATGAGCGGGAGCTTCACGAAATTAAAGAGGGTCTCCTTTACCAGGGCGCCCTGGTAGAAAAGGCGATAGCAGAGGCGATAAAAGCGCTTCTCAACAGGGACTCGGAGCTGGCTCGCGGGGTTATATGCGATGATAATGAGATAGACCGGCTTGATATCGAAATCGAAGAAAAATGTATCCGTGTTCTGGCTTTGAGACAACCGGCCGCACGGGATTTGAGATTTATCACGACCGCCATCAAGATCAACGGCCACCTGGAACGAATCGGGGATATGGCGGTCAATATCGCGGAGAAAGCGATCATTTTGAATAAAGAACCGCAGATGAAGCCCTATATAGACATTCCCCGTATGGCTGAAATTGCGCAGGGAATGATACGGGAAAGCCTCGATTCTCTGGTTCATGAGAATGTCGATCTGGCGACGAAAGTCAGGATGGACGATGAGACGATAGATGACCTCAATGACCAGATATTCAGAGAACTTCTTACCTATATGATGGAAGATGTCCGGACGATTCACAGGGCGCTGATCATTTCCCATGTGTCCAAGAGTCTCGAGAGGATTGCCGACCACGCGGTGGGTATTGCCGACATGGTGGTATATATGGTCACGGGAAAAAGCGTCAGACACGGCCCACCGTGCGAACCCGAGGAGAAAACGTAAGCGTGAAAAGCAGTCTCTTCTATAAAGTTTTCGGTAGTTTTGTTGCAATCATGATCCTGTCCATTGCAGCCATGGGTCTTCTTGTAGCGGGAGAACTGAAAAATGGACTGATGCGGGGGATCAGGGATGATCTGATGACGCAAGCACGCGTTATGGCGATGTTGCCGGATAATGAACTTGAGAAAAGGATAACCGAACTGGCCGAGATATCCAAAATCAGGGTAACCCTTGTGGATGCTTCCGGAAAGGTGATCGCGGATTCAGAAAAAAAAATGACGGCGATGGACAGTCATCTGCACCGGTCAGAAATAGAGGAAGCGAGGATTAAGGGACAGGGGGAAGCGATCCGCTTTAGTCGAACACTGAATATCGATATGTTCTATGTTGCCTATCCTCTGCAGGATGGATCTCAGATAAGAGGCTATATCCGGCTGGCTCGTCCTCTTTTTGAGGTAAAAAAAATCATTGATCAGTTATATAGCACGATATTCTGGTCCATCCTGATTATTGTCATTCCGTCTGTGTTTTTGGCCTTCAAGTTTTCCAGGAGATTTTCATCGCCTGTTCGTAAAATCAGCTCGTACACTCAGAAAATATGCGATGGCGAAAACCCCGGTACGCTTCTGGTAGAATCAGACGACGAGATCGGGCAACTGGCAAAAAATATCAACTGCATGGTTGAGCAATATAAGGAAAAAGTCAGGTATGCAGATGAGGAGAGGGGGAAGCTGGAGTCCGCCTTTGCCGGCATGATCGAAGGGGTGGTCGTTCTTGATGGTCAAAACCGCATAGAATCGATGAACAAAGGGATGGAAGATATCATGGCCCCGCATTTTCCGGCCGATGTCGTCGGGAAGACGCCTCTTGAGACATTCAGAAATCTTGATTTGCAAAACGCTCTGGAAATATTCAGTGAAACGAAAAGCCCGGTTTCGCGGGAGGTCTTTCTTGACGACGGAAACACGATTGTTTTAACTGTCAGTATCTCGGCCATTCATGGACTGCCGGGAAACGAAGGAAAAACGATGATGGTCTTCCATGATATGACCCGGCTTAAGCGACTGGAGAGAATGCGGGAAGATTTTGTTGCCAATGTGACCCATGAAATAAAGACCCCGCTTACCGCCATTATCGGGTTCATTGAAACCCTTCAGGACGGGGCCATTGAAGAGAGCCGGACGGCGAAAACGTTTCTCAACACCATTGATGAGAACGCCCGTCGTCTTAACCGTCTCGTGGACGACCTCCTGACCCTTTCTAATATTGAATTGGGTGAGATGACGTTGCGCCTTGAAGGGGTTTCTGTCGGTGAGGTTGTTGATCAAGTCCTGCCCATTTTCGAGGGCAGGGCTCAGGATAAAAACCTGAAGATCGACAAAAACCTTCCCGAACGCCTTTCTATGATTCACGCGGACAGGGACCGGGTGGCGCAGGTTCTTCTGAATGTTATCGACAACGCCGTTAAATTTACGCCCGATGGGGGAATTGTGACCATTAAGGCATATGAAGAAGGTAAAGATTCTGTGGTCATCCAGGTGGTGGATACCGGCGTCGGAATACCAAAAAGCGAAATACCGAGATTGGGGGAACGCTTCTATCGTGTGGACAAGACGCGATCAAGAGAATTGGGGGGCACCGGCCTGGGACTGTCGATTGTAAAACATCTGATGCGAGCCCATAAGGGAAAAATGGAAATCGAAAGCAAAATGGGTGTGGGCACGACTTTTTCTCTTCATTTTACATCATATACAAGTCAAAAATAGGGGGAAATTACTTTTTTTGAGAGGGGAAGTGGGCTTTTTCCTTTAAAAAGTGGCCTGCCCCTGTTTTTTATCACTTGACATGGTGGAATTGATGTATATTTTATGGCCTGATCCGCGGAGGGATAATATTGTCTTTTAATATTAAAATATAATGAAGAAAGGAGAGGTTAGCAGCATGAAGATCAGACCATTACAGGATAGGGTGATTATCAAACGGTTGGAGGAAGAGGAAAAGACAAAGGGTGGAATCATCATCCCCGATACAGCCAAAGAAAAACCTATCGAAGGTGAAGTCGTCGCCGTGGGCAAGGGAAAAACAACGGAAGACGGGAAGTTGATCAAACTTGACGTCAAAGCCGGTGACCGGGTTCTCTTCAGCAAATATGCGGGTACGGAAGTGAAAATTGACGGCGTGGAACATCTCATCATGAGAGAAGATGATATTTTGGGAATTATTGAAAAGAAATGACGATAAGGAGGATATAGTTAGATGGGAGCAAAGATACTTCACTATGATGAAGAGGCAAGAAAATCAATTCTCAAGGGCGTAAACACCCTTGCGGATGCGGTCAAGGTAACCCTTGGTCCGAAGGGGAGAAACGTTATTCTGGACAAGAGCTTTGGTGCTCCCACGGTAACGAAGGACGGTGTGACCGTGGCCAAGGAAATCGAACTGGAAGACAAATTTGAAAACATGGGCGCCCAG
>Ga0209609_10001015_pt1 | contig 16521 bp, 8 predicted proteins | sample LakKivw325mmetaG_FD_184136 | JGI IMG/M metagenome (GOLD analysis project Ga0209609, IMG submission 184136) | Anoxic lake water microbial communities from Lake Kivu, Rwanda to study Microbial Dark Matter (Phase II) - Lake Kivu water 325m metaG... | ecosystem: Environmental > Aquatic > Freshwater... | reverse complement strand
AGCCTGGGGGAGCATTGGTCGGCCGGCGGCTCTTTCGAGGCGGCCTCCTCGACCTATTCGAACACCAAGGCGTCCTTCACCCTGGCGCCGGCCCTCGAGTACGATGTCTTCCCCTATTCGGAATCGACCAAGCGCCAGTTCCGCATCCTCTACCGGATCGGCCTGACCCGGGCCCGCTACTACGAGGAGACGATCTACCTCAAGACGGCCGAGACCCTCGCCCAGGAGTCCCTGAACTTCGCCTATCAGGTCATCCGGCCCTGGGGCCAGGCCTCGTTCCAGCTCGAGGGGTCCCACTTCTTCCACAACATCAAGTTCAACCGGCTCGAGTTCCAGGCCGGCCTCGAGTTCCGCATCTGGCGCGGCCTGAACCTGGAGGTCGAAGGCAGCTATTCCCGGATCCGCGACCAGCTCGCCCTCTCGGCCGAGGGGGCCTCCCTGGAGGACATCCTCCTCCGCCAGAAGCAGCTGGCCACCGGGTACGACTACTCGGTTTCGGTCGGGCTGAACTTCTCCTTCGGCTCGACCCGCAGCCAGGTCGTCAACCCGCGGTTCGGCAACGGCGGCCGGAGCATTTCGATCAGCATGTAGGCCTCCGGGGCTTGCTTTTCGCCCTGTCTTCCCCTTACGATACCTCCCGACGCCGAAAAAACGCGACAAGGGAGGCCGCTTATGTCCATCAAGCCCGTCCAGCCCGTGCCGAGCGACATCGACATCGCCCAGGCCGCCGAGCTGCTGCCGGCCGTCAAGATCGCCGCTGCGCTCGGATTGAGCGAGGACGACCTCGATCTCTACGGAAAATATAAGGCCAAGATCCATCTCGACGTCCTCGACCGGCTCAAAGACCGGCCGCTCGGCCATTACGTCGACGTGACGGCCATCACTCCGACGCCGCTCGGCGAGGGCAAGACGACGACCACCGTCGGCGTGAGCCAGGCCCTCGGCGCGCATCTCGGCCGCAAGGTCATGACCGTCGTCCGCCAGCCCAGCATGGGCCCGACCTTCGGCATCAAAGGCGGCGCGGCCGGCGGCGGTTACTCCCAGATCGTCCCGATGGAGGATTTCAACCTCCATCTGACCGGCGACATCCACGCCGTGACCGCTTCGCACGACCTTCTCGCCGCGGCCATCGACGTCCGCATCCTGCACGAAGCGAACCAGGACGACGAGAAGCTCTTCAACGCCTTCTGTCCCGCCAACAAGAAGGGCGAGCGCCGCTTCTCCCCGATCATGCTCCGCCGGCTCAAGAAGCTGGGCATCGCCAAGACCGACCCCAACGACCTGGCCCCCGAGGAGCGGCGGCGGATGTTCCGTCTCGACATCGACCCGGCCAGCATCACCTGGAACAGGGTCATCGACGTCAGCGACCGCTTCCTGCGCGTCGTCCGCATCGGCCGCGGTCCCGAGGAGAAGGGCATGGAGCGGGAGACCGGCTTCGACATCTCGGTCGCCTCCGAGATCATGGCCATCCTGGCCCTGACGACCGGCCTGGCCGACATGCGGGAGCGCCTGGGCCGGATCGTCGTCGGCACGAGCAGGTCCGGCGAGGCCGTCACCGCCGACGACCTCGGCGTCGCCGGGGCCCTGACCGTCCTGATGAAGGACGCCATCATGCCCAACCTCATGCAGACCGTCGAGAACACGCCGGCCATCGTCCATGCCGGCCCGTTCGCCAACATCGCCCACGGCAACTCGTCCATCATCGCCGACCAGATCGCCCTCCGCCTCGTCGGGAAGGACGGCTATGTCGTCACGGAGTCCGGCTTCGGGGCCGACTGCGGCATGGAAAAATTCATGAACATCAAATGCCGGGCGAGCGGCCTCCGGCCGAGCTGCGTCGTCCTCGTGGCCACGGTCCGGGCCCTCAAGATGCACGGCGGCGGGCCCAAGGTGGTGGCCGGCAAGCCCCTGGCGCCCGAATACACGGAGGAGAACCTGGACCTCCTCGCCAAGGGCCTGGCCAACCTCACGGCCCACATCACCAACGCCCGCCGCTTCGGCGCGCCGGTCGTCGTGGCCATCAACCGCTTCACCACGGACACGGAGGCCGAGATCGAGCTCATCCGCAAGGCGGCCCTGGCCGTCGGGGCCGACGACGCCGTCCCCTCGACCCACTGGGCCGACGGCGGCGCCGGGGCCGTGGCCCTGGCCAAGGCGGTAATCGCGGCCTGCGGCAAACCCTCGAATTTCAAGTTCCTCTACCCGCTCGAGTGGGACATCAAGAAGAAGATCGAGACGATCGCGACCCAGATCTACGGGGCCGACGGCGTCGACTACACGCCCGAAGCCGAGGCCAAGGTCGAGCTCTACACGCGGCTGGGCTTCGACAAGCTGCCGATCTGCATGGCCAAGACCCATCTCAGCCTGAGCCACGACCCGGCCCTGAAGGGCGTGCCGCGCAATTTCCGCCTGCCCGTCCGCGACATCCGGGCCAGCGTCGGGGCCGGCTTCCTCTACCCGCTCTGCGGCGACATGCGGACCATGCCCGGGCTGCCGACGCGGCCGGGCTACTTTGACGTCGACCTCGATCTCGAGACCGGCAAGGTGAAGGGCCTGTTCTGATGGCCTTCAAGCCCCCCCGAGGTGGTCGAGGCCATGGGCGGCGCGCGGCCAGGCCGAACGGACCTTATTTCAGGGCGACCGTGACGCTCGCCTTCCCGCCCTTGACGCTGTCGTAGGTCACCGTCACCGGCCCCGATCCCTTGACGATCAGGACCGCCGTCCGGGTGGTCTTGCCCGGCTGGCCGTTCCGGACGAGGATCCGCTTGAGGTCCTTCTGGTCGACGAGCGGCGTCACCGACGGATTGACCTTGTAGACGGTCCTGTTGTCGACGAAGCTCGCCGCCACGACCTCGATCCCTTTGCCGCCGACAAGCAGGAGGTCCGGCCGGACGGTCCCGTTCTGGGCCGCCCGGGCCATGATGGTCGGGGCCACCCGGGGATTGGTGATGTCGACGTAAACGCGATAGACGTCGCCGCCGATCCTCTCGACCTCGGCCCCGGCGAGGCGGATGAGCGGCATCTGGTCGGCCTGGTAGAGGGAGAAGGCCATGTTCCGGTGGCAGAGCTCCTCGTTCATGAACCGGGGCGGGACGCGGCCCTGGAACTTCTTCCACACGCCGCCCATCTCGACCTTGCCGAACTGGGGGTGATCGAAGGGGGCCCACTTGACGTATTCGTCGCCGAGCTCGAGGTAGCGGTCGAAATAATACCGCGATTGGGCCGGCGCGATGGGGCTCGACGGGTCGGCCTGCTCGTCCTTAAGGGCGGGGCTCGTGAAGTACTGGTCGTTGCTCCAGAGCTCGTTCGAGAACGAGATGATGCCCAGGCCGTCGTTGGTGTAGTCGATGAAGCCTCCGTGCACGGTGTAGAGGCCGCTCCAGATGACGAGGTAGCGGTAGAAGGGCAGGATGCGCTCCCCGTTCTGCCCGAGCTCGTCGTAGAACCGGGTGTCGCTCATCGGGTACTCCCCGACGGCCGCGGCGCCCGGGCCGCGCAGGATCATGCCGCCGCTGTTGTGGTAGGACTGGACGCCGGCGATATTGGGGTGGGCCTTGAGGAAATCGGACACCGCCTTGGCCTCGGGCAGCTGGAACGGGTAGTCCATGGCTCCGCTCTGGACATAATTGGGCTGCCAGTCGCTGGGCCAGTTCCGGTTGCCGTCGTAGCTTCCGGGCCCGTCCTCGTTGACCATCCCGTCGCCGTCGTTGTCGATGCCCTCCTGGCCGAGGAGGATGTAATCGCCCGTCTCGCCGAACGGCACGGGCTCGAGCACGTCGGGGTTCGTCCGGCTGATACGATAGTTGCCCTGTCCCGGGACGTATTTGCGGATCTGCTCGACGATGCCATTGCCGTTGATGTCCTCGGGCGGGTCCTCGTCGAAGAGGCCGTCGTTGTCGTCGTCGACCGGCACGTGCCCGGACCGGGCGTTGCCGCCCGGGCTCTCCATGAAGTATTGCCGCCCGTCGGGGTTGACCGTCGGAATGATGTAGAAGACCCGCTCGTCCACCATCCGGGTCACGTCCGGGATGCGGCCGTAGTTCTCCATGAGGTACCAGATCGTATAGAGGCAGACCTCGCCGCCCTGGATCTCGTTGCCGTGGACGTTGGCCTCGATGTACATGCCCGCCTTGCCCGATTCCGGACCGGTGGCGGGATTGTTGATGGTCATGAGCCAGAGGTCCCGGCCGTCATGGCTCTTGCCGATGGACTCGAGCTTCAGGAACTTGGGGAAGGCGGCCTGGAGCCGCTTCATGTCGGCGGCCAGCTCGTTCGAATCGTGCCAGCGGTCGAAGTCGAGCTTGATCTTGAAGGCCGGATCGGACGCTTTCTGGGCCGGGGCGAAGGGGGCCAGGAGGAGCAGCCCGGCCGCCGCGGCCAGGGCCAGGATCAGGATCTTGTGCGTTCTCATCGTCGCTTCCTTCACTTCAGGGTCACCCGGGCGGTCGCCGACCCGCCCTTTTCGGACTGCACCAGGAGCTCCACGACGTCGCCGGTTTTGCCCTTGATGAGCCAGTCGTATTTCGCCCGGCTGCCGGAGCCGGCGAGCGTCTGGAGGAACGAGGTCTTGGCGCTGCCAGAGACGACCGCGCCGGGTTCGACGCCGAGCTGGACCATGGTCGGCTTGACCGAGCGGGCGGTCACGGCCTGGGCCAGCGACGTCGGCCAGAAGCCGGCGTTCTCGATCTCGGCCTTGACCCGGTAGAGCCCGCCGCCGAGGGCCGTGGCCTCGAACGAGGCCGCCCGGACCCGCGGGAACCGCGAGAGGAGATAGGCGGCGAATTTGGCGTGGGCGGCGCCGAGCTCGGCCAGCTTGGCCGCCGGCGGATTGGTGACCGCGTAGGGCTTGAAGCCTCCGACCTCGACCTCGCCGAATTCGGGATGCTTGACCTTGGTCCACTGGACGAAGCCGTCGATCTTCTCGCCGTCGAGCCACTTGAGGACCTGTTTGTCGATGCCGGGCGCCGCCGCGGCCGCGGCCGGCCCGCCGCCGGCGGCCTGGCCCTGGCCGAAGCCGCCCATGCCGCCGCCCGGGCCCATCTGCGTCATAGTGAAGCCCTCGGGCCCGCCCGAAGCGACGATGGCCGTGATCGAGGCCCCGCCGGACGAGGCCCGGCCGGCTTGGCCCGCAGGACCGCCCTCGCCGGGGCCCTGGGCCGCGCCGCCCGCCATGCGGCGTCCCGGCCCCGGCTCGGCCGTCGTCAGGCCGAACCCGGGCGTCGAGAACGCGGGCAGGCCCAGCTGGAAATAGGCATACTGGAAGAAGGCGCCCTGCGGCTCGCGCACATAGAGCGGCTGCCGGATGCCGGTCATCTCGATATATTTGTCCGAAACGGCCTTGAAATAATCATAATCGCCCGAGGCGACGGTGGTGGCCGCCTTGCGGTCCGGCATCATGAAGCGGGAGGACTCCGCGCCGCCCTGGGCCTGGGCTCCGCGCTGAGCCTGCCGCCCGCCGCCCGTGAGCATCTCGAACGAGAAATCACCCATCATCATCCGGCCGCCGCGGCCGAAGCCCATCGCCCCGCCCGTCTGGATAAAGCCGGCGGAGCGGGCGGCCGTCACGGCCGTGTCCGCGAACCGGACCAAGTCGAGCTCGCGGGCCGGCCCGATCCGGCCGGCGCTCGTCGGCGGCACGATGAGGTTGTCGCTCTCTCCGAAGGTCAGGACGGCGGCGACGTTCCTGTGGGCGACGATCCAGGCCATCAGGGCCCGGGTCTCGGCGGCGCTGACCATGTGCGGCCCGGCGCCGGGCTTGTAATAGGGGTATTCGTGGGCGAAATTACGGCCGGGATCGGTACCGCCCGGCGGGTCCTCGTTAATAAAACCGTCGCCGTCGTTGTCGATCCCTTCGGTGGTGAGCTTGAAGGCCCCGGTCTCGCCCTTCTTCGGGTCGGCCCGCTTCATGAGCCGGGGGTCTTCGGGGTCGATCATGTATTCGCCGCCGGCGGCCGGGACGCGCATGACCGTGATCAGGCCGTCGCCGTTGAGGTCCTCGGGGCCGTCCTCGTCGACGCGGCCGTCGTTGTCGTCGTCATAGGGCTCGAGGTTCGTCTTCGCCCCCGTCTTGAGCGGGGCAAAGAAGCCCTCGGCGCCGTCGGGATTGACGCGAGGCACGAGATAGACCGTGGCCTCGGAGGCCGGATTCTTGGCCAGGCTTTCGGCGGTGGCCAGGGCGATCTCGCTGCCGACGAGACTGTCGCCCTCGAAGCCCGCGGCGATGAGCAGGGCCGGGCGCTTCTCCGGCGGGACGGCGCCGGGAGCGGCGATCTCGAGGGCCCAGATGTCGCGGCCGCCGGCCGTCTTGCCGATCGACGCCAGCTTGACGGAGGTCTTGTTCGCGCCGGCCAGGGCCTGAAGAGCCTTGGTCAATGCGGCGTGATCATGGTAGCCGGGCTGGCCTTGCCCGGCCGCGGGACCGGCCGCGGCGCCGAGGGCCAGAACGGCGAGGAGCGGCAGCAGGGCCGCCGGACGATGGATTTGGGTCAGAAAGCGACGCACTCCGACCTCCTTGGGGGGATTCGCAAAATGCGGGCGGGATGGCACGGGGACATCCATTCCATTAGACGCCGGTCCCGTCCCAATCTTCCGGAAAAAGTCATATAATGTCCCGGAATGTCTCGCCGAGAGGATCGTCCCATGCCCAAAACCCGTAAGTTCTCCCGCCGTGATCTCCTCCGCACCGGGGCGGCCGCGGCCGCCTCGCTGGCCATCGTGCCGCGCCGCGTGCTGGGCGGCCAAGGCTACATCGCCCCGAGCGACATGCTGACCAAAGCCGTCGTCGGCGTCGGCGGCATGGGCCGCGGCCACATGGGCTATCAGGGCTCGGTCCTGCGGGCCGTCTGCGACGTCGACCGCAAGCACCTTGCCTCCGCCCTCGAGGCCGCCGGCCCGGACGTCGCCGGCTACACCGACTACCGCGAAGTCCTGGCCCGGCCCGACATCGACATCGTGCACATCGCCACCCCGCCCCACTGGCACGCGCTCATCGCCATCGCCGCCGCCGAAGCGGGCAAGGACGTCTGGTGCGAGAAGCCCATGACCCGGACGATCGCCGAGGGCCGGGCCGTTGTCGACGCCGTCCGCCGCACCGGCCGGATCTTCCGCATCAACACCTGGTTCCGCTTCACCGACCGCTTCTACGGTTTCGGCACCGACGTCAGCCCGATTAAGAAGGTCGTCCGGAACGGGCTCCTGGGCTGGCCGATCAAGGCGACGGTCAGCGCCACGACCGGCTTCGACTGGAAGTTCTACTGGAGCGGCTTGACCTCGGCCCGCCCCGAGCCGGTCCCGCCCGAGCTCGATTACGACTTCTGGCTCGGCCCGGCACCTTATAAGCCCTACCACCCGCACCGCGTCCACGGCACGTTCCGCGGCTATTGGGACTACGACGGCGGCGGGCTCGGCGACATGGGCATGCACTACCTTGACCCGGTCCAATACATCCTCGACAAGGACAACGAGAGCCCGGTCGAGATCGCCGCCGACTGCCCGCAGCAGCACCCGGACGCCTGCGGCAGTTGGCGCCGCATCGAGATGAGGTACGCCGACGGCTGTGTCATCGTCCTCGACGGCGAGAACAGGGACGTGCGGGCCCCCTTCCTCGCGGGCCCCAAGGGCAAGCTTTTCCGCGGCTTCGAATCCGACATCCCCGCCCTGCGCCGGACGCTGGCCGCCCTGCCCGATCCCGAACCCCAGGTGACGGACTTTTCCGAGGCGGTCCGGACCCGGACCCGCTTCGCCCTCAACGAGACGAACGGCCACCGCTCCTGCACGATCGTCAACCTGGCCAAGATCGCCGTCCAGCTCGGCCGCCCGTTGAGGTTCGACCCCGCGACCGAGACCTTCCCCGGCGACGAGGCCGCCAACCGCCTCGTGAGCCAACCCATGCGCGCCCCCTGGCACCTTTAGAAAGGACCGTGAGGAGACACCTATGAAAAGCCCCATCAAGCCCGTCGCCCTCGCGGCCCTCGTCGGCACCCTCGTTGCGGTCCTTTGCGTTCCGGCGCCTTCCCAAAGCGTCCCGACCCCGAGTTCGGGCGACGTCAAGGCCAAGGTCTCGGCCATCGTCGATCGTTTCCCCGCCGAAACGGCCGCGGCGCGCGACGCCCTCTGCGCCGAGATCGTCAAGCTCGGCCCGGCGGCCCTCGCCGACCTCTTCCGCCGGGTCCTGCCGCCCGGCGCCGGGGACGATTCCAAGGCGCGCTTCGCCGTGAACGGCCTCGCGGTCCATGTCACCCGCACCGGGGCCGAACCCGAGCGGCTGATGTTCAGCAAGGCGCTGCTTGCCGCCCTTCCCAAGGCCGCCGACAAGCAGGCCGCGGCGTTCCTGATCAGCCAGGTCCAGCTCACGGGCCGGGCCGAGGCCATCAAGCCGCTGGCCCCCTATCTCAAAGATGAGGCCCTGGCCGGGCCGGCGGTCGCCGCGCTTCAAGCCATCGGCGGTCCCGAGGCCGGCAAGGTCCTGATCAAAGGACTGACGGGAACAGAAGGGGCGGCGCGGCTCTCGATCGTGGACGCTCTCGCTGGCCTGCGCAACCGCGAGGCCGTCAGGCCGCTCCTGACGCTGGCTGGAGCATCCGACGAGGCGGTCCGCCGCGCCGCCCGGTCCGCGCTGGCCAACATCGGCGATCCCGCCGCGGGGCCGGTCCTGGCCCATATCGGCGTTGCCGCTCCAGCCGCGGAGAGGGCCGAAGCGCCGCGCCTTTATCTTCTCTACGCCCGCCGACTGTCCGCGTCGGGCCAAGCGGCGGAAGCGCTTGACGCCGCAAGAGCGATCCTTGCTTCCTACTCCGGCACCGGAGGAAGCCAGATCGCTTCGGATGCGCTCTCGCTCATCGTGGCCCTGCTCAAGGACAAGGCCGTTCCGGACCTGCTCACGGCGGTCGAAAGCCCCGATCCGGCCCTCCGCGGCGCTGCTCTGGAGCTCGCGCTGGCCACGGGCCAGGCCGAGACAACCGGCCGATGGGTCGACAAGGCGGCCTCGTCCGGGCCCGAGGCCCGGGCGGCGATCATCGGCATGCTCGGCCGGCGCGGCGACAAGACGGCCCTGCCGTTCGTCCGCGAATGTCTCACGAGCGGCGACGAGGCCGTTCGCCTGGCGGCGATCCCGGCGGCCAGGCGCCTCGGCGGCGAAGCTGTCCTGCCCGATCTCTTCGCCCTGATCGGCAAAGCCGACGAGAAGACGGCGACGGCCCTAAAAACGGCCTGGCTCGGCTTCGACGGCCGCGCCGTCGTTCCGGCCGCGGTCAATCTCCTCGACGCCACGCCTCTCCCCGGCAAGGCGGCCCTCATCGACGTCCTCGGGGAAAAGGGCGCGAGCGACGAGATCGACCTCGTCTTTGCCCTCGCGACCGATGCGGAGCCGGCCACGCGCGCCTCGGCCACGGTCGCCCTTGCGAAGCTCGCCGGCCCCTCCGACCTGCCGCGGCTTGTGGCTCTGCTTGAGCAGGCCTCCGGCGCGGACGATATCGTTCATCTGCAGGACGCGGTCGCGGCGGCGGCGGACCGCGACGCGGCGCCCGGCGGAAAGGGGGCGGCGCTCCTCGAGCTGATGAAGGGGGCCGCATCGGGCCGCAAGGCTCAGATCCTCCGGGTCCTTTCCAAGGTCGGAGGCGACCCCGCTATGCGCGCCGTGATCGCGGAAACGGACAACTCGGATCCCCAGGTCCAGACGGCCGCCGTCTACGCCCTCTCCCAATGGCCCGATTATCAGGCCGCCGGCGATCTCCTCCGGATCGCGACGACGACGGCCAGCAAGCGCTTCCGCCTCCTCGCCGTCGGCGGCTACGCCCGGCTCATCGGCCGGGCGCCCATGACGGGCCCGAAGAAGCTCGGCCTCTTCCAGGACCTGCTCGGAAAAGCGTTCGACGACGCCGACAAGAAGGCCATCGTCACGGCCGCCTCGAACATCCGAGAGCCCGAGTCCCTACGCCTGCTGGCCTCTTTTCTCGACAATCCGGCGCTCGGCGAGACGGCCGCCGCCGGCCTCCTCGACCTGGCCTCGGAGCAGGCGCCGCAGGAGCGCTGGCTCTCGGGCCATGAAGCCTATTCCGTGTTGCGCCGTGTTCAAGCCCGCGCCGCCGCCGACCCGGCCGAATTCGAGCGCATCGGCGCTCTCATCATCGAACGCCTGCGCCAGGGCGGCTTCGCGCCGCTCTTCGACGGACGGTCGCTCGCCGGCTGGAAAGGCCTGGTGGCCGATCCCCCGGCCAGGGCCAAGATGGCGCCGCCGGAGCTGGCGGCGGCCCAAGCCGCGGCCGACGATCGGATGCGGGCTCATTGGAAGGTCGCCGACGGGGCCCTCGTCTTCGACGGCCACGGCGAGAGCCTCTGCACCGCCTCGGACTACGGCGATTTCGAGCTCTTGGCCGATTGGAAGATCGAGAAGGGCGGCGACAGCGGCCTCTACCTCCGCGGCTCGCCGCAGGTCCAGATCTGGGACCCGGCCGCGAATCCCGTCGGCTCGGGCGGGCTCTACAACAACCAAAAAGGCCCGAGCAAGCCGGACGAGCGGGCCGACCGCCCGGTCGGCGAATGGAACTCCTTCCGGGTCATCATGATCGGCGACCGGGTCTCGGTCTATCTCAACGACAGGATGGTCGTCGACAACGTCGTTCTCGAGAACTACTGGGAGCGCGACAAGCCGATCTATCCGGCGGGCCAGATCGAGCTCCAGGCCCACGGCAATCCGCTCTCGTTCCGTAATGTCTTCATCCGCGAGATCCCGCGCGACACGGCCGTTCCGGAGATGAGCCCGGCCGAGGCCGCCGAGGGCTTCACGCCCCTCTTCAACGGCCGTGACCTCGAAGGCTGGACGGGCGACACGAAGGGCTACGCCGCCGAGAACGGCAAGATCGTCATCCACCCCGATCTCGGCAGCGGCAATCTCTACACCGTCAAGGAATACGCCGACTTCACCCTCCGCTTCGAGTTCAAGCTGACCCCGGCCGCCAACAACGGCCTCGGCGTCCGCGCCCCCCTCGAGGGCGACGCGGCCTATGTGGGCATGGAGATCCAGATCCTGGAGGACGGCTCGCCCGTCTACTGGGGGCTCCGGCCGTACCAGTATCACGGCTCGATCTACGGCGTCGTCCCGGCCCGGCGAGGCTTCCTCCGCCCCGCCGGCGAGTGGAACGCGGAGGAGGTCACGGTCAAGGGCCGGCACGTCACGGTCGCGGTCAACGGCGCGACGATCGTCGACGCCGATCTCGACCAGGCCTCGGCCGGCGGCACGATCGACCACAACGAGCACCCCGGCCTGGGGCGCTCGTCCGGCCACATCGGCTTTCTCGGGCACGGCTCGATCGTCGAGTTCCGCAACATCCGGCTGAAGGAGATCCGTTAGCCCTGGATCATCCGGGAGGAAGCGTCCAGATCGTCAGTCCGTCCGGCGGGGGTGCCGGCCGAGCGACGGGAGCCCCAGGGCCTCGCGCAGCGCGGCGTTGATCTGGGTGTTGTCGAGGATCGGGCCGGGATACCAGGTCCCCCTGTAGGACATGAAGACCCGGGACGCGGCGCCCATGACGGCCAGATCGACGAGCTCGTTGGTATGGCCGGCCGTTCCGTAGGAAACGTCCCCGTCGGGATATACATAGGGGGAGGCGTATTCGGGTGACTTGATGACGGCGCCGTTCGCGGGGCCGCGGTCGGGCCCGGCGCCCGGCTTGGCCGGGACGGGCGCCGCCGGTTCCTCGACCCGGGCGTTCTCGGCGGGCAGGTCGCCGGGGCCCAGCGTCCTCTCCGGATCGAGCAGGAGGCCGCCGGTGGCGTGGTCGGCGGTCACCAGGAGCACGGTGTTCGACCAGTCGATATCGTCCATCGGCCGGTCGACAAAGGCCAGGGCGGCCCGGACGGCCTGATCGAGGTCGGCGACGCAGCCGATCATGGCCCGATAATCGTTGTCATGGTTGGCCCAATCGATATCCCCCTGCTCGATGACCAGGAAAAAGCCCTGAGGATCGTGGGCGAGAACGGTCAGGGCCGCTTCGGTCGCCTCGGCCAAGGTCGGATTCTCGGGATTCCCGGGCGTGACCGTCGGATGCCCCGGCGTATCCTCCACCCGGGGCACTTCGAAGTTGCCGCCTTTGCCGCCGAAGAGGCCGAAGAGCTTGCGTCCCTGGCGCACCGCCTCGGAGGCGCCCGCGATGAGGGCCGGACCGCCGCGCTGCCCGGGCTTGCGCTCGACGAGAAGATAGTCCTGCGAGGTCTGCAGCGTCCGATAAAGCGATTCGGAGATATAGCCCTTCTTCGGATCGAAGCCGGGGTTGTCGAGGAGCGGCGCGCCGCCGCCGATGACGACCTCGGGCTTCGTCCGCAGAATGATCTCGTCGCCCAGGCCAAGCCCCTTGTAACCCTTAAGCCCCGTGTAATAGTTGCCGCGGTTGGTGTTGTGGCTGACGAACCCGGCCGGCGTGGCATGGTCGAAGGGCACGGTGGTGACGACGCCGATCGAACCCCCGGTGCGGGCCCGATACTCCAGGGGCAGGGTCAGGATCTCCCCGTCGGGCGGATCTCCGGGGAGCCAGGCGATGTTGCCCGAATCGGTCTTAAAGCCGGTGGCCAGCGCGGTCGCGGCCGAAGCCGAATCGGTGGCTAGGCCGGGCGGGAAGCGATGCTCGGCGCCGGGGCCGGCCACGGGCCTGGCTCCGTCGGCGCGAACGTCGTAGCCGAGGACCGGCGTGAACGATGAACGGGAATACGGCGGCCGGCCGGCTTGCCGGGCGTGGCCGTTGTAGACGTTGACGTCCCACGTCGTGACGTAGGCCCGGGCCGGAAGGGCCTGCCAGGAGAGGCCGTTGTCCCGGCCAAAGAGGTAGCGGCTGGCGGCCACCTCGGACTCGGCCGACATGCCGTCGCCGATGAAAAAGATGACGTGCTTGAGGGCCGGCGCCTCGCGGCGGCAGCCGGCGAGCGTCAGGAGGACCGCGACCATAAGGAGGGCGGCGCCGAGCGGGAGCGCGGCGATGCGGGTCCGGGTCCTGATCATTGTCATAACGCTCTATTATACCAGGGAGGTTCGACCTCCGCTCACCACGTGACGAGGCCGGCGAGCTTCAGGATCTCGAGGTCGTTGAGGACGGCCTGCAGGCTCGAGCGGCGCTCGTTCTGGGCATCCAGCATCTTCAGGAGGTCGAGGGCGCTGTGATGCCCGTTGACGAGGAGCTGCAGCTCTCCCTGGTTCGAGAGGACCAGGCCCTTCCCCGCGATGGGGAACTTGAGCCGGGTCTCGCCCGGGACGGCCGAGAGCAGCTTCTGGTAGCCGCGATAGCCATCCTGGCGGACCTTGGCCGTCGGGCGGGGCACGATCTTGGCGGCCGTCTTTTCGAGCTCGGTCGGAACGAGGGGAACGGCTTTGACACCGAGGCCGCGGGCGACGGCGGCCCGCTGCGTCTCGAGCGAGGCGAGCTCGGCCGCGCCGACGGCATCGATGGACTTGGCCAGCCGGCCCAAGTGGGCGGTCAGGGAGGCCGCGCCGGGCGCCAGCTCCGCGACCGAGGCCAGGGTCTCCTTCTCGTTGATGACGGCCGCCTCGAGGATGCCCCGGGCATAGCGGGAATCCGCGTCGAAGGTCTCGGCCGTGGCGGCCTCGACGGCCTCGAGGGCGGTCACGAGCTCATGCCCGAGGCGCCGGGTCGCGTTCGAAACGATCTCGCCGGCGATCTTCTCGGCCAGGGCTTCGTCCGCGGCGGCGACGGTGTAGGCGCCGGCGGCGCCGATCACGGCCGCCCGCTTGAGCTGAGTCGGGTCGGACTTGTCGGCCGTGTCGCCGGAGGTGTGATACCACTGGTCAGGCCAGGCGATCATCATGACGCCGGGGACGCCGACGGCCCAGTCGTTGAAGACCTCGTGGTCCGAAGCGCCGTAGTGGGTCTCGATCGAATACAGGAACGGCTCGTCGGCGCCGGTCGGAGCGACGATGCGGACCGGAACGCCGGATTCGCCGCCCCGGTTCTGGATGCGCTCGCGGTTGCCCTCGCCGACATAGCGGTAATAATTCTCCATGACGTCGTTGATGTAGTGCGGGTTGCCGTAGGTCGTCCGCATCAGGCAGAAATAGGACTTGTTCTTGGACAGCCACTCCCCGACCATATCCATGTTGATGTTGCAGAGCGTCCGGTCCATGATCTCGGGATGGGTCCGGACCCATTCGCCGATGCCGGAGAACTCGGGACCCCAAATGAAGCGGATGGTCCGCTTTGGCCGCGGCAGGCGGCCGTCGGCGATGAGCGTCTGAAGGGTCCGGGCGGCCTCGAGGATCGTGGCGCTGCCGGAGATGTTGTCGTTGGCGCCCTGCTTCTGCATGCCTTCGAAGAGATGGGCCGAGAAGATGATCTCGCCCGCGGCCGGGTCGGTGCCGGGGATGAGGGCCACGACGTTCTCGAGATCGGCCGTCTCGGTCCTGGCTTCGACCTGGGCCCGAACGGTGATCTTCTCGTTCGCGAGCAGCCGGCGCTTGAGGATGTCGCCCTCGCGGACATTCAGCTGGAAGGCGAAGCCCTGCGGTTGAGCGGCGGGGGCCGCCGGCGCGGGAGCCGCGCCGGCCGGGGGGGCCTGTCCGGCGGCGGGCCGGCGGCGCTGCATGACGCCGCTCCAGGGCATCTGCAGCGGGTCGAAATAGGGCCGCGACAGGCTGATGCCGACAACCCCGAGGGCGCCCTGCTGCAGGGCCTGGCTGTAGGCCGTCATCAGCTGGCCTTCGGTGACGGCGATCTTGCCGGCGACCTTGGCGTCCGTGATCTCCTTGGGCGTGCCGCGGCCGACCCAGACGAGCTCGGCCGTGACGTCGGCCGAAGCGCTGCCGGACAGGAGCTCGGGCAGCATGTCGTTGATCGAAGCCAGCTTCTCCCGGCCCGGCTTGGTCTCCCAGAGCTCGCCCTTGACGGCGACCCAGGCGGGCCCGCCGGGAAAAGTCGCGATCTCGACGCCCTCCAGGCCGTAGCTCTTGAGCTTGCGGACCACGACCTGGGTCTCGAAGAAGTTCCCCGTGAACTCCTCCGCGAACCGCTGGCGGTTGAAGGCGTTGATCTCGGCGACGGTATTCCAGGCCGTCTCGCCCGACGACTCGCCGACGATTTCATCCATCTGGGCCTTTGGCAGGAAGGTCCAATAGAGCCAGGGCGTGTACTGGGCGAACGCGGGGATCGAAAGAAGAACGAGCGCGGCCAGGGCCGCGAGAGCCGGGCGTTTGAACATGACGGGCCTCCTCGGCAAGGGACCGGGAACGCGGAGGAACGGCGTTCCGTCGGGCCATAAGTCCTAGAAAATACGCCCGGCCGGGAGGACTGTCAATCCTTACTTCTTGATCTCACCGATGAGCAGGATCGGACGGCCGTGGACCTCGTTGAGGACCTCGGCCATGGCCAGGTAGATCGCCGAGAGGCCGCAGAGGATGCCCTCGAAGCCGGCGATCTTCCCGACGAGCGCGGAGCCGGTCCAATCGCGGGCGGCGAGCAGCCAGAAGAGGACGGTGAGCGACAGGAAAACGAACTGGACGGCCCGGTTCTTGCCGAACGTGCCGATCCACATGAAGAACGTGAACAGGCCCCACAGGAAGAGGTACCAGCCCATGTAGGGGACGGGCGGGGCGTCGCCGTTCGGGGCGTGGAGGCCGGGAATGACCCAGGTCGCGACCAGGGTCAGCCAGAACAGGCCGTACGAGGTGAAAGCCGTCGTCCCGAACGTGTTCCCTTTCTTGTATTCCATGACGCCGGCGATGATCTGGGCGATGCCGCCGTAAAAGACGCCCATGGCCAGGACCATGGAGCCGAGCGGGAAGAACCCGGCGTTGTGGATGTTAAGCAGGACCGTCGTCATCCCGAAGCCCATCAGGCCGAGCGGCGCGGGATTGGCGTAGCCGTTGGTGTTCGCCATAGGACCCTCCTCCGGGGAAGATGCGCGACAACGTATAGTACACCCCGGGCGGGGGTGTCAAGGCGAAAAGGCCGGGCGGCGTGGGCCCCGCCGCGGCCGAGCCGGGCGCCCCGTCGTTACATGCCGTACTTGGCGATGATCTCCTGTTTCGTCTTGCCCAGGATGTCGAATTTCCTGCCGACCTTGGTGAAGGCCGCGAGGGCCTTGTCGAGATGGTGGATCTCGTGGCCGGCCGAGATCTGGGTCCGGATCCGGGCCTGGCTTTGGGGCACGACGGGGAAGAAGAAGCCGATGGCGTAGATGCCCTCGTCGTACAGGGACCGCGAGACGTCCTGGGCCAGCTTGGCGTTGAAGAGCATGACCGGGACGATCGGCGTGTCCCCTTCCTTGAGGACGAAGCCGGCCTCGGTCAGGCCCTTGCGCCAGTAGGCGGCGTTCCTCTCGAGCTTGTCGCGGCGCTCGGTCGACTTGGAGATGATGTCCATGACCTTGAGCACGCCCTCGACCACGACCGGGGCGATCGTGTTCGAGAACAGGTACGGACGGGCGCGCTGCCGGCACATCTCGACGAGCTCGCGGCGGCCGCTGACGCAGCCCCCGGACGCCCCGCCGAGGGCCTTGCCGAAGGTCGTGGTGATGACGTCCATC
>Ga0209609_10001009_pt1 | contig 16534 bp, 16 predicted proteins | sample LakKivw325mmetaG_FD_184136 | JGI IMG/M metagenome (GOLD analysis project Ga0209609, IMG submission 184136) | Anoxic lake water microbial communities from Lake Kivu, Rwanda to study Microbial Dark Matter (Phase II) - Lake Kivu water 325m metaG... | ecosystem: Environmental > Aquatic > Freshwater... | reverse complement strand
AACCGTATCCGCCCTTCACCATAGTGGTTCTCGAAGGATTTGGCGAGCAGCGACTGCCGGAAGACGTTCGGGGCATTCTCGCCGGGCATGAAGGCCGGCTGGCGCTGCTCGACGGCACGACCCAGTTGCGGGTCGGCGTCCGCCGGCCTCAGATAATCCTGCCCGACTAGCCGCGGCGAACTCGTACGACGTTACTCGTACATGTTCGAGATGCTGAACGGACCGGTGACTGACGTTCTACGATGGACGATTCAACGATGAACGAATCTACTCTACCTCGTACGTGATGTAGACCGTCCTGCTCAGCTTGAATTCGCCCGGCTGGAGGCTCGGTGCTTCCGCGGCGCTCGCCGCACGGTCCAGCGCTACATTGGCCTGCGCGTAGTACTGGCCCCAGCCGCCCGGTTCGCTTTCGCTGATGCTGATGGGTTTGCCCAGCTTGACGCCGGTCAGGTTCGCCATCGATTGCGCTTTGTCCTGCGCTGCCCTCACCGCCTCGACCCGCGCGTCGGCAGTGTACTTTTTCGGATTCTCGACCGCGAAGTTGACATTGTTCACCTGGCTAGCGCCCGCGCCCATCCCGGCGTCGAGCACGGCCGAGGCCTTGTCCAGGTCGCGCACCTTGACGCCGAGCGCGTGATAAACCCGATAACCGTCAAACAACCGCTTGCGGGAGTCGTCCTCGTAGCGGTACTGCGGCGCAACCGTGAAGCTTGATGTCTGCATGTCCTTGGCTTCGATGCCGGCCGCCTTCACCGCCGCGCTCAGCTCGTTCATCAAGCCGGCGTTGCTTCGATAAGCCTCCCGCGCGCTCTTCTTGTGGAAGGTCTCGACTCCGAAGCTGACGTAGCAGATGTCGGGCTGGACCGAAATCTCGGCGGTCCCGGTCACGGCGAGCGTCCGCGTCGGTTTCTCCGGCGCTGCCGCCAGCGCGGTCACCATCGCGAGTACCACGACGATTCCTGTCTTCTTCACTCGACCTCCTTCTTACGACTGCACTTCTCGGACTCTGAATCAGACCGGACTGCTACTCCAGCGAACCGGCCAGAGCACCGGCGCTGGCCGCCAGCCCCCGTACGTAATCCGTAGTACCGTCCGGAGCAACCAGCAGCGGGTTCAGCATCACGACCATGACGCCAGTCTCCTTTGCGAGCATCTCCGGCAGGGCCGACGGGAGCTGCGGTTCGGTGGTAATGACCTTGATGTGCTCGGTCCGTATCAGGTCTACCAGCCGCGCCAACTCTTTCGCCGATGGCTCCCGTCCCGGAATCGGTTCGACCGAGGCGAGGATATCGAGGCCGAACCTCCGGGCGAAGTAGGGCCAGGCATCGTGATAGGTAATGAGCCGCCTGTCTTTCAGCCCGGCGAACTCCGCGGATATGGCCGCGCTCAGGCTGTCGAGGCGCGCGAAGTACGCGGTCTCGCGCTTGCGGTAGAGGCTCTCGCCTTTGAGGTCGATCTTCACCAGTGCCCGGACGAGGTTATCGATGCCGGTCTTGGCCAGTTCCGGGTCAAGCCAGATGTGGGGATTGCCCGTGGCAGGGACAGGGGATTGGGGATTAGGGATCGGGGATTCGGAGTCGGACGCTCCAGCTTCTAGCTTCTCGCTTCTCGCTTCTGGCTTCGCCTGCTGGTCAGCGTCGGCGATGACGTCGCTGACACCGGCTGCCGCATCAACGACGACCAGTTTCTTGTTGCCCGCGTTCGCCGCCACCGGGTCGAGCCACTCCTCGAGCCCCAGTCCGACGCGGAACAGAACGTCCGCCCGCGCCAGAACGGCTGCATCCTGCGGCTTCGCCTCGTAGGTGTGCGGACTCTCGTTCCCGGTCAGCAGGCTCGTGACCTCGGTGCGTTCCCCTCCGACCTGCCGCGCCCAGTCGGCCAGCACGCCGATCGTTGCGACCACCCTCAGCCTGCCGGTTGGCTTCTGCGGGGTGGCGCCGCAGCCGGCGAGCTGCAGGATTCCGGCCACGGCGATTATGGAACCGCAGATGGACGCAGATAGACGCAGTCCTGGTTCCGAACCGCGGACCCCCATCGGCGTTAATCGGCGTCCATCGGCGGTTTCTGAAGCCGTATTCCTGACGTCCATCTCCTCAGTATAGAACCGGAGTTCGTGGCGTCAATCGCAAGCGAGGCTTGACCGTCTGGCAGGCCGCACTAACATCGAGCCGGTGCTTCGCCTCTACCGATATGTTGCTCCCGGTCTTATCGCGCTCATCCTGGGATTTCGGCTGGGTACTTTACTGCTTATCCGGCCGGCGCCGGTGCTCGACGAGCCCACACATCTGAAGGTCGCGCAGCAGTTCGGGCCCGGCCTACCCTCCCTCGCCCAACTCCGAGACTATCCATCCGCGACCGGCCCCTTTTTCTATCTCTTGTTCGGCAACCTGGGCGCGCTGTTGCGGTACAACCTGACCCTGCTCCGCCTGGCGGTCTTCTTTCTGTCGGTGGGCAGCATCTTCCTGTACGGCCGAATCGTCAAGCGCCTGCTCCCTGGCCAATACCCGATGTCTGCCGTCGCGCTGCTCGCGACCGCTCCATACTTCGGCGCGCTGGCCGGCGTGTTCATGACCGAACACCTTGCGCTCCTGCTGGGGCTCTCCGCCCTACTGTGTTTTCTGAGATTTCGGGATTACAGAAGGCCGTCCGACGCCGTCCTCACGCTGCTCTTCGCGACGCTTTCAATCTATACGCGTGTCTACTACGCCTTCCTCCCTGCGGCCCTCTGTGTCACTGACGTCGTCGGGAGTCGTGCTTCGTCCATCGTCCAGCGTTCCTCGTTGTCCGACCGCTGCGCATCCCTCGCCCCTCATCCCTCATCCCTCATCCCTTCCTCTCTCTGGCTGCTGCCGATTGTCGCGTTCGTGCCGCTGGCCCTTCTCTGGCGCGGCCTGACGCCGCCGGCCTACCAGAGCGTCTATCACGCGGGCTTCCAATTGAAGAACTCAAGCTCGGTCCTGGTCTGGACCGGCATCCTGTTTCTCCCCTGGGCGTGGCTTAAGCTGAGGCTATGGCGCCTGCTTGCCCTGCTGGCTGTTCCTATAGCCCTGCTCGCCCCCCTGCCGGGACTCGGGGTCACCCGCACGTTCCTCAGTCTGCTGCCGCATCCGGTTGCCGTCGCCTTCGTCTGCGTATTCGGTTCGGTCGGGCTGCTCTGGCTCTTTCGGCTCGTCAGTCTGGCGGCCAATCGGGAGATACAAGTCGCGGCAATCGGTGCTCTGTTGCTTGCCGCCGGTCTGCTCGTTTCCGGACCTCAGGTCTACGAACGATATCTGCTGCCGGGTATTCCATTGATGCTCATCTGTGCGATGCCGGGCGCAAGACCTGGACTGGCCCTTGCCTGGGCCGGCCTGTTCCAGTTCCCGCTCGCGCTCGCACACATCCTCCACCTCGTCGCCTGATAGCGGACGGCCCCGGGAAGCCGGGTCCGGGATGCACATCCGCCGACTTGACGCGGGGCCGCGGTCGACTAACATGTAACAAGATAAAGGAGGTCCATGCCTGAGATGCTTGCCTACTGCGGAATCGATTGCGCCGCCTGCCCGGCGCTGGTCGCCACCCGGACCGACGACGCGGCCCTGCGTGCCAAGACGGCCGCCGAATGGTCCAAGTCGTTCGGTCACGACTTCAAGCCCGAAGACATCAACTGCAGCGGTTGCTCGACCGTAGCCGGATCCCACATTGGCTACTGCTCAATCTGCGAGATTCGCAAGTGCGCCGCGCCGCGCAAGCTCCAGAACTGCGCCTTCTGCCCCGACTACGCGTGTGCGACTCTCGCTGGCTTCCACAAGAATTCGCACGAGGCCAAGGTCCGTCTCGACGCAATCCGCGCCCGGCGCGTGTGAATACCGAGAGAGTAGTACTCTGAAGCACGGGAGTGACCAGTGTTACACAGGCATCTGATAGCCGCCGCGCTGCCGCTGGTAGTCTCGCTGGCGGTAGTCCGCTGCGGCGCAGTCACAGCCGTTACGCCGCTCCATCGCGGCGAGTCGTCCCTGTCCGCCTCATTCGGCGGTCCGGTGGCGAACGTCTCCGGCATGAACATCCCAATCCCCTACGCTGTCGCCCGCTACCGCTATGGTCTGAGCGACCGAACCGGCATCTACGCAGGCTTCCACCCGCTCGCGGCCGGGTTCAGAGTCATTGGCCTCGACTTCGGATTCTCCTACCACTTCCTCAAGGAGCAGGGCTGGATTCCGACCGTCGGCGCCATCACGGGTGTCACGGCTTTCATCCAGCCGGGCGGAAGTCAGGCGCTGTTCCCGCAGCTCGACCTCGTCGCTAGCTACCGGCTTGGCGACCGCTTCACCACCTACTTCGGCTCGCAGAGCATGTACCAGTTCTCAACCACCCCCAGCGTCATACTGGCGCCGCTCGTGGGCGGCAAGTTCAAGGTGAACGACCGACTCTCGCTGTGCCTCGAGGCCAAATGGTACACGCCGACCGAACTCACGCACCCGCGCAACGTGAATTACACGCTGCCTGTCGCCGACCACGGTGCGGTCGGCTTCGTCCTCGGTGCGGAGTGGCTGTTCGGAGGGAACCATGAGTGAGAATGCTGCAAGCCGCAAGCCACAAGTTCCGATCCTCCGGTGCCGCATCCGGAGTATCTGTGTAATCTGCGTAATCTGTGGATGCTCTCTCCTGCTGACCTGCCTTCGCCTCGATTCGTTCCTCTTCGACCCGATCCGCGTGGAGGGCGAGTACTTCAATCCTGCCGAAACGGACACGTCCTGGCACGTGCGGGGAGACGTCATTCCCGACTCGCTCATCGAACCGGTCACGCTCCATGGGCTCGATAGCAACCGCGTCTACGGTTTCTTTGCCCGCCAACCGAATGGCGCGGGCAGAATCACGGTCCTTTACAGCCACGGTCGCGGCGAGAACATCAATCGCTATTGGGGGCGGGTGGAACTGCTCTGGGAGGCCGGCTATGGCGTCTTCATCTACGACTACGAGGGCTACGGCAAGAGCGAAGGCGCGCCTTCCGGGGCGGCCTGCTACGCTGACGCCGAGGCGGCGCTAGGGTACGTTCTCGCTCGCCGGGATGTCGTCGACTCGAACGTCGTCTACTATGCTTGGTCGCTCGGCAGCTTCATGGCCTGCCACCTTGCCGCCGACAACGCTGACAAGCCGCGGTGCCTCATCCTCGAGAACCCGATGGCCTCGATGTCCGCCCTCGCCAAAGAAGGCGCCGTACTCGGAATACCGGGCAGTTTCCTCGTTGATGCCGACTTCGACAACGAGGTGCGCATGCCGAAACTCGGCTGCCGCACGCTCATCATCTACGGCAAGAAGGACGACACGGCAGTCCCTGAGCGCAACGCCGAGGTCCTGCTGACCGCGGCCAAGGACCAGCCAGACGTCACCGGCTACCCAGTCGAGGGTGCGAACCACTCGGACCTGCCGGAAGTGATGGGCTACGGCGAGTACGAACGCGTCGTGAAGGCCTTCATCGCCGGAGATTCGTTGTAGGCGGCGACCAGTCAGCCTGTGTCAACCTGAGGGACGCCAGAGCAACACGTCGGTAGAAACGCTGCTAACGGGTGGCTCGCAGTGTCTGTCGGACGATGGTGCAGACGCGCTTGAGGTCCGCCTCGGTGAGCGCCGAGCCGCTGGGCAGACAGAGTCCATTGTCGAACAGCCGTTCCGACACGCCTCCGCCCCGGACTCTGCAGTCCTTGAACACCGGCTGCAGGTGCATCGGCTTCCAGAGCGGTCGGGCCTCAATATTCTCCGCCTCAAGCGCCTGCACGAGACCGAGGACCGAAGCTGACGGCTGACGGCTAACGGCCGACGGCTGATGGCTGATGGCTGGTGGCTGGATTGTGAGGCAGGTAAGCCAGCGCGTGCAGCGGCCATATGGCGCCTCAGGCATGAACTCAAGGCCCGGCAGGTCGCCAAGGGCGTCCCTGTAGAACTCGAAGTTGCGCCTGCGAGCAGCGATGCGCTCAGAAAGAACCTGGAGTTGGCCCCTGCCAATCGCGGCCAGGACGTTGCTCAGCCGGTAGTTGAAACCAATCTCGCAGTGCTGATAGTGCCTAACCGGTTCTCTCGCCTGTGTGGCAAGGAACCGGGCCTTGTCCGTGATGGCCTTTTCGTGCGACACCAGCATGCCACCGCCGCCAGTCGTGATGACCTTGTTCCCGTTGAGCGAGAATGCCGCCGCCGCGCCAAAGGTGCCCGCCTTGCGGGCAAAGGTAGAGGCGGAGGTAAAGGTTGAGTCCGGCAGTTTTGCCTTTTGGCTCTTGGCTTTTGGCCTTTGGCTTGCGTCAGCCTCTGCCTTTCCCCAGTAGGTCGCACCCAGCGCCTCGGCTGCGTCCTCAATCAACGGCACTCCGTATTCCGCGCACGCAGCCACTATCGGGTCATAGTCTGCGCACTGACCGTAGAGGTCCACAACAATCACGGCCCGGGGCAGCTTGCCTCGCTTCGCGCAGGCCGCAAGCTCTTCGTGCAGCAGATTCGGGTCCATGTTCCAGCTTGCGGCGTCACAGTCGATGAAGACCGGAACCAGGCCCTCGTAGACAATCGCATTGGCGGTTGCCGAGAATGTGAAGTCCGAACAGAGCACTTCGTTGCTGCGTCCATGGTCCTCCGTCCTCCGTCCTCCATCCTCCGTCCTCCATCCTCCGTCCCCGGCGAGGATTCTCAGCGCCAGGTGGAGCGCTGCGGTGCCTGACGACAGCCCAGTTGCGTAGGGAATGCCGACCGCCTCGGCGAACTCACGCTCAAATGCATCCACGTGCGGCCCGAGCGGCGCTATCCAGTTTGTCTCAAACGCCTCCCGGACAAACCCCAACTCCCGGCCCGACATGTGCGGCGGGGACAGGTAGATACGACGCATAGAGGGAGAGGGAGAGGTTGAGGTTGAGGTTGAGGTTGAGGCCGACCTAGCCTTAACCTTAACCTCAGCCTTAGCCTTAGCCTTGGCCTTTGCCCTAGTCTTCATCCTTGCCGCTTCCCTGTCACCGGCCGCGCCGGCACGCCGACCACGGTCACTCCCGGTGGCACCGACTTCGTTACGCATGCTCCCGCTCCGACGACTGCGTCATCGCCAATCACGATCGGCTCGTGATCGGTTCCGTTCACCACAACGGAACCGGTGCCCATATATGCCCGCCGCCCCAGCCGCACGCAACCCGACACGTGGACGCCGGGCGAGAGCGTCGCGAAGTCTTCCATTGCGATGCCGTGTCCCACCGTGCAGTCGAGGGTGACCTGGACGTGTCGTCCGAGGACAACGCGCAACGCGAAGATAGTGCCGGCGCAGATTATCGTACCCTCTCCGATTTCAATCCCCGGCGAGAGCTCGACGCTGGGATGGACCAGGGTCGTGAAACGGAACCCGGCGTCGACGACCCTGGAACTCAACAACTCCCTGATTGCCGGCTTGTGGACCGCGACAACCGCGGACGTCCCGCTGAACCTGTCCCGCGCCTCAGTCAGCGACATCACCGGTATTCCATCCAGCAGCCTGCCCTGCTTGGCTGGGTCGTCGTCAGTGAAGCAGACCACGTCGCGCCCGCAGATACCGGCGAGCCAGGCCACCTCACGACCGGAGTTTCCCGCGCTGCAGACCACAATTCGCTCTCGTGCCAAAGTCAACTCCTCTCTATTCAAGGTTCAGGTTGAGGTCAAGGTTGAGTCCGGCAGTTTTGCCTTTTGACTTTTAGCTTTTGACCTTTGACTTGCGTCAGCCTCAGCCTTGACCTTGTCCGTTGTCGCGGTCGTTCCGCTCGCGCCCATGAATTCTTCCATCGTAGCCCGGCCCTGCTGACTGATGCCCTCCCGCCGTAGTACTATCCACGGCGTGAGCAGAATAGTCTTGATGTCGAGCCAAGGCGACTGATGGTCTACGTACCAGACGTCGAGCGCGAACTTCTGCTCCCAGCTAATCGCGTTTCGACCGTTCACCTGTGCCCAGCCTGTTATGCCCGGTTTGACTTCGTGGCGCCTGGCCTGCTCCGGCGTGTAACGGTCGAGGTACTGCATCATCAACGGCCTGGGTCCGACGATGCTCATCTCTCCTTTAAGCACGTTCCAGAGCTCGGGGATCTCATCCAGGCTGAACCGCCGCAGGAATCGGCCAAGCCGAGTCAGACGTTCGGCGTCCGCACCGGAACCATTCCGCATCGTCCTGAACTTGAGCAGGGTGAAAGGTCGGCCGGACCGGCCCGGCCGCGTCTGCTTGAAGAGCACCGGGCTGCCGTTCGTAGCTCGGACCAGGACACTGACAACACCCAGGAGCGGGGACAGCACGAGCAGCCCGACTATGGCCGCGATGACGTCCGCCGCTCGTTTGACCGCCGGATACAGCCCCCGGTCGCTCACAGACCCATCTCCTCAAGAATCCTCGCGTTCACCTTCGCGACGTCGAAGCGCTCTTCCGCCAGCCGGCGGCTCTCTGCGCCCATCCGGGGCAGTAGCTCAGAGTTGACGACGAAGTACTCCATCGCCTCGGCCAGCGCCTCGATGTCCTGCGCCGGGACCAGGAAACCGTTCCGGCCGTGGATGACGCGCCCAGTGACTGGCAGCCGCCCCGGCTTCAGCTCGAGGGTCTCGCCGCCGCCCAAACGCCGGACTGTCTCGCGGCAACCAGGCGCGTCAGTGGTGATTATAGGCCGGCCCATTGCCGCCGCCTCGATGAGCGTTCGGGGCATTCCTTCTCGATAGTAGGACGGAAGAACGCAGACGCTTGCCGACCTGTACCAAGACCTGGTGTCAGCCACAGCTCCGGGCCACTCAACGGCGCCGCTGGCGACCCATTCCCGGACCTCCTGCTCCCTGATGCCGCCCGGGCCGTCGTCCTCAGCTCCTACCAGCGCGAAGCCGACGCTTGGATACTCCTGCTTGAGCCGGCCCGCGGCCGATACGTACTCGCGGACGCCCTTTTCCTTGAGCAGCCTGCCTACAAGCATGAACTTGACCGCATCACCCTGCGGCGGCTCGGCCGCGTATTCGTGCGTGTCTACGCCGATACCGTCGAGGATGACTACCCTGGTCTTGCCCAGCGCGCCGCTCGCTCGGAGGTCTCTTGCGTCATCGGGGTTGAGGACGAAGAGGGTCCGGTTCAAGGGCAGGCTCATTCTGTAAAGCGACGTGATGATGCGCCGGATAAGGCCCTTCCTGACGCTCGCAGCCCGGCCGTCGTCGGTGAAGAAATACCCAAGCCCCTCAATCATGCTGAACCGGTTTGGGACTGCGGCGAAGAAGGAGGCAAGCGAACCGTATACAACCAGTTTGGTCATGAATCCCAGACAGGTGTCTGTCCGCAGTCTCCGGAGCCGCTGCGCCAGCCTGAATACGACCAGCAGGTCTTTGACCGGGTTGACGCCGGTCCGGTCCATTTCGAACTGGACCGGCTCCGCCCCAAGCGATGCGACCTGCTCCCGCGTGCGGGCAGTGAAGTCGGGTGCGAACACGTGGACTTTGCAGCCTTTCCCTGCAATCTCCCGTATGAGCGGGCCGCGGAACGGTACGACCGCAGCCGCCTTATTGCACAACAGGACGACGTTCTTGTCCACAGTTCGAAGAGGTTGAGGCCGGAACCTTAGCCTTGACCTTAGCCTTGGCCTGTTCCCCGGTTCTAGTCAACAGGTAGGAGGCCGAGATCAGCGCGATGATGAACCACCAGTGCCTCTGATTCAGCGCCTCGATCCCGGCCGAGAGCCCGGCCAGGGTGACAAAGCCGCACAGCAGTCCGGTGTTGACGGCTGAATACGCCTCGCGGCTGTGCCGGACGTTGAACGCGGCCCGCCGGAAATGGCCTACCATGAACCAGATGATAGCCGCCGCTCCCAGCACTCCCATCTCTACCAGCAGCCAGATGAAGGTGTTATGGACTATCCCACCGCGTGCCACCTCCGACATGTAGCCAAGCCCTTTGCCCCAAATCGGGCTCTCGGCAAAGAGCTTCAGACCCTTGTCCATGTGCTCCATCCTGCCTTCAATGGAGACCCGGCGCGTAGCCATGTGCTCGGTGAACTTCCAGGCAGCCTCCGGAGCTTCGCTCTCGACCACGGTCGGTACCGCGAAGTAGACCACCAGCCCGAGCATCAGGACGACTACCGCGCTCACTACGCGGTGACTCACCCTGCCGACGAGAAAGGCAACTAGGGTCCCGGCAATCAGACCCAGCCAGCAACTGCGAGAGAAGGTGAGGAGCGTTCCTATCGCGAGCAGCGAGCAGGACACGACCCCCTCGACCGGCCTGTACAACGGTCCCCTCCGGAAGTAGATGGCCAAGGCGATGACAAAGGCGGCGGCAAGGAGACCCCCGAAGGCATTCGGGTCAATCAGGAACCCGGCAAGTCTGAGCCCGCCGGCATAGTTGATGTGCAGCTTGGCGCTCAAGCCCAGTGCGAATGCCAGGATGGCAACTAATGCGTGCAGTGTCGCCACGCGCACAAACCAACGAGTCAGGCGATGGATGCGGTCCCACCCCGCTGACGCGTATGCACCCACCATCGAGTAGCTCAGTATCACGACCAGGAGTCCCAGAGTCTTGTTGGAGATGGCCCAATTGCTGACTTTGCCGGTGGTGAAGTAGAACACGACGTTCCCGAGCAGGAAGCATGCGATGAGCGCCGTCAGGCTATTGTGCCAGAACCTGCGGGTCTCGGTCAATCCCCTACTCAAGAAATAGGGCAAGTATGCAATAAGGAGCACGTCGGCCGGCGCGAATCTCGGTATGATGAAGTCCTTCCACTCAAACTGGATAGGCAGCAGGAAGACCCAGAGGGGAACCAGCCAACTAAGCATCAGTCTCCACGTTCATCGTTCATCGTTCACAAAAGAAGGGGCAGGTACTTCTCGCTCGCGGCCTCGACCGAGAACGTCCCCCTCGCCCACTTAACCTGCTCCTCAGTGGAACGAGGGTCAGCCAGAGCGTCCACAATGGCCCTGGCGAGAGCCTGGTGGTCTGCCACCGGCACCAGGGTCCCAAACCGGCCGCCATCAAGCACCTCAGCCGGGCCGCTTGGGCAGTCGGTGCTCACAACCGGAGTCCCCAGAGCCATCGCCTCTATCAAGGTCATTGCCAGACCCTCGTATCTAGACGACAGTACGTAGAGGTCCGCGTTCTTCATGAACGAGTAGGGATTCTTCGTGTAGCCCGGAAGGTCGACGCGCTCGGCCAACCCCAGGTCGCGCACCAGACCCTCCAACTTGCCCCGGTCCGGGCCATCGCCCACTATCACCAGACGGCAATCCGGGATCCTGCCAAGGATAGTCCGGAAGGCCCGTATCAGCACATCGAACCCCTTCTGCGCCGTGAAACGACCCGCCCCGAGGATGACTCGGTCACGCTTTGGATTCAGCCATTTGTGCGTTGGCTGCTCCCCGGCAAGCCGGAACATCTCGTCGGTCACGGTCGGGTCGTAGATGGTGTGGACCTTGCCGGACGGCAGTCCGGCTGCGAGCAGACCGTCGGCGACTGCCCTTGACACACCGACCACGGCATCTGCGTGGCAGTCGTACGACACAAGCCAGCCACCAACGGCCCGCTGAATGGGACCGAGATTCCTCTTCCCCTCCGCAACGTCGATGTGGTGACTGATGACGACGTTACCGGGAAATCCGAGTTCTTTCTTGGCTCGGGCAACGCAGTAGTTGGAGACCGGTTTGGCCGATAGAACGCTGCGCGGCCTGCTTACCTCCATATACCGTTTGACTTTAGGGAAGTCGAAGAAGGCGTACCTCTCCCGGCGGTGAAGTCTCATGAACGGGTTCTTCAGGTCAATGACTGTTGCGCAGTCCCGGAAATCGGCGGCCAGCGGTCCTTCGGTGCAACCGAAGAGCACGTCAACCGCATAGCCGGCACGTTTCCAGTGCCTGGCCAGGTTCAGATACACGCGCTCAACTCCACCCCAGCAAGGATGCTGAAGCACGACCGCGATGTCCGGGCGGGGAGCACGAGGTGAAGGTTGAGGTTGAGAGCCGGGCCTGGTGTTTCTCATCTATACCTTGACCTTGACCTTAACCTTAACCTCTACCTTAGCCTCTTCAACACCGCCGACGGCAGGCAGGAAGCGGCGAGGTTTCTCCAGCGCCAAGACCGGAACTTCCGAGTGGAAACGGCCCGTGAGCAGAACTCACGCGCCAGCTTCCTCTCTCCGGCAATCAAGCAGTGCGTGGCAAATCCGATTAGCCATTTATTGCGGTACTCAATCAGGTCCTCGGCGTTTACTCCATTCGGCAGTCTTCCCGCTGTCAGAGCCGCATCCAGTGTACCGACAACCACCGGGCAGATTGCTTCGTCCACGTCCAGGACCGACCTGTTGCCCGCCTCTTGATGATAGATTGCGCCGGGAGTCGTGCTGAATGCGACGGGGAAGTGGAGGGCTATCCGGCACCACATGTCAACGTCTTCGCCGGTTCTTACGCCTGCCGGGAAACAGCCGCATACTCCAAATGCGTTCTTCCGGACGACGACTGCCGAGGTCCAGAGCGGGTCTGATGTCAGAGCGGTTCGGAAGTAGTTCTTCAGCGCTCCTTCCCACGGGTGCCCGGGAATGCCATCGAAGGCCGGCGTCCTCTCCCCTCCGCGCGAGCTTACGACGCGATAGGAAGAAGCGAAAGCTCCGCATTCTGGGTGCTTCGCCGCCAATCGGCACGCAGTCGCGAGGTGCTCCGGGAGCCACTCGTCGTCCGCATCAAGAAAGGCAATCAGCTCACCTTTGGCCTCGGTGATGCCGCGGTTTCGGGCCGCACTGACGCCGGCGTTTTCCTGATTGACCAGGCGTACGCGCGGGTCAGTGAACTGCTCGACGACCTTGTCTGAACCGTCGGTTGAGCCATCGTTGACGACTATCACCTCGAAGTCAGGATAGGTCTGCGCCAGCACTGAGTCCAACGCCCGCTTGATATGCCGAACCTTGTTGTACAGAGGAATCACAACCGAAACCACACCAGCCTCGTTCTTAGTTCTTGGTTCCTAGTTCCTGGTTACTGCCGCAAGTCATCAGGGCCACCTTGACCTCAACCTTGACCTTTGCCTTAACCTCAACCTTTGCCCGTGTCCAGCCGCCAGTAGGAACCGAGTTGCGTATCAAACGACCTGGGCACAAATCGCCCAAGGCCTCCGTCGGGAAAGAGCGAGATTTCCCCGAACATGGGCGCATCGTTGACCATGTACAGGTCTACGCTCACAAAGTCGAAGTCTGCTGCCAGAGTCTCAGCCACCCTCTTCAGTTCACCGACGCGGGCCGGGAACTGGAAGTCGGTCAGACTCTCACGTCGGTTGTTCCACACCACGTCGAGCAGTTGCCCGGCCTCGTCATACAGGTTCCTCCTGCACTTGCTGTTGCCATCTGACGCCACCTCGACCATCCTGGTTCTGCCGTGGAACATATAGAACTTGTAGTCTATCGGAAATTCTCCATCTCCGCAATCCAGCATCTCCTCAACCAAAACGAGGCGGGGCATGTCGTGCAGCTTCCACTTGTCGAGACGGCTGTTACCCTTCTCCGCAAGCCAGGCCCGGCACCGGCTGACTATTCCTGCTCGGTCGACTGTATTCTTGTCTCTTACGAATACGTTGCGGCCGGCGCCGAAGTTCGCCTTTATCACGAAGCTGTGCGGCAGCGTGCCGAACGGGATGGTAGTTGGGTCATCGGTTACATAGAGCAGCTTTGTCAGCACCTGCGTCCCGATTCTAGCAGCGACATAGTTCCTGACCCGGTACTTGTCCGTTACCACTGGATACAGAGGGTTGTTGTCATTCAGCTTCCGCCAGAGCAGCTTCTCGTTGAACGTACGGGGATTGCGGAGCGACGGCCAGTACCCGAGGGACAGGAATGTCTCGAACGAGTTGTAGGTCGCGACCGAAAGGAAGCGCGAAGCAATGGGCAGGATGATGTGGTTGCTTGTCACGCTGTGGATGTAGCCAACTGGTCCGTCCTTGCGCAGCCCGGTGCGTATGCTCCGGACCATTGACCGGTCCGCCCTCGACCTCACTCTAGACCTTAACCTTAACCTCAACCTTGACCTGGTCCTTGGACCTCTACAGCGACCGCCTAAATGGAGACTGCAGGGCGTCCGGTAGAGCACGGTACAGCCCGTATCCGAGTCTGACGGCGGCTCTCGCTTTTCTATTTGCCGTGCCGAACAGGAGCATCTTCTGCAGGACGGTAAGCCCGCCGCGGATGCTCCCTATGGTGCTCGCGCACTCCTGGGCCAACTCCCGCCGGCCAGCCGCGAAACAAAGGAACAGCAGCCATCCGCTATGGCGTAGGGAAATGGAGTCCTCCACCTCCTTGGGGCAGCCGTACTTGCGGCACATGTAGAGGTGCATTCGGGTCATGGTCTGGAAGAAGGCTATGCGCCGGCTCATGTCCTGCGTGTTGCTTATGGAATCCGGCTGGTAGTTGTACACAGCCAAGGACTCGTCGATGAACTCAAAACGGGTCAGCCGGGCCGCCTCGAGCCACGTCTGCGTGTCAACGACTATGAACTCCTCCCTGAAGCTGTCGGGGTTGTTCTCCCTTACCGCCAGGTAGAGGCCTCTGCGCATGCAGACGTTGCTGGTGTGGGGCATGGCAGGCTGCTGATACTCGCCGGCGAGCAACTGGGTGAAGACGTCATCGTACCTGCTCGGAGGAACAGCCTTCGGACGCCACTGCCGCCACCGGAGGAGCTTATTCCTGCTGGCGACGAGCTTGTCATAGCCGCCGTGGACCAGCCCGACGTCGGGGTGTGCCTCCATGATGTCAACCTGCATCTGCAGCTTGCGGGGATGTATCCAGTAATCGTCTCCTTCGCAGAACGCCACGTACTTGCCGCGCAGCGCCCGGTTCACGCGCCGGTCATTCTCGAACAGCCCCACGTTCCGGTCCGACGTTATGACGCGGATAGTGCCCGGGCGTCGCTTCTGCCATTCCAGTACGATCTCGCGCGTGCGGTCGGTGGAGCAGTCCTCGCCGATGACCAGCTCAAGCGGAAAGGCGGTCTTCTGCATCAGCACGCCCTCGATGGCCCGCGCGATATAGGGCTCGTGATTGTACGCAGTCATCCAGACACTGACAAGCGGTTCCTTCTGCATGACCGCCGCGTCGCTGATTTCGCGGCTCTCCGTTTCGCCGCAGTTCATGGTTCTTGGTTTGTGGTTTATGGTTTCCGACTCCTGGCCGAGCAAACGGGTGGCCCATAACCTGGAACTAAGAACCATGAACTAGAGACTAGGCGTGCCTCTACCTCTACCTTTGCCTCTACCTGTACCTCTACCTCTACCTCTACCTCTACCTCTACCTTCGCCATCGCCTTTCCCTCCACCTCTACCTTAGCTTGGACCTGAGGCCAAACGCCAGTCTGAGCATCGGACCAGGGAAATGCGACAGAAACGCCCAGCGTCTGAGAACCCCGCGGTGTTCCTGCGTCGACGACGCTCTCAGGAGCAGCTCTCGCGCTTCTCTGCGATAGCCGCGACGGAGTATGTTCTGCGCCCGGGTGATGAGCTGGATGTTCCTGTACTCGAGCAGGTCCAGACGCGTTACCCCGGCTGGCAACTCCTCTCCGGCCAGCGCTTCATCAAGAGTCTGCACGACCTTTGGCTCTCCCAATATCGGGCCGCCACGAGTCAAGCGGTTGTCGGCCTCCTGATGATAAACCGCCCCGATGCGGGTGCTGAATGCGACCGGGTACTTCAGAGCTATGCGGCACCACATGTCGAGGTCTTCACGTCGCCGCTCCCCTTCAGGAAAGAGACCGCAGGCATTGAACACTGCCCGAGGTACGGCGGCAGTTGACGCGCAGATTGCATGGTCTCCATACACAGTGCGGAAGTAGTTGGGAAGGACTCCTTCGAAGGAAGGAGCCGGTATGCCGGCATACGAAGGTGCAATCTCGCGGCGTTGTGTGAGGACCCGAAACGCGGTCGCGTAGAGCCCGCACTGGGGAAAACTCGTCCGCAGGCGCATAACCGCATCCAAATGGTCCGGAAGCCATTCGTCATCGGCGTCGAGTAAGGCGACCAGGTCGGCACTTGCCTCGGCAATCCCACGGTTGCGGGCAGCAGAGGCGCCCGCATTCGCCTGACCTACAAGACGTATGCGCGAATCAGTGTAGCGCTCAACAACCTTCTCCGACCCGTCAGTGGAACCGTCGTTGACGACAATGACCTCAAAATCCTCGTAGGTCTGCGCCAAGACGGAATCCAGGGCCCGCTGGATGTGCCGGGCCTTGTTGTATAGCGGGATGACAACGGTGATCATGCCCGCTCGAGAAAGCCGCGATGTTTTCCCGCAGGCAGTCACGACAGCCCCCTGCAGGCCGTCTCCGACGTCTGATGGAGAACCGAGGTCCGAATCTCCTTGTAGGTCAAGGTCGCTCCGCCCGCAGACGGGCATGTCTGAAACGCCCACCCAGATGGCTGTGCAGAAGGCAGTTGCTCGTTTGCTGGACGAGGGCTGGAATCCTGGCGTGAGGACTGTCAGTCATGTGGAGTCATGCTTGGCTAGGCGCAGTCTTGCCATGAGCGCCAGGCGTCCCACAGCGGCCGGCGTGAAAGTGAGTGCATACAGGAGTCGTCGGG
>Ga0209609_10001008_pt1 | contig 16534 bp, 12 predicted proteins | sample LakKivw325mmetaG_FD_184136 | JGI IMG/M metagenome (GOLD analysis project Ga0209609, IMG submission 184136) | Anoxic lake water microbial communities from Lake Kivu, Rwanda to study Microbial Dark Matter (Phase II) - Lake Kivu water 325m metaG... | ecosystem: Environmental > Aquatic > Freshwater... | reverse complement strand
GGCTTTATTTCCGCACTGCCAATTCCAAAACCTGAGACATCTCTTTGACAAATTCAAATTTCATCTCACTCTGAATCTGTTTGGGAATTTCCACCAGGTCTTTGCGATTATGCTCAGGTAAAATAACCCGTCTTAGGTTAGAGCGATGCGCGGCTAAAACCTTCTCTTTAACGCCCCCAACTGGCAGAACGGCACCACGTAAAGTGATCTCACCGGTCATTGCTAAATTGTCCTTGACCTTTCTCTTTTTCAGCAATGAATATACCGCCACCATAATTGTCACCCCGGCTGAGGGACCATCTTTCGGAATGGCACCGGCAGGCACATGGATATGGACATCGGTATCGGCGAACAATTTTTCATCAATATCCAGACTTTTGGCATTGGAACGAATATAGCTCATGGCTGCCTCAGCCGACTCTTTCATAACTTCACCCAACTGACCGGTCAGGTGGAGCTTGCCGGTTCCCCGCATACTGGTAGCTTCGACAAACAAGATATCTCCGCCAACCGCAGTCCAGGCTAACCCAATTGCAACTCCCGGGCGGGATGCGCGTTCGGCAATATCCACAAAGAAGCGCTGGGGACCAAGCAGATTTTCAACCATATTGGCATCAACAATGTAGTTTTTCTTGGTTTTTCGCGCGGCAACATCGCGGGCGATCTTACGGCAGATGTTGGCAATTTCCCGTTCCAGGTTCCGGACACCCGCTTCCCGGGTATAACTGTTAATTATTTTCCGAATGGCTTCATCCAGAAATTCTACCTTCACCTGGATTAATCCGTGCTCTTTAATTTGCTTATTAATCAGAAAAGTTTTGGCGATGTTCAGTTTTTCCTCTTCGATATAACCGGTAAATTCTAACATCTCCATCCGATCCTTGAGAGCCGGTAAAATTGTATCGTTGATATTCGCCGTCGCGATGAACATCACCTTGGACAGGTCATAATTTATTTCCAGATAATGATCGCTGAAGGTACTATTCTGCTCGGGATCGAGAACTTCAAGCAAAGCCGATGAGGGGTCACCCCGGAAGTCGGCTCCAACTTTGTCAATTTCATCTAACATAAAAATCGGATTGCTGGAACCTGACCGGCGAATACTTTGCAAGATTCTTCCGGGCAGTGCTCCAATATAGGTGCGGCGATGCCCCCTGATCTCGGCTTCATCATGTACTCCGCCGAGTGAAATCCGGATAAACTTGCGACCCATTGCCCGGGCGATTGATTTTCCCATCGAGGTTTTCCCAACTCCGGGGGGACCGACAAAACATAATATTGGACCCTTGACCGCGCTCTCCTTACTTATCTGCTCTTTCAATTTGCGGACCGCCAAATATTCCACAACCCGGTCTTTAACCTTATCCAGACCATAATGATCTTCATCCAGGATCCGTTTGGCTTCTTTGACATCAACATTATCTTCGGTATATATTCCCCAGGGCAGCTCAACCAGCCACTCTAAATAGGTGCGGGATACCGTATATTCCGGGGAAGCGGGTGGAATTTTCTGGAGCCGATCGAGCTCCTTCTCGGCTACCTTGCGCGCTTCTTCTGTCATATCACACTTGGCAATCCGCTCTTCCAACTCTTTGATTTCCACGGTTGACTCATCTTCGCCCAGCTCCTTACGAATTGCCTTGAGCTGCTCGCGCAAAAAATATTCCCGCTGGGTTTTGGAAATCTCATCCTGTACTTCCGTTTGAATCATTTCGCCTAATTCAATCCGCTGAATTTCCTTGGTAATAATTACCGTTGCGCGTTCTAATCGTACCCTAACGTTTAATTGTTCCAAAATCTCCTGTTTCTCGGCTACCGGAACATTTAATAGATGCATAATCCGGTCAACCAGGCGACCGGGATGTTGAATATTGGTAAGAATAGTCGTGTGCTCTTCGGTTAAATAAGGAGCGACTTTGATTAGTTTATTAAACAATCGTCGGAGGTTGACGACCAAAGCATCAACTTCAATACTCGGCTCATAAATTTCCTGAACCTTTTGGACTGCCCCTTTAAAATAGGGATCCTCCTGAATATAGGATTGGATCCGGGCGCGCTCGATACCCTGGACAATGGCACTCTTGCTGCCATCGGGCATTTTGAAAATTTTGAGCACCTGGGCAATTGTGCCCCAATCGTACAAATCCTCCTTATCCGGCAACTCAACCGAACCATCCCGTTGGGCTGCTACCAGGATCCGCCGCTTGGTTTCGGGCAAATCCTCGATCAGTCTCAACGAGCGTTCCCGACCGACATAAATAGGGATTACCTGCGCCGGAAATAGGACCGTGTTCCGCAAAGCCATAATCGGGAGAATTTCAGGCACTCCGAGGATCGGTTCGGAATCGTTTTTCACATTTATTTCATCGCCCATGAATTACTCCTATAAAAATCAATATTATCAAAAGATTTTATATGAACAATTGACTAATTGTTCCCTTATGTTCTAAGCCGCTCGATTTCCTTTAAAGCAGCATAAAATCGGAGTGTAACACCATAGTCACCACCTTTGGATTTACCGACAATCGCAGGAAATAAGCCGGAGGGCAGCTGCTGATCCAGGAGCCACTTGATAGCCTTTTTGAAATTGGGATGATCGTGAAAATCGGCTAAGGGAGCAAGCGCTTCGATAAAACGGAGGGTGCCGCCCCGAAACAAACCATCTTCGGAATAATCGTTATAGAGATAGTCCCAGGCGTCAGGCTCACTAAAGAGGGTTGTATGGTTTTGCACGAGATAATTGTCAAGTAAGAATTTAGCGGCGGCATGACTGACTTCGGAGTGCTTCAATCGCGAATGCACACTGAAGGCATGTAAGATCATCAGCGTAGTCCAGATACCGCTTTTAACGGTTTGCAGCGATGTCCCGGCAGGAATTATTGAGGACGAGATCCAGCCTCCATCATCACGCTGCCGTTTTGCTAACCATCTGTAACCCTTCTCCACAAACGGGTTCCCAACCAGTTCATACTTCGCCAAAAGCCAGAGGGCATAGCCATGATGATGCAAAAGCAGGGGAAATTTACCATCTGGTTTTTGAGTTTTCAGCAATCCAATAATACCCTGTTGAATCGCCGGCATTTCGCGGGTGCAACCAAAATCGAGGAGTTTAGTCATATTTTGCAACTGCAGCAGAAATGACATTGCCCGGTTGCGTTCCTCGATTCCGTATTTTTTGGTAACTTCCCAGAGCCCGTCCGGCTGTTGCGTTTCCAACAAGTGTACTCGCGGCTGGTATTGTTCTAAATCACTTTTCAGCTTAAACAAGAGCTCTTCATTATCAGGGGAAAAACGCAGGACTGTCGCATAGCGAACAGGTAACGGCGCTTTCTTCAGTAGGACCGGCAGGGGATCATGCTTCAAATGTTTGATCCAATTCTCAGGCTTACTCATCATTACTCTCTTCTAAAATAGGTGAGTTGAATGACCATTGAAAAAATGGCATTGGTTTAATGAAAAAAATTGATAAGCTAAATAAAGAAAACCGGGCGGTTCTTTACTCAGGAGTAAAAAATCGTTTATCGCGTTCGGTGTAAATATCATTATGAAAATTAACATCTTAAAATATCCAGGCGGACGGTAATATCCGGCATATCAATAATAAAAGCAAGATTTATTTCCGCATTGAATCTAGATTGGAATAGCTGGTTAATATCTTAATCAGTTCTGCATAATTTTTGGCATGCAGATGCGCCAGCGAGAGATCCTCCTTTGTCAGGGTCGTAGTAAAACCAATTGTGAATGCCCCAGCTGCCCGGGCAGACTCGATACCGTTGATCGAATCCTCGATCACGAGCATCTCACCCGGCGGCACTCCAAGTCTACGGGCTATCAGCAGATATGGTTCCGCATGCGGCTTCCCATTGGCGGTATCGTCAACCGTTACAATTTCCTGAAAATCATTGCGGATTGCCGTATGCCGAAAAATCCAGTCTAAAAGATCGCGGGAGGTTGAGGTTACTAAGCCGTTTTTATAGTGCGGCTTGATCCTTTCGAAAAACTCTACAAAACCGGGTACATATTTTAAATCCCGGGCAAAGAGCTCACGTAAATATTGCCGGCTATAAACCTGCAGCTCTGCCAGCGAGACATCAATTCCATATTCATCACGGAGCAGGTTCAAGAAGATTTTTTCGGAAAGCCCCTTGATTTTCTTCCAAATTTCTTCCCCGGGATATATCTGATATCTGGCAAAGAGTTTTTTTTCAGCCTTCTCATACAGCGGTTCGGAATCCACTACGACACCGTCAAAATCAAAAACTATGGCGTGGATGTTTGGCATCATATTAACTTAGAAATCCGATCATCAGGTATAATCCTAAAGCAATCCCCGCCGAGGTTAAGGCATAGGGCAGCTGGGTATTCACATGATCAATCAAATCACACGCCGAAGCCATCGAGGCAATCAGCGTCGTATCCGAGACCGGCGAACAGTGATCCCCAAAGACCCCGCCGCCCATTACCGCACTAACCATCAGCGGCAAATTCAGATTTAGCGCAACCACCAACGGGACTGCAATCGGGATCATAATCGCATAAGTTCCCCACGAGGTCCCGGTCGCAAACGAAATAACACAGGCAATCAGGAATACCAATGGAATAATCAAAGCCGGCGGTAGCGTGGCTGAAGCAAGTTGCGCCACATAGGGACCGGTCCCAAGTTTATCACAAACGGATCCCAGGGTAAAAGCTAAAACCATCAGCAAGCCCATCGGAATCAGACCACCAATTCCCTTTAAAACAAGATCGAGTGTCTCCTTCAGAGTAAAAATACGCTGAACTTTATATAAAGCTGCCGCGGTAAAAATTCCCATCAAGACCGCCCAGAATACCGCCGTTGAACCGGAGCCCAAAGTTATTTTCCCTCTGCCGGTAAGATATAAACCAATTGGTACTGTCAGGACCATCGCCAAGAGCGGAACCAGCATATTGATTGGATGCGGTCTTATGCCAGCTTTAACCGGCATGGCAATGACTTCTTCAGATGTCAATAGCTGAGCGCCGTCACGAACCAGCTTGCCTGTTTCTCGCGAGCGCCGTTCAGCCTTAGCCATTGGTCCAAAATCGCGACCGCTGAAAATAATTATCAATATCAGTAGAATTGTAAAAAGTGCATAAAAATTAAAAGGCACCGCTCTAAGCACGGTACTAAATGGATATTCAACCCGCTGGGTCAGCAATAAACCAGTCAGCACCGCACCCCAACCATTGAAGGGAATCAGGATACACACCGGGGCTGAAGTGGAATGCGCTAAATAAGCCAGCTTTTCCCGGGGAACTTTAAAACGATCAAACAGGGGCCGCCCTAAGGCGCCAATCACTAAATTACTGATATTACTTTCAATAAAAATCACGATGCCGGTAAACCATAAGAGTAATTCGACATCACGCCGCTTTTTCACCATCCCCTTTTTGCTGATCCAGGTTAGAAATCCAGATACTCCACCGGAATGTTGCATCAGAACTATCAGTGAGCCGACCAACATGCTGAACAGGATGACTTTGGTATTCTCTGAATTTTGAAATGTATTAACTAAGGCTTCGATGGCATCCCGTAAACCTAAAAGTGGATTCCAGCCAACCAGGGCGGTCCAGCCTAACCAAATTCCCAAAAACAGGGCAACATATACCTGCCGGGTAATTATTGCTAAAAAAATTGCCGTTAATGGAGGCAGAATTGCTATCCAACTATAACTAGCCATGATGAGATTCTCTTGCGGTCATGGCTGGAAACCGTCCAGAGAAAAGCCCGCTTCCTGCAGAAAATCCCGCAATAGGCTCGAGGTGCGAAAGTGATGAGCTCGGATGCCAACTTGTTCGGCAGCTGCTACATTTTCGGGCAAATCATCAATAAAAAGACACTCGGCAGGCTGAGCCTGAACCAGTTGAAGTGCCTTCCGGAAAATCCGTTCATCGGGCTTCAGCACGCCCACCTTAAACGAAAATACTAAGGTATCAAAAATATCCAACAGCTGGAATTTTCGGCGGACTGCTTGGATATGTAGCTCATTGGTATTCGAGATAATTGCCAGCCCCGCCTGTTTTTTCAAAACCGGAAGCAGCTGGGTAACTGCCAAATTTTCTGCAAAAGGTTTCTGCCATAATTCAATTAAATGGTCGAGATTGATTTGATCCAGAAATCCATATCGCTGATGCAGCTGCTGCAAGTATTGATGGCTGTCAAGCAGCCCCAGTTCGAATTCCTTTTCGAGCGGAGAAGAGGCAATTTCCTGAACAGTCTGCAATGGGAGTTGCAATAATCGGGCAAAATCATGAATTACTCGCTCCCGGTTGATATTGATCAGTACATTGCCCAAATCGAAAAAGATCGTTTTTACCATCGAAAAGAATCAATCAGATTAAGCTATAAATAAACCGCGGATAATTTAGCCGGCTTCCTCGACTACCACCTCAGTCTCAAACCTGCCAATATCTTTATCGGAATAACTTTTTAACGGGGTGTGGTAATATTTGTCCAATTTTGCCAGAATCTCTTCATCCACGAGTCGCAGATGCTTGAGCACCGCAATTGATACCGAATCAGTCGCTTTCCAGCTTCCGCTCAGGACCTTGATAGCGATGCCGATATATTTGCCGGAATCTGTCCGGATACCTATTCCGCGAACCCCTTCCGAGCCAATCTTTGACAATCCTTTGCCGCCTAAAGCAATCATAAAATCGGTATCAAAACGACCCTTACCGCCAACATGTTTCGGGTGGAGATTCATGATATGAAAGATTCTTTGGAGGTAGTCGTCTGCTCCCATGACCAATTTGCGGTACATTAACGCTAAGTTATAAAGCGGCAGAAAAAAGGTCGGGGCATTGCAGTTATCAACCTCAATCGGAATTCGGTCTTTTTCGGAATAAAATTTGATTTTCTCATAGATTCGCTGCTGCACCGGATGCTCGATATCTATATAGTTATCCGGAGCAACACCCAGCGCTCGTGAGATAGCCAGCATTCCGGCATGTTTCCCGGAACAATTATTATGGACAGCTGTCGCCCGCCGACCCTGGAGAATCAACTGCTCGTAACTGGGACGATCAAAAGGCGGGTGAATACCACACGACAAATCCTCAATGGTCAAACCAATTTTCTTTAAAATTGAATTAACAACTTCAGTCTGAAATGCCTCTCCGTTGTGGCTGGCACAGATAATAGCAATCTCTTCATCATTCAATTTATACTTTTCAACCGCTCCGGATTCTAAGAGAGCAACTGCAATAAACGGATTAGCCGCTGAGCGGATGAAAACCGGATACTCCGGTTCGCCAGCCGAAAACAGCAGTTCACCCTTTTCGTCAATGGCAACCGCATAACCAATGTGAAAGTACTCGATAATATCCCCCCGACACAATTTCGAAACCAAAATCATCGCAACGTTCTCCTCTATCAGCCTCTGTTCATATTCTGTTTCATAACCGTTCAGTAGCTCTTAATTTTACTTGCATTAAATTGTAAAATACAAACCGATTAATAAATGATTTTCGTCAACTCACGCAAAGCATTCTCAAACCCATAAATCAGCGATTGTGACAACAAAGCCCGCCCGACCGAAATAAATTCCAGATCTATCACGTCAACCAATTCCCGAATCAGATGACGATTGAGATTGCCACCAGCCGAAATCCGCAGGTTATTCCGACTGCCGATATGAATCGCGTGGGTAATCTTTTCTAAGCAGGCCAGAAAGGGAATCTGCTGGCTGTACCGGGCTAATTCATTGGTGGCCACCTCAACCTCGCCAATCCCTAACTGATAAGCCTCTTTCAGCTGCTTTACTTCCGGTTTTAAGCGAAGGGCGACTCCCAATCCCCCTACACGCAACACCGAATTAACTAATTCTTTAATCTGTTTGGAAGGGATTCGGACGGTTGTATCGTCATTATCAAGATCGACTATTGTCACTAAATCTGGATGTAAGAGAATAACCTTTTGCAGAATTTGCATATCTGTCGGCACTCTCATATTTATCCGACAGCTACTCAGCGCCCGTAATAAAGTCAGATTATTTAACTGGTCTATCTCCGGTTTATAGGTCATACTGATTCCGGAAGCACCGACAGCTTCAATGTAGCTCAAGAGATTAACCGGATTGGTAAGCGCCAAGCCGCTGATTTTCCCCAATTCAAGAAAGGGATCGAGATTCACTTCCAGATAAGGCATTGATATTTAATCCTTTCACAATACAATTTCAGAAGCAAAACATAAATCAACTCCAGCAATCTTGCTGGATTTGATCAATTGCTTCAACACTTCCAGCGTTTCTGGATGAGCATGTCCGATTGCAATTGCTTTTCCCCGCCGCCGGGCAACCTCGAGAGCTTTTTCAAATTGCGCCTCAATTTCGCTTTTATCCTGAACATTATCAAGAAATACCGAACGAATTCCGGCTCGCACGCCCTGACTCTTAGCCACTTCGTAAGCAACACTGCGCGGCGAGGTTAAACTATCAACAAAATATAATCCCTTGCGCTTCAGGCTGTTAATAACCATCTTCATTATATCAGGATCAGTGGTCACCAGGGAGCCCATATGATTATTCAGCCCGCTGGCTTGAGGTAATTCCTGGAAGGCGGCGGCGATTTTCTGTTCTATTTCAGAAGATTGCATATGTTGGTGGATTAGATATGGTTCTTGTCTGGTATTACCCTCGCTTCGTTCCGGTTCCATCGGCATGTGAATTAATATCTCCTTACCATTTCTTTTGCCTTCCGCAGCGGACCAGCTGGAGTAGTTATGACCGGGTATGACGGACATAGAAAGTTTGGCGTCTAAGTGAATGAATCCCCGGATAACCTCGTTATTACTAAAACCAAAATCGTCTATGATAATTGCCAGCTGCGGTTGAGGCTTGGCGGCTTTCCGCCAGAGTCGATAATCGGACAACTCGCTGCCTTTTAGCAGCGTGATTGAACCAATCACTTGACCGCAGTAATCAATAATAGCCGTAAAGCCCGTTGTTTGCGGCAGGCGCTCGATCGAATGCAGGGTACAGGCTTTGCGGCGAACTATCTGGCGCAGAATGGTCAGCGCCTGTTCTTCGCTGAGCTGCGTCGGGATTTCAAAACTTAAAATAGGTTGATGAGAATCATCGAAACCACCTTTAATTTCCCTGAATCCCTTTCCTATTAGTGCCCGACGCAGAGTAGTACTGAAAAACGTACGACCTTCATAAAGTATTAAACTTTTAGAAGGAGCAGAACGGGGAACGAAATAAACCAGCACCGCCGAGAGCATCACCAGCACCCCGACAAAAGCGATCAACAATCTTTTTTCGTCTTTGCGGCGGTTGGCTATGACCCTATAGGATTTTTTTAAATATCGAATCGTTATTGTCCCTTTTTAACGCCGAAAAATACGAAATTTCCGAAGGAATGTCAAAGAAATAGGGACTCCTCGTCATCGGCAATTATCTCCCTTTCAAAGAACCAAAATCGAGCCCCAGCCAACTTGTATTTTTAATATTGCCCGCCGGGAATTATATTTCACAACAATCATGAGGACGCGATGGTTAAAATGGGTGTGATCGGTGCCGGCTATTTAGGTCAGTGGCACATTAAGAATCTCCAATCGCTCACCAATACGGAACTGATCGGCTTTTTTGATGCCGACAGCGAACGTCGAACCCAAATTGCCAAGGACTTTCAGATTCCTATCTTCTACAGTCTCGATGATCTTCTTGCAAAGTGCGATGCCGTTTCCATTGTAGTACCGACAATCGCGCATTACCAGGTGGCTAAATCCGCCTTGCTGAAAAATAAACATGTCTTTTGCGAAAAACCCTTTATGCAAACAATCGCCGAAGCCAACGAAATCATCACCCTCGCGCTCCAAAAAAAACGGGTATTACAAGTGGGGCATATTGAACGCTTTAATCCGGCTCTGGCAGGTTTGAAGAATATTGCGGTAGATCCGCTCTTTATCGAATCCCACCGGATTTCGCCTTTCAATCCCCGTGGAACCGATGTGGCGGTCATTCTTGACCTGATGATTCACGATATTGACATAATCCTGTCATTAGTTAAATCAGAGATCGAACAAATTGATGCCGCCGGTGCTCCGGTTTTGACTAAAAATATTGATATTGCCAACGCTAGGCTGAAGTTCAATAACGGCTGCGTCGCCAATATTACCGCCAGCCGGGTTTCGAACAAACAGATGCGGAAAATGCGGATCTTTCAGCGCGATGCTTACATTACGGTTGATTTCCTTAAAAATCAAACTGAAATCTATTCCCTGACGGAAAACTCCCAAAAACTGCCACCCGGAACCGTTGCCGTTGCTGAAGTCAAAACTGACCCCAATTGTAAGAAGGTAATCACCTATCAAATGATTGAAACTCCCAAATCAAATGCGCTGCAGGCGGAACTTAAAGCCTTTATAAGTGCAATCGAAAATGGCAGCAAGCCACCGGTAACCGGTGAAGACGGCAAAAAAGCTCTCGAAATAGCGATTCAGATCGAAGACCAAATTAACCGCAATTTAAAAAGAGTGCTGTGATGAATATTCGCCAGGCAGCTTTTAAATACCGCGGTCTGACTCCGATTCCTTTTATATTACTGCTGATTTACCAATCAAAAATGTCCGGCTGGAGCGCAGTGGTTGGTCTGATCTTAGTCGTTGCCGGTGAAGCGCTGCGGATCAGCGGTGTCAGGATTGCCGGAGGTCGAACCCGCACCCGCAACGTTGGCGCTAAACAATTGAGTACCGCCGGGATCTACTCGCATGTGCGCAATCCCCTTTATCTGGGAAACATCCTGATCTATCTTGGATTTGCGCTTTTTGCCGGAGGTCCATGGCTGCCCTGGCTGGTCGTTATTTCTCTGACCTTTTTCATCATTCAGTACGGCTTGATTATTTCACTGGAGGAAAAAACCCTGTCCAATCTATTTAGAGAAAAATACGCTGAATATGTCCAAAATGTGCCCCGCCTGGTTCCCCGCTTAACCGCCTGGCAGGCGGATAACACCATTGCACCGGTTCCCTGGAGAAGGGTATTCAAGGCCGAAAAGTCTACCCTCATAAACCAGACTACGATTTTCCTGATTATGATCTTAAAAGAGGTTCTGATAAATAAATAGATGGCTGCAAAACGTATTTTCATTTCAGCCGGTGAACTTTCCGGGGACATTCATGGTGGCAATCTGATTGCCGCGCTGAAAAAACTCGCTCCGGAACTAAATATCACCGCAATCGGCGGTGATAACATGGCATTTGCCGGAGCGCAGCTAATTCATCACATCCGGGAAACATCCTTCATGGGATTTGCCGAAGTGATCAAACATTTACCTGCCGTGCACCGGTTGTGGAAAACCACCTTGAATCATCTTGACGAAACTAAACCAAATTTAGCGGTAGTCATTGACTACCCCGGCTTTAATCTCCGCCTGGCAAAGGCGTTGACGGCACGCCAGATACCAGTGATATATTACATCAGTCCGCAGGTCTGGGCTTGGCGGGAATCGCGCGTGAAAAAAATTAAACGCTCCACGCAACAGGTCTTATGTATTCTGCCCTTCGAAGAAGAATGGTTTCGCAAGCGCGACGTTGCCGCCCACTTTGTGGGGCATCCGCTATTAGACCAAATTGCCAAAGAGCAATCGCAAAATGAAATTGTCCAATCATTGAGACCTCCCGATGCAAAACCCTTTATCGGTCTCTTTCCCGGTAGCCGTCAACAGGAGGTCGAGCGGCATTTGCCGGTAATGATTGATACTATTCGCTTGCTCAAGAAAAAATTTCCGGCAATTAAGGCTGCCGTTGCCGTGGCTCCTGAAATTAACCTGGAACAATTCATCAATGATAAAGATGATCTGCTTTTTTGGATCAAAAACCACAATCATCAATTAATCCAGGAGTCAGATGGATTGATTATGGCATCAGGAACCGCAACCCTGGAAGCCACAATTTTTCAGAAACCTTTTACCGTAATCTATAAAATGTCCGGAATATCTTATTTGCTCGGAAAACGTCTGGTCAAAGTCCCTTTTATTACAATCGCCAACCTCGTCGCCGGACAGCAGATTGTCACGGAATTTATCCAGACCTACGCTACGGCACCAAATATCGCCACCGAAGTGGAAGCAATCATCCTCAACCAGGCTTATCGCGAGCGAATCACTCACTCTTTAGCGGAGGTTGCCCATCGACTCGGGGAGTCAGGCGCTTCGGAACGCGCAGCCAAGATCATTCTAAGTTATCTGTAACCCGATCCAATGAACAACCAATCCGGCGTATTGAAAATCATTCCTGAGCTACTTTCGCAGCTTTATCATTGCATTATGAGCATTCGCAATTTGCTCTACGATTGGGGTATTTTGAAAACTATTCGGCTTCCCGTGCCCGTAGTTGCCGTCGGTAACCTTACCCACGGCGGAACCGGAAAAACCCCGCTGGTCATTGCCTTGGCTGCCCTTTTCCAAAAGCAGGGATACAAAGTTGGGATTATTACCCGTGGTTACAAACGCAATACGCATGGTCAAATTGTCATCAAAGATGGTAAAAGTCTGTTGGTTCCGCCATCCTCATCCGGCGATGAACCGTATCTGATTGCCCAGAAAACCAAGGCTGCCGTGATTATCGCCGATGCCAACCGGATTGCCGCCGGATGGAGAGCCATTAGTGATTACCACTGCAACCTGCTGATCGCCGATGACGCCTATCAGCATCGGCGGCTTTACCGTGACCTGAATCTGCTGCTCTGGGATGGCTCAAGTGAACCTCAAAATGAACGAGTGGCTCCACTCGGACGTATGCGTGAATCCTGGCGAGGCTTACGTCGGGCTGATATTTTATTCATTTCTCGCACAACTCAAATTCCGGAATCAATGAACCTGTTTTTTCAGCAACACCAACCTGATTTAATTAGGGCTGCTCTCCCGGTTTCCATTCAAAGTATAATTCACTATGGCAGCCACGAGACCATCCCTATTGACGAGATCAAAAACCGCCGTTTGCTGGCATTTTGTGGCTTAGGCAATCCTCAGCAATTTTTTAAGACCCTGCAAGAACTATCTCCTGCTGAAGTAATTCGGAAATCTTTCCCCGATCATCACAAATATAATGAACTTGAATTAAGCCGTTTAGCTGCCGAAGCCGCTCGTAGCCATTGCGATTACCTGATCACGACAGAGAAGGATGCGGTAAATTTGCCGGAGGCGGCGCAAGCACTGCCCAACCTGTTGATTTTACAAATTACATGTCGGGTAAACAAAAACATCGAGGCTGTAATTTTAGAGAAACTACAGCCTCGATAAACGCAATCACGTTTCTATCAGATTATTTCATCGTCACCAGCAGGTAAATCAAGCCCATTATTGCCAGCAGCGAAATAGTATTTCTCAGTAAACTCAGACGCTGAGCCCCCGGATTATGGAAAACATGGACTTGAAATTCCTGTAGAGTGCTCCAGCCGTGACTGTCTACGACCTCTAACACTACATCGTTGACCCCCTTTTGCGATTTTCGGGGATTCCAGGTCAGCATTCTGGTCTCTGGATCAAACTTGGCATTCTTCGGCAACTTAACAGCCTTATATAATATCGGATCACCATTGGGATCCTCCGCTTCTATGCGGTACTCCCATTTTAAATTGGTCAGGGCAACCGGCTTGGGCACCGATAAGATTTTCGGCTTGATGTTCACAAAAATTCGACCTTTTTGAACCGCCTCCTTCATCCCATCGGATACCTTAAAGGAAAATAGATTATTATTGAGTTGCAACTCGGTAGGAGTCCACGAAATCACCCCTTGAGGTGAGATTACCATGCCATCCGGAGCCTTGATCAATTCGTAGGACAACTTGCTGTCAGTGTTGAGATCGGTGACCTTAATCTCATACTGCCACAGGCTATTGACATAGGCATTGGAATCGGGAGCAGACACAATGACCGGCGGAGAGTTAACGTATACCTGGGCATGCTCCTCAGCCGTAAAAAAACCATCGGTTACGGTGTAGGCAATCGAGTGATAATCAAACTGATTTTTGGCAGGTATCCAATTGATGATACCTTCGTCATCCATGGTCATGCCTTGTGGCATTTCTTTGGAAGTAAAAACATAGAAAAAGCGTCTCTCCGGTTTGGTATAAGCCGGAGTGCTGATGCTCAATTTCTGGAAAAAGTATTTAACCACCTCATCGTCTGAGGGGACTTTATTATCCAACACGTTGAAAACCAAAATCAATTTGCCCTCAAATAAAAAGGCATCATCAATCAGATGGACTTTCTTGCTCTTTTTAGTTGGATCTGGGATTGGAATATAATCCCGTTTGAACCGGGAAATGTACTGATCAAGATTTTTGCGGGCAGCATCGTCAAGAATCTTGATTTCGTAGATCCCGGAATTTTTCCAGTCTTCGATCCGCGGTGACAGATCATACCAATAAACATAGAAGCCGTTATTTTTATCCTTCAAGACGGGTTGATAATGATAGGAGGAGCCCACCGTGGTTAAAGGCGATGCCGCCGACTCAATTTCGACCGGGTGATTCACAAACAGCGAAAAGGCAATCTTATCGGTATCATAACCATCCGAGACTTCGATTACAAAGTCGTACCAGTCTTGCTGATCAAAAGCGGGTTTCCAGGTCAGGCTACCCGCAGCATCAATTACGGTCCCGGCAGGATAGTTGACCAGCTTATAACCCAGAAAGGCGTTGTCATTACTGTCTTCGACGGCTATGTTAAGCTTAAATGTTTCTCCAATCTGAATGACGTCCCGTTCCGGGAACTTGGTGGTAATTACCGGAGGATCGTTGACGTAAACGGTAAATGAATGGGCACTCTTATTCTTACCCCAGCTAAAATCCGCTCCTAAGGTATGCAGCCCGAGCTGACTATCGGCTGGTACCCAGGTAAATTCCCTGTTGGCTAAGTCGAACTTTGCCCCATCGGGTATCTTGACATTAAATTTCAAATCCGTCAGATCATCCAGTGAAAGACCTGGTACGTTGATTTTGCGTAATACCTTTTCGCCAGGATGGACTAAAACATCGGAGCGAAATACTTCGCTGATTGATTTGGAGCTGACCATTCCGGTTACAGAAGAAGGCAAAGGTGACAGCGGCACCTCTTCTCCGACCACCCCACTAAGCTTTTTGATTAGTTTATCCGCCGCTTCCAGAGGTAATCCTTCCGGTGCTTCCGAGGGAGCCTTTTTTGCCCCTAATACCTGATCTACCTCTGCCAAAACTTCCTCGATCGGGCCCTCTTCCATAAAAGGAGCGGTATCCTCCAACTTCCAACGACACAGACCATGCTTGTTATAGTTCTTCAGTAAAAATGGAAGAAGAATTGCGCCGGTATACTTGCCCGCCGAGGTTATTGGAACTATATCAATAAATTGATAACCCTTTAATACCGGATTGGTATAACGAATCGAACGGTACGAATTAGAATCGGTTAAGGTTCCGGTCAGATCATACTCGAAGCTGGAAACAGTCGTAGTCCCTTGACAATTAAGGTACAGTTCGTCCAATCCGTTGGCATTGAGATCGGCAATCAATAGAGCACTCAGCTTCAGATTCTGAGAGATCAGACGTCTGGCTACCAGGGTATTATCTTTGCAGGTAAGTACCATACCCCCGCCAGACTTCAGTGGAATAACAAATTCTTTGCGACCATCGCCATCGAGATCACCAGCTTTAGCCCGACTTAAATCAAAATCCCGTCGGGAAAACCCGCGCAAGGAATAATGCAACAGAGTGGTCCGGGTTGCGGGAGAATATACATCGACATCCAAGGTACTGCTACCGCCGAAAATGATCAATTCATCACCAGGATTCTCTGTGAGATTGGCACAAAGTGTGCGAAACGACAAGGTCCCTTCAAAAGTGCTCAAATCACTGAATTGATAAACTACTTCCAGCGAGCCGGGGGCAACCTGACCCTGGGCGCTGACCACCATAACTCCTCTGCCGGGACTGCCCGAGGAAATCACAATGTCCGGATTTTTATCACCATTAACATCACCAGCATCCAAAAACGCGGGCCGCGGGCGCGTCATCATGCTTGTCATTGTATTTAATGTCGCCGTCGGTTGATCCGGAAATCCATCATTAAACTCAAAGATGTATAACCAATCTGGTTGCCCCGAACTTTCGACATCGGAAATATTGAGAGCGGTGACAATCTCCGGCATTCCATCATTGTCCAGATCAGTTAAGAGAACATCAACAAAATCAGCCTTTAAATCCCCCGGAACGGGAAATTTCCACTGCACATTAAAATCATTGGCAACCGACTCCTCCAGATGAACCACATAAGTTGAGCGGGGAACTTCCGCACCAGTCGCATCAACTAAAGCCGCGATGCCCACAATATCCAGATATTCATCGTTATCGAAGTTGTATCCACCCGCGGTCTTGAGCAGAATTGTACTCTCTTTCATAAAAGGAAATATTTCCGGAGCTCCAATCTGTGTCCAACCGCGCCCCATCAAAACCATTAAAAAAGCTACTAATCCCAGCGGCAATGATAGTTTTTTATAGTTCATAGTGCCTTCCAGAAATATCCATTTAAAATTTGC
>Ga0209609_10001002_pt1 | contig 16617 bp, 11 predicted proteins | sample LakKivw325mmetaG_FD_184136 | JGI IMG/M metagenome (GOLD analysis project Ga0209609, IMG submission 184136) | Anoxic lake water microbial communities from Lake Kivu, Rwanda to study Microbial Dark Matter (Phase II) - Lake Kivu water 325m metaG... | ecosystem: Environmental > Aquatic > Freshwater... | reverse complement strand
GCGCGGCGGCTGCGGGTGGAACTGTCCGGTGACGCGCGTCTGTACGGAATCAACTGGCGCTGATCGAGGAGCCCGACCATGTCCAACGCACTGATCATTGACGCCCTGCGCACCCCCATCGGTCGCTTTGGCGGGGGCCTGCTGGAGCATTCGGCCACCGACCTGGCGACCATTGTGCTGAAGGCGCTCATCGAGCGCAACTTCGGGCCGGATGGAGGGGACGCGCTTCAGCCGGCCCCCAACGAGGGCGCGGGGCCGGCTGAAGCGCGGCCCCTCCACGACGTATCCGGGGTCTTCTTCGGGCAGGTCCTGCAAGGTGGGTCGGGAGTCAACCTGGCGCGCGTGGCCGCGATCCGGGCCGGGCTGCCCAACTCCGTGTGCGCCAGCACCATCAATATCGCGTGCGCGTCGGGGATGAAGGCCCTGGACATGGCGCGGCAGGGCATTCTGTTGGGGGAGGGCGACGTGTATCTGGCGGGCGGGGCCGAGAGCATGTCCAATGTCCCATACTACGTCCGCGAGATGCGGTGGGGGCACAAGCTCTTCAACACCGAGATGGTGGACGGGGTGATGGACGGGCTGACGTGTTCCGTGACCGGGATGGGCATGGGGCTGACGGCCGAGGAGATCGCCTCCCGCACGGGGATCACGCGCGAGGAGATGGACGCCTGGGCGCTGCGCAGCCAGGAGCGCGCCGCGGCGGCCATCGCGGCGGGGCGCTTCGCCGATGAGATCATCCCCGTGCCGCTGGAGGGGCCGCGCTTCAGCCGGCCCAAGGGGGGGCCGGCTGAAGCGCGGCCCCTCCTGACGACCGACGAGCATCCGCGAGAGACGTCCCTGGATGCCCTGGCGGGGTTGAGGCCTGCCTTCAAGCCCGACGGCTGCATCACCGCCGGGAACGCCTCGGGCATCAACGACGGCGCGGCCGCGTGTCTGATCGCCTCGCCGGAAGCGGCCGAGCGGCACGGCTGGACACCGCGCGCCGCCATCCTTGGCTCCGCCCTGGCCGGCATCGAGCCCGAGGTCATGGGCCTGGGGCCAATTGACGCCGTGCGGAAGCTCTGCGACAAGCTCGACCTGGGCGTGGACGACTTCGAGTTGGTCGAGCTGAACGAGGCATTCGCGGTGCAGGCCGTGGCGGTCATCCGCGAACTGGGGCTGGACGAGGAGCGGGTGAACGTCAACGGGAGCGGCATCGCCCTCGGCCACCCCATCGGCGCGACCGGTGCGCGCATCGTCTGCTCGCTGCTGTACGAGATGGAGCGCCGCGACCTGCACCTGGGCCTGGCCACGCTGTGCATCGGCGGTGGCATGGGCATGGCGATGGCGATTGAACGGCAAGGATGAAGGATGAAGGATGAAGGATGAAGGACGGCAAGGATGCAGGAGTGCAGGACCTGAAGGAGCGTACGCGACGCTTCGCGTTGCGCGTGCTGAAGCTCTATGGTGCGCTGCCGAAGACAGTTGAGGCACAGGTGCTCGGCAAGCAACTGCTGCGGAGCGGCACCTCGGTCGGGGCACACTACCGGGAGGCCGTGCGGGCGCGATCTACGCGGGAACTCATCAGCAAGTTTGAGGGCGCGCTGCAGGAACTCGAAGAGACGGCCTACTGGCTGGAACTCCTCGAACAAGGCGGCGTCTTCGACGATCCACGGGTGAGATGGCTGACGAAGGAGGCAGACGAGCTGACGGCGATCCTCGTGACCTGTGTGCTCAAGGCGAAGCCCTCAGACCCTAGGCGCGTCCCTCCTGAACCGCAGGAGTCGTGATAGCCACCACCTCTGCGGCCCCTTCATACTTCATCCTTCATACTTCATCCTTGCCTTCCCTCCCCCCTCGCAGTATGATTCCGTCATTCCCTGGGTCCATTGTGCGGGCGGGAGTGTGTCCGGGCCCCCGGAGGCAGTTGACATCGTCGGACCAGGCGAGCCGGAACCGAAGACAACCTGCGAGATCGAGATCGCCGGGGACGAACTCCGCGCGCTGCTGGGCCAGCAGGACCTGTATCTGCGGATGATCGAGGAGGGCACCGGGGCAAGCCTGCGGCCGGGCGACAACATCGTCGCCATCTGCGGCACCGCCCGGCAGACCGAAGCCGCGTCACAAGTGCTGCGGGGCATGCAGGCCATGGTGCGGCAGGGCCGGGAGTTGGCCACCGCCGATGTGCGCTATGCGCTGCGCGCCGTGGAGCGCGAAGCCGGGGCGGATGTCGCGGCGTTGCTGGCCGAGCCTGTCATCATCACCCAGCGGGGCGCCCCGGTGCGCGCCAAGACGCACGGGCAGGCGCAGTTCGTGCAGGGCGCCCGGCGCAGCGCCCTGGTGTTTTGCGTGGGCCCGGCCGGGACGGGCAAGACCTACCTGGCCATGGCGCTGGCGTTGGCGGCGTTGCGCGACAAGCAGGTCAGCCGGATCGTCCTGACGCGCCCGATCATCGAGGCCGGGGAGCGCCTGGGCTTTCTGCCCGGCGACATCCTGGAGAAGGTGGACCCGTACCTGCGGCCGCTGTATGATGCCCTGCAGGACATCATCGGGGCCGACAAGCTGCAGCGCCACCGCCAGCGCGGGATCATCGAGGTCGTGCCGCTCGCCTACATGCGCGGGCGGACGATCAACGATGGGTTCCTGGTGCTGGACGAGGCGCAGAATACGACGCCGCCGCAGATGAAGATGGCCCTGACGCGCCTGGGGCTGGGCTCGCGCATGATCGTGACGGGCGACATGACGCAGAGTGACCTGCCCGAGGGGCAGGAGTCCGGGCTGCGGCACAGTCTGCGCATCCTGCGCAACATACCGGAGATTGAGGTCTGCCGCCTGACGGAGGCCGACATCGTCCGCCACGACCTGGTGCAGCGCATCGTCCAGGCGTACGAAACGGCGGGCGACGGCGCGGACTAGCGCCCGGCCTGAAGGCGACTCTCACACCCTATGCCACGAAAGCGCAGCGGCCGGCCGCTGGGGCGGCCTGACAACCGGGGACTGACCCAACGCCGGGTGCAGCGGGCGCTGTTGGCAATCGTCTGCGCCCTGCTGGTGTTCGTGCTGCTGATGGCCCGCCTGCGCCCCGAGCAGGTGAAGTACCAGGTCGGCGACACGGCTACTCGGACCATCAAGGCGACGCGGGCCGCCTCGTACGTGGACGACCAGGCCACCCAGCAACTGCGCGCCGAAGCCGCCACCGCCGTCCCCCTCGAATACACCCGTGACGCCGATGCCCCGACCCGTGCCGTCGAGACCGTCCACGACATCTTCGCGCAGGTCCTGGCCGTGCGCGCCGATACCGCGGTCGCCGACCGCATGGCCGCCCTGCGTGCGCGCCTGGACATCCAGCTCTCCGACGAGTCGCTGGAGCTGCTGCTGGAAGCCAGCAACAGTGCGCTGCAGCGCGTGGAACGCCTGGCGGCCAGTGAAGTGCGGCAGGCGATGGAGCGGCCGATCCACAGCAGTACCGACGAGCTGGCGAAGGCGCGGGACGCGCTGGCCGAACGCGCCCGCACGCTGGGGCTGACGGGGCACTACCGGCGCCTGCTCGTCGAGGTCGGGCAGTCGGCGCTGCAGCCGAACTGGCTGTACAACGCCGAGGCCACCGCCACCAAGCGCGCTGAAGCGGAACGCAACGTCGCCGAGGTACGCCGCCAGTTGCAGCCCGGCGACATCGTCATCGCCCAGGATGAGAAGGTCTCCGAGCGGCACATGGCGATGTTCCGGGCGCTCGGCCTGATGCAGCCCTCGGTGGATGTCATGCAGGCGCTGGCCCTGCTGGGCGTGCTCCTGCTGCTGATGATCGCCACGATGCTGTTCATCCGGCGCTTCGCCTACGAAGTGTGGAACGATGACCAGCAGTTCCTGTTGATCTGCTGCACTCTGATCGCCGTGACCGGCTTGTTCAGCGTCTTCCGCGGCATGGCGTGGTTCGAGGTGCTCGGGATCTCGATGGTCAGCGCCGCGGGGATCTTCCTGGCCTTGGCCGTCAAGCCGATCGCCGGCAGCGCGTGCGCCATCTTCCTGGGGTCGCTCGTCTCGCTGGCCTCGCCAATCTCGGAGGCCCACCTGCTGCTGACGGCCACGCTGGCGGCGCTGCTGTCCAGCCACTATGTGCGCGCCCGGGAAAGCCGTTCGAGCACCATCGCCCGGGCGGCGGTCTTGACGGCCTTCACCAACGCCCTGCTGACGCTGCTCAACGCCCTGGTCTTCGGCTTCTTCGTCAGCGGCAAGGAGTTGGGCTTCATTGCCGCCGGCGGTTTCGCTTCGGCAATCCTGGCCGCCGGCGTCATCAGCGTCATCGAGCGGCCACTGGGCCTGACGACCCCGCTGCGCCTGCTGGAGCTGCAGAATCCCAACGAGCCGGTGCTCAAGCGTCTGCTGACCGAGGCCCCCGGCTCCTACCAGTCCTCGGTCATGGTCGCCAACATCGCCGAACCGGCGGCGGCGGCTGTCGGCGCGGACCCGATCCTGACGCGCACGGCCTGCATGTACCACGACATCGGCAAGCTGAAGCGCTCGTACTTCTTCGTGGAGAACCAGTTTGGGGCCGAGAACCCCCACGGCCGCCTCTCGCCGCATCTGAGCGCGCTCGTGCTGATGTCGCACGTCAAGGAAGGCCTCGAACTGGCGGAGGAGATGAAGGTGCCGCCGATCGTGGCCAGCGTCATCGCGCAGCATCACGGCACCTCGCTCGTCTCCTTCATGTACCAGCGCGCCCAGGCCGAGGCCGGGGAGGGGGAGCAGGTGCGGGAGAGCGACTTCCGCTACCCGGGGCCCAAGCCGCAGACCCGCGAGAACGCCATCATCATGCTGGCGGACACGGTCGAGGCCGCGGCGCGCACGCTCGAGGAACCGACGCGGCCGCGCATCGAGGCCATGGTGGAGCGCCTGGTGGACGCGCGCATCGGCGACGGCCAACTCGACGAAGCCCCCCTGACCTTCCGGGACATTACGCTCGTCAAGGAGAGCTTCATCAGCACTCTCGCCGGGATGTTCCACCAGCGGCTCGCGTACCCGACCGAGCCGCCGCGGCGCGAGGAGCCCGCCCCGGCGCCGGAGCCGGTCGAGGCAGCAGTCGCGGATCAGGCCGGCGATGGCGAGTGACATTGAGGTGCGCAATCTCAGCGGGCAGGCCGTGGACAGCGCGGCCCTGACCACGGCGGCGCAGCGTGTGCTGGCGGCCGAGGGCGCGGAACTGACGGCACTGAGTCTGGCGCTGGTGGATGATGGGCGGATCAGCGCGCTGAACCGGCGCCTGCTGGGCCGCGACGGCCCGACCGACGTCATCGCCTTCGAGGCCGAAGACAGCGAGGGCGAGATCATCATTTCGGTGGACACGGCGGCGCGGCAGGCGGAGGAGTTGGGGCATTCCCTGATGGACGAATTGCGCTTCCTGGTCGCCCACGGCGTGCTGCATGTCTGTGGGTGGGACGATACCGATCCGGCGACCCGGCAGCGGATGCATGAGCGACAGCATGAGACCCTCGGAACCAACTGACGAGCCGCGGCCGAGCACCGGCCCGGCCGTGATGAAGGACCGCAAGTCCGTCCTGCGCAGCTTTAACTTCGCGTGGGAGGGGCTGACGTTCTGCTTCGCCACCCAGCGGCACATGCGCGTACACTTCGCGATCATGGCGCTGGTGTTGCTGGCCGCCTGGGGTTTGCGCGTCAACCAGGACGAACTGCTGCAACTGCTGACCGCCATGGTGCTGGTGCTCATCGCCGAGATGGTCAACACGGCGGTGGAGTATGCCATTGACCTGAGCACCGACGGCTACGACCCGCGGGCGAAGGTGGCCAAGGACGTGGCGGCGGGCGCGGTGCTCCTGGCCGCCGTCTATTCGGTCACCGTGGCCGTGCTCGTGTTCACCACGAATCCCCGCCTCGCCGAGATCGTCCGGCGCATTCCGGTCCAACGCGACTGGCCGGTCGTGTCCGCCGTCCAACTCGTCGTCATCGGGCTACTGCTGCTGAGCATCCTGATCACGTATGTGAAGAAGGCGACCCGGCGCGGCACGCTCTGGCGCGGCGGCATGATCTCTGGCCACACCGCCTTCGGCTTTCTCATCGCCACTGCGATTGGCATCGTGACCCACGATCTGGCGGTGACGGCGCTGGCCTTGGCGTTGGCGCTGCTGGTCTCGCAGTCGCGCATCCAGGCGCGCATTCACTCGCCGACCGAGGTGCTGATCGGCGGGGTGCTGGGGATCATCGTGGCCTTCGTACTGTTCATGTGGCCGGTGAGGTAGCGAAACCGCCAGCCGGACGTGTGCGGCTCGCCGGCTGACGACGGCCCCCGCGATCAGTGCGCCTCGACCCGAAGCTTCGTCACGATTCCCGACTGCGCCCGGTGCCGCTCCTTGTAGCCATGGGCGACCATCCGCAGCCGCACGTAGAACTCCCGCACGTTCGCATACTCGGGCCGACCCGCCAGGTCAACCACCAGCGGGTCGCCGGTCCAGCCACCGACGTTCACCTTCATGCCCTGCGTGCTGACTTCGCCGGTCCAGTTCTGCCCATCGAGTGAGACAGCGAGGAAGTGGTTCGTGCCCAGGCTGCCGTTGTTGGCGCGGCCGGTAGCCTCGACCTTGACGCTCGACACGGGCCGATCGGCGACGACATGCCACACCAACTCCGGCGCAGCGCCGCCCGGCTGCAGGCGTACGGCCAGTTGCCCCTCGGACCACTCCAACTTCTCATCGCCGGTGCGCGTCGTAGCGTGGACATACTTGCGGGTGGCGAAGTCGTCCGCGTAGACGAGACCGCCACCCTCGGCCTCGCGTAGGTGCGCCACCGCCTCCGCCGGCGGGGCGACCGCGCCGCTCAGCCGCAGGTTGGCAATGCGGCAGGGCGGGTGCTGCGCGTCCCCGGCATCGCCGGTCAGGCGCACCCGCAGCCACAGTTGACTGCATGAGACGAAGCGCCGGTCGCCGGCAGAGGCGAGCGACAGCGTCTGCGCTTTCCCCTTGGTCGGCGCCGTCAGCGGCCACGCCTTGCCGTCCGCAGACAACGCCACCTCGACCTTGCCGTGGCGCGCCGCGTCCACCTGCGCATCCAGTTGCACCTGCGGGGACTGGACGGGGAACTCACCGGCGAAGCGGTAGATCAGCTCCACGTTCGTCTTGCGCCCGCCGAAGCCGCGCGCGCTCAGCGTCTGGCCGTCCATGACCAGATCGCGGAACCCCGTCATCCACGCCTCGTCCACGATGCGCTCGGTGCTGAAGTCGTCGCTGTACACCAACTCGTCGCCCTCGATGGGGCCGATCTCGCGCACCTGCCCCTCGGCGCGGTCGGCCGAGGGCAGGCCGGCGTAGTCGGCCGGAACCTGCTTGACCCGCTCGAGGTACTGCCACACCCACTGGTTCAGGCGATCAATCGTGCTCTCGTGGGCTTCGCGGTCGCCGCCGAAGTAGCACGAGTGTTTGTGCGTCCAGTAGAACGCGACCGGCAGGTTGAACTCGACGGCGGCGTCGAGTTGGTCGGTGTTGGCCTGGTGCTGCTCGGGCGTGATCTCCATGTCGGCCGAGGCCCACGGCATCACGACCACGGGCAGGCCAGTGATGACGTACTTGCGCAGGTAGCGGCGGAACTCGGCCTTGGGGATGAAGTAGTTGTCAATCACCCAGCCGTCGGCAGGGATCCAGCCGCCCGAGGCCGGCACCGCCGTGGCCGGCGACCACCACTGCCAGACCGCGAGGTCGTACTTCGCCTTGATGCGCCGGTACAGCTCCGTGAGCACCTCCGGGCGGCCGCCATACGCGACGTTCTCCTCGGCCAGAACCATGCCGTAGAAGTCCCGCACGTCCATCGCACCGAGGAACTGGTCGAGCCGCTTCCAGTACACCTCGATATCGCGCATCGGCCCAGTGTAGCGGTCCTTGCCGTCCCAGAAATACACGCGCGGCAGGAACTTCTTGCCCTGCGCCGCGCCCAGGTGCGCCGCCTTCGCCCAGCGCTGCAGCATCTCGGCGGGCAGGTCGCCCTCCACGTTGAGGTTGACCGACGAGACCGCGAGGTTGAGGTCGCGCACGCGGTCGGCGCGGGAGCCGGGCGCGATGGGGCCGTCGGGGACTTCCCATGGGACGGCGCCGTACTCGCCGACATCGTGCACCGTCAGCGGGGGCAGCGGCCGTGCGGCGGCAGGGATCGCCGCCAGCGCGAGGACCAACGCGGCTGGCCAGAACCTCATGCGGTGCTCCTTCAGACGGGCTGGAGTCGCACGCCCCGCACCTGCGCGAAGTAGAACGCGTACTTCGGCCTGGTCGGGCGGAGCCTGATGACCGTCTCGCCGTGGGGCAGGCGCAGTTCGCCCACCTCGACCGGCACGAAATCGCAATGCCCGGCCGTCGCCGGCACCACGCCCGCCAGCTTCTGCCCGGCGGCCTCCACCACAAAGCCCGTGCCATCGAACGGCTCCGGGGCGGCCATCTCGACGGCGACCCGGAACGTGCCCGCGCGGTCGCACTGCACCCGCCATTCCGCCGTCTGCTCCGGCGTCCAGTACGCCCCGATGGCCGTCTCGGCCGGGCGCACGACCTCCATCTCCGCGGGCTTGAGCGTCTGCGTCCGCAACACGCTGCCCTTGAAGCCGAAGCCCTTCAACGTCGCTTCGTCCGGCGTGAGACTGACGGCGGCGAGGCCCGTCACACACGGCGTGACCCCCGCCGCCTGGGGCCTGGGCACGGGGCGCAGCATGCTCTCGGCCGCGAACGTCATCTCGATCACGTTGGCGCCCCAGCTTGGCGCCAGAGCGGGCAGCCCGCGCAACTCGACCTTGCCGTCCTGCGCGACAACCTGCAGCCGCTGGCCGGTCTTCAGCATCCGCGCCGACTTCGGCGCGGCCTTCAGGTTCGCGAGCGTGACTCGGTCCGACTCCGGCCAGGCCAGCAGGTGCAGGTACAGCCGCTGGCCCTGGCGCGTGTACAGCATCGTCGGGCTCTCCTCTTGCAGCGGGCAGCCCTGTGTGCCGAAGATGCCCTTTCCGTGCTCGGCCAGCCAGTCGCCCATGTCGGCCATGCGCGCCAGCCAGTCCTGCGGCAGCGTGCCGTCGGGCTTGGGGCCGACGTTGAGCAGGTAGTTGCCGTTCGCCGCCGCCATCTTCAGCATCGAGTGCAGGAGGTTCTCGCTGGAGTACAGCGCCGTGTCCTGCTGATAGCCCCACGCGCCGTGGGCGACGGACTGGCAGGCCTCGACCATGTAGCCCGCGGCCGCGGGCAGGTGCGACAGCGAGCGCTCCGGGGTGAAGATGTCGCCATGGCCCGCGCGGTCGTTGACGATGGCGCCGGGCTGCAGCTTGCGGATCATCTCATACACGCGCCGCCCCTGCCATTCCTGCTCGGTGCGCTGCACGCCGTCGAACCAGATGCCGTCAATGGGGCCGTAGTTGGTGCACAGCTCGCGCACCTGGCCAATGTAGTACTCGAGGAAGGCCGGCCAGTTCGGTTCGTCGTCGGGGCGCGAGTACTGCAGGTCCTTGAAGGCCTGCGGGCGGTGCACGAAGCTCCTGTGGTGCCAGTCGGGCTGGGAATAGTACAGGCAGATGCGCATCCCGGCCCGCTGGCACGCGGCGATCAGCTCGCCGATGAGGTCGCGCCCGAAGGGCGTGTTCGTGATCTTGTAGTCGGTCAGCGCGCTGTCGAACAGGCAGAAGCCGTCGTGGTGCTTGGCCGTCACGGTCATGTAGCGGCAGCCACAGCGCTGGGCCGACGCGACCCACTCATCGGCGTCGAAGCGATGCGGGTTGAAGCGCCGGGCGAGCTTGCTGTACTCCTCGCGCGGGATGTCCTCGTGGTACATGACCCATTCGCCCCGCCCGAGCAGCGCGTACAGGCCGAAGTGAATGAACATCCCGAAGCGGGCTTCGGGGAACCACTGCTGGTTGGCGTCGAGATGGCGTTTGATGATCATGGTGTCTCCTTCGTAGCCGTGGCGCGCCGTTCCTGTAGGGCGGGGGCTTGTACCCCGCCCATCCGTTTGGCTAGTGCAACTCGGGGCGGGGTACAAGCCCCCGGCTGCGCTACGCCCTACAGGAACGGCACGCCACCCTAGCCGCTTGCCAATGCCGGGCACCGCCGCGCCTCGTTGGCGTCCGGCAGCCACATGGCGATGAGGAACTGCCCCAGGTCCGCGCCGAACTCGCGCTGCATCGCCGCGAGCGCGGCGGCGTGGGGCACACCCAGCGCCGCGATCTTCTTGCCGCCCGCGATGATGCGGTGGTACATCGGCCACCACTGCGGGTCGTGCACGCCCGGCTGGCCCGCCCCCGGCGTCCACTGGATCATGTCCAGGCCCGGCACCGCCAGCAGTGCGTCGAGGTGGCAGATGGCCTGCGGGCCGTCGAGATGGTAGAGCGAGTACGAGATGCGCTCGGTCATCTCGCACAGGATCGGGGACATGAACTCCCGGAACATCGCCGGGGAGATCATGGCCGAGAAATCGCACTGCAGCTTGACCAGCCGCCCGGGCGCCCAGCACCAGAAGACGCTGCCGCCGACCTCATCGCGGATCAAGTCATAGAGCATGTCGTAGTAGTGGAAGTACAGGTCGGTGATGCGGCGCAGGCCGTCGTGGACCCACTGCGGGCGGTCCAGGAGATCCTGCAGCAAGAGCTCCGTCCCGCGCATGGCCGCCAGCGTATCGAGGCCCTCGATCAGGTCGGGGAACTGGTGCAGGAACTTGCCGCGGCTGACCTTGAGCGTCTCGCGGTGGGCCCGCTGCGTGAAGCGCCAGTAGAAGTTGTCCGGGTCGTAGGCGAAGCGCGCGTCCTCGGGGCCGGCGAGGCACGGCTCGAACCACACCGTGCCGGGCATCTCGACCCCCTCGCAGCCCAGGTATAGCGCTACGCAGTTGGGGCCGAGGTCGCCCGGCGCGGCGCAGGGCACGGCCTCACCGAAGCACTCCCGGTCGGCGGCGGCATGGCGCGCGAGGTGGACGCGGTACTCCAGGCTCCGCCACGAGTAGTGCGTCACCCAGCCCTCCGGCTCGGGCATCGGCGGGATGTCATCCACAGGCTCGGTGCGCGGCGCGGTGATCTGCAGGACGGGGCGGCCAATGTCGCCGCCGTTCCACCACGTGGTGAGGCGCTGCCGGGCCGCGGCCCAGTCGGGGCAGTAGCTGACGTCGCTCAAGCTCGTCTCTCCTTCATTCATGCAGCAGCTTGCTCAGCGCTTCCCAGTGCGGCTCCTCGAAGAGCGCGGCGCGGAAGATGCAGAAGCCCTTCGCGCCCAGCTCGCGCGCGGACTTGATCTCGGCCACGAGGTTCGCCGGGTCCTGGCGGCGCGGGTAGATGCCGGTCCAGCTCGCCGCCATCCCCGCGACCATCGTGCCATCGCCGAGGGCGCCCTGCGTCTCCCGGGCCAGCGTCGTGAACCGCGCCACGTCCTCGGTATAGATCTGTGGGATGTAGAAGTCCGTGTAGCCGCGGCGCGACCATGTGGGCCAGTCGCGCGCGATGCTCCAGTCGGGGTTCGCGCCCGGCGAGCCGTTAGCCGAGAGCCACAGTTCGGGGCGGACCTGGTTGACCATCTGCCGCAGCCGCGCGAAGAAGTCGCCGTTCATGTAGGCCGCCAGGTTGCGCAGCGAGGTCTCGCTCCCGCCCGGGTCGCCGATGATGTCCAGCCCCAGCCACTCCTTCGCTAGCTTCGCGCAGTACTCGCAATGGCAGGTCGGGTGGCCGGGCTCCTCGATATGCAGGCCGGCGAGGCCGGGGGTGCGCTCCAGCGTCCGCTGCAGCAGATCGAGCTGGTACTGCCGGCTGTCGGCGCGGACGAAGCAGATGCCGTCGGCAGTGCGGCCTCCCGCGTAGACCGCCCTCCACTCGGGGTGGTCGAGCAGTTCGACGCTCTGCGACGGGCGCTTGTACGTCCACGGCGCGTACCACAGGTGCACCTGCAGGCCGCGTTCGCTCGCCAGCTTCACGACGCCGCCCACGTAGTCCCAATCCGAGCCCGGCACGCCCTGCTGCAACTCCGGCCGGTCCACCGCCGCCAGCACCATCGAGTTGACCGACAGCAGGATCGTGTTGAAGCCCGTGGCCTTGAGGCGATCGAGCATCGCCGTCGCCTCGGCCAGGCACTTCTCCCGGTCCGCCCGTTCCTGAGGCCCCCACCACCACACCGCGCGCATCTCGCCCTCGGGCCAGGACTTAGCCACGATCCGCACATCATCCACGTACAGCCTGCCGAGCTTGTAGCCGTCGCTCTCCCGGCCGGTGGCGCTGATCTGGACGGAGAAGTGGGGGGTCTTGTCGGGCAGGCGGAAGGTCGCACCGAAGGGCCGCCACTGGTCGGTCGGGAAGATCGTCTCGGACAGGCCGGGAAGCGAGAGGCGCTCGGCCTGCCCACCCTCCGGGCCGGGCCACGCCATGCCGCGCACCGTCGCCGACGACAGGTCGCCCTTGTACCAGAACGACACGGCGTACAGCTCGCCGGGCTTGCCCTGCAGCGACCCCTTCGCGCCGAAGCCGTCGTTCTCCGCCAGCACCAGCGCCATGTTCACGGAGCGGTTCTCGGGTGTGTCGGCCGTGTTGGGGCGGTGCCAGAAGCTCGTGAGCTGCAGGCAGGCGGAGCTTTGGCCGGAGCGCTTCTCGTCGGTCGAGGGGGACACGGTCGCCGCGCCCGCGCCGGTGTACATGGCGAAGCCGGGCAGCTTGCCGTCCACGACCTCCGCGCCGGGGTTGGGGGCGAGGTTCTGGGCGAAGCCCGATCCGGCGGCGAGGCATGCCAACAGTGTGATGAAGCAGCGCATCTGCAGGCCTCCCACGGGGTGAAGCGACTGTCGGGCGGGGGCTTGTACCCCGCCCCGCGTGCGACAGACGGAACGGAATGGGCGGGGTACAAGCCCCCGCCCTACAGTGCCGCCCGGCAACGGATGTCCTACTTCACCGGCTTGAGTGTCACACCGCGCACGTCCATCGCCTTCTCGCCCTTGACGCTCTTGAGCACGAACTTGATCTTGTTGGGGCCCTTCTTCAGCTTGATGCTGCCGACCGTCTTGTGCTTGAAGGCCCCGCCGGTGCCGGAGGTCTTGATGACCTGCGCGGCCGCACCGACGATGCTGCCGTCGCCGCTGCTGAAGGGCACGCCATTGGGCGCCATGCGGGCGGCGGTCTTGCCGTTGACGAACAGCTCGATCTCGCTGCCGCCCTTGGCCGCCGCCCCCTCCATGACGACGTTGTAGACGCCGGCCTTCGGCAGCGTGAACTCCCACTCGAGGCTGTCGGGCGGGCGGATCCAGTTGCCCGCGTGAATGACCCCGTCACAGCTCTCGTAGCGAATGCGCTGCCCGTGCGGGCCCTCGAGCAGGCCGTACAGCGCGGGCAGGCTCACGACGCCCTTGGCGTCGGGGCCGATGACGACGGGCTGGACCTGCGGCGCGCCATCCAGCTCCACCACGAGCACCGAGGCGACTTTGTCCGGCGCCTTCTTCGGGAGCTTGATGAGCCAGTCCGCTCCGTCACGCACCGCCTCGAGGAGGGGCCGCGCTTTAGCCGGCCCCAGCAGGTACGCCTTCTTCACTTCATTGCCCAGGTTCGGCAGCCGCACCGTCAGGTCCGCCGGCCACTCGAAGACGTGCACGTACAGCTTGTCGCCCTTGGTCGTCACGCGCCCGTAGAAGGGGAGCAGGTTGAACGGGCTGGCGGTGGTGCCGTAGATGGCCTCGGAGTACTTGTCCATCCACTTGCCGATGGCCAGCAGCCGGTCCACGAACTCCTTCTGGATCGTGCCGTCGGGCTTGGGACCGATGTTCAAGAGCAGGTTGCCGCCCTTGGACACGATGTCCACGAGCATGCGGATGAGGTACTCGGAGGTCTTGTACTGCTTCTCGTGCTTGTCGTAGCCCCACCAGTGGCCGGTCATGGTGATGCAGGCTTCCCACAGCAGCGGGTTGCCGTCTTCGTCGAACATGCCCGTCGGCGGGATGCGCTGTTCGGGGGTCGTCAGGTCCTCCTTGGTGAAGGCCCGGTCATTGATGAGGATGTCCGGGTTCAGCTTGCGGGCCATGGCGTTGGTCTCGGCGGCCGCGTAGGCGTCGGGGGCGTTCATCCACCCGCCGTCATACCACAGGACGAAGGGGTCGCGCTTGACGATCTCCTTGATCTGCGCCTGCATGTACTTGACGAAGCGCGGCAGGTTGGCGTCACCCTCGGGGCGGCTCTCGACTTCCCACGGCAGGCGCGGCAGGTAGTCGGGGTGGTGCCAGTCCATGATCGAGAAGTAGTAGCCGGCGCGAAGGCCCTTCTTCTCGAAGGCTTTGTGGTACATCGCCAGCGTGTCCTTGCCGTAGGGCGTGTTGGTGACCTTGTAGTCGGTGGTCTTCGTGTCCCACATGCAGAAGCCGTCGTGGTGCTTGGTGGTGAAGACGGCGTACTTCATGCCGGCCTTCTTGGCCAGTTCCGCCCACTCGTCCGGGTTGTACTTGACCGGATTGAACTTGGGGGGCAGCTTCTGGTACTCCTCCTCCGGGATGTGGCCGACGTTGCGGATCCACTCGCCCTTGCCGAGCAGGGCGTAGACGCCCCAGTGGATGAACATCCCGAACTTGACTTCTTTGAACCACTCGATGACTTCTTCACGCGTCTTGGGCTTGGGGGCTTTGGGCATGGGGTGAGGCCTCCCTCGTGGGGTCAGGGTCGGGTGCGGCGTTGGTGCCTATTCGACTTGTCCCCCGGCTTCCCTCCCCATCGGCAAAGAAGAACCCCTCCTCGACTGAGGAGGGGTTCGGGTTCTGACTGCGGCGGGCGGAGCCGAGCGGGGCCCCGCCCGGGGCTAGTACGGCATCTGTGACACCGACTTGCTCACCATGGCGATGGCCACCGTGCCCATGCCGATCAGCCCCATGCCGCAGGCGTAGCCGGCCATGAGTACCGTGGCATATTGCTTCCATTTCCTCGCGCCGAAGCGCGGCACGAAGTAGAACTGGCTGATCAGCGCCCCCACCATCTCGGGGAAGACGAAGTGGGGCAGCGTGCCCAGCCCGCGCACCACGCCATAGATGAGCATGATGGGTAGCCGCAGCCGCGCCAGGAGGATGTACGAGCCCACCCCGAACACGAAGCCCCAGGTGGCCCGGTCCATGTTCCAGGCCTTGTAGAACAGGCTGCGCTCGGGGTTGATCGTGGATGTGAGCCACAGGCCGCGCTGCAGCGCCTGCAGGTGCCACATCTTCTGGGCGTACGGATAGTAGATGGACGGGATCGGCGCCAGCCGCCAGATGAACTGCCAGAACAGCAGGCTGCAGAAGATCGTGATCGGCCACACCAGCAACTCGGCCTTGATCAGACCGGTGATCTTCGTACCCGTCAACTCCAGCACGCGGAAGCGCATCGCCTGCCCGCCATGGTCGAAGTTGGGGATCGGGGCGAACCAGATGTCAATGCCCCGATAGCCGCTCTTGATGATCGCGGCCTCCTTGACCATCGGGATGCCGACCCACTGGCCGGTCAGGCCGATCATGCGCGCGTCAATGTACGAGTTCAGCGGGGTGAGAATGAACCCGAAGAAGACGACGTAGGGCCACGGGAACTTGGGCACCAGGACGAGACACAGGATCACGTAGCCCGCGGTCGAGACGATGAACAGGCCGAGGGCCAGCCACATGGGCAGGTCGCCGCGGCCGGGCGGCGGTTTCCAACTCCGCTCGGCCTTCTCACCTCGCTCCTTGTGCTTGGCGTCCACGTACAATTGCCACAGGATGCTCGCGATGCCGATGGCCGCCACCGCGAACGAGATGCCGATGCCGACGCTGAAGTAGAAGTCAATCTGGTTGTTGAACTGCGTGGCGATCGTGTCCATCTCCGGCTTCCACCGGGTCAGGATGCCGATGCGGTACAGGTACGGATTGAGGACGAACGTGCCGATGGCCGAGACGAAGCTGCCGATCACCGCCCAGAAGGGCACCACGAAGCCGGCGCCGATGGAGCCGAGGTCGGTGACGAAGCCGGTGGCCACCGCCGGGAAGACAGAGGCGGTCGTGCGCGTGAGGTCCACCCAGGGAATGGGCAGAAGCTGCAGCGGCTGGGTCATGATCGCGCCGGTGATGGTCGGGATGCCCACGTAGAAGCACCCGAAGACGAGACCGACCATCGCGCCGATCGAGAACGTCCGCCAGCGCCAGGTTTCCTCCTTGGTGGTGGCCTCGGCCAGCGCCGTCGAGCCTTGCGCCGTGATCGCCGCGAAGGGGAACGGCAGCTTCTCGTAGTCCGAAGTGATGCGGAACAGCACGTAGCCGAGCCCAAACCAGTTCATGCGGCCCAGGACGGTGCCCAGCAGGAGGATGGCGCTGGGCAAGAGCCAGTCCACGTGGAAGAAAGTCCGGTGGAGGATGGCCTCGGAGGTCGGACCCGGCACGACCCACTCAGGGATCTGCGAGGCGATGCCCATGCCTTCGGCCGCCGGCGAGCGCACGAAGTACTGGTCCCAGATCTTGCCCGCGAACGCCCCGCCGGCCAGTTGCAGCCCGCCGATCATCCCCGTCAGTGAGGAGGCGATGTAGAACAGGATGTAGATCTCCTGCCGCTTGAGCGTCAGGAACGAGCGGCGCGCCACCTCCGTGAAGAGAATGATGGTGGTCCACTCCGCCGCCGAGCCGAGCGATTGCCCGGCCACCAGCCCCAGATAGATGGCCCCCGGCATCATC
>Ga0209609_10001001_pt1 | contig 16626 bp, 20 predicted proteins | sample LakKivw325mmetaG_FD_184136 | JGI IMG/M metagenome (GOLD analysis project Ga0209609, IMG submission 184136) | Anoxic lake water microbial communities from Lake Kivu, Rwanda to study Microbial Dark Matter (Phase II) - Lake Kivu water 325m metaG... | ecosystem: Environmental > Aquatic > Freshwater... | reverse complement strand
AATCAAAACCGAAGATTATTGCAAAAAAACAAAATGCACATATAGAAATTATTGATAATAATTTATTTGAAGGTATTATTAAAAAGCTTGGAGTCAAATTATGAAAAAAGAAGCAAATATATTAGATAAAGCTGAAGCTGCTATGAAAAAAGCAATTAAAAAGGTAGTCGCACAACATAAAAAAGATGGAAAACCTCTTTTAGTGTGGGAAAATGGAAAGGTTAAAAAAATAACTTTTAAACCACAATAGATGATAGCTCGCTACAGAGCTGCGGACTCATTCGCCTTCGCTCGCTCCGTCCCATTCAAATCCCGTAAAATATGCGCATATTTCATATTCCACAATAAATGGATTCAATATAATTTTCCAGCTTGCCTGGCGGAGAGGGAGGGATTCGAACCCTCGAGGCGGGCTTACACCCGCCTAACCGCTTAGCAGGCGGCCCTTTTCGGCCTCTCAAGCACCTCTCCGGGAAATCAATTCCTTAAATTTGCAAGCAATATAATAACAATATTTCTTTAAAAAAGCACATATAAAATAATGCCACCGGCATATGCTTACAGGCGCCTTATCTTAAATAATAACCTTATATTAATGGCGCGCCTGAGAGGATTCGGTCTTCCGTCTCACCTGCTGGCTCGCTGCAGAGCCGCGGACTCACTCGCCTTCGCTCGCTCCGTCCATTCGAATCCACCGCATATGCCACCGGCATATGCTTACAGGCGCTTTATCTTAAATAAAAACCTTATATTAATGGCGCGCCTGAGAGGATTCGAACCTCCGACCTTTGGTTTCGTAGACCATCGCTCTATCCACTGAGCTACAGGCGCAAGATATAACTATTATATAAAATAGAATATTTAAAACAGCCGGGAAATTATTGTATCAGATTTTATGGCGGAGAGGGAGGGATTCGAACCCCCGGAGGACAAAGCCCTCAACGGTTTTCAAGACCGCCGCTTTCAACCGCTCAGCCACCTCTCCGGAAGTAAAGATTATAGCATACCTGTAAAATTATAAAATAACATCAGCTCTTCTTTTTTATAATTTCCAGACCGCCCAAATATTTCCTGAGAATTTCAGGAACAATAATGCTGCCATCCCTGTCCTGATAGTTTTCCATTATTGCCATGAGCATCCTTCCCATTGCACAGGCAGTACTATTCATCGTATGTACAAGACCTTTCCTGTCCCCATCCTTAAACTTGATGTTTAACCTTCTTGCCTGGAAATCAGTATCATTTGAGCATGATGCTATTTCCCGGTAGTTTTGCTGTGAAGGTATCCAGGCTTCAAGGTCATATTTCTTGGCATTAGGTGTACCGATGTCTCCTGTGCACATATTCATTATCCTGTAATGCAGCCCAAGCCCCTTAACAATATTTTCCAGCGTGTCCCTTAACATTTCATAGTCATCCCAGCTTTTATCAGGGTGAGAGAAAATAAACATTTCTATCTTGTCAAACTGATGTACCCTGAACAGCCCTCCCATATCCTTGCCATAACTTCCTGCTTCCCTTCTAAAGCATGTGGAATAAGCAGCATACTTAAGCGGCAGCAGATTTGCATCAAGAACTTCGTCAGCATGATATCCGCAAAGCGGAACCTCTGCTGTTCCCACAAGGAATAATTCATCAAGTTCAGTTTTATAATACTGGGATGCTTCAACCGGGAAAAACCCGGTTCCATACATAGCCTTTTCTTTTACCAGAACAGGCGGTATAAGCGGAGTAAATCCCCTTTCCATAAGTAAACCAAGAACATATTGCACCAGAGCAAACTGCAGCCTCACTGCTTCGTTCTTAAGGAAAATAAATCTGGCACCGGATATTTTTGAAGCTCTTTCTTCATCTATAATATTAAGTGCATTACCGATTTCCACATGGTTTTTCACTTCAAAATCAAATTGGGGTTTTTCACCGACAAAATAAGCAATAACATTGCCGCTTTCATCTTTTCCTGCAGGCACTGAGCTGTGGGTAATATTGGGATATGCTGCTATCCTGTTTGAAAACTCTTTTTCACTAACCTGCAGTTTTTCTTCAAGAGTTTTCAGCTCATCATTAAGCTGTTTCATCCTTGTAATCATTTCCTGTTTTTTATCTCCTGAAAGCGATGGAACCTTTTTGGATGCTTCATTTTTTTGTGCCCTGATTTCATCAACCTTAAAAATAAGGCCCCTTCTTTGCGCATCAAGTTTAAGGTCACCATCTATATCTATTTTCATTCCCCTTTTTTCAATCTCTGCTTTAAAAATTTTGGGATTTTTTCTTAGAAGTTCTACATCTATCACTGGGCGGTTCCTCCACTAAAGAATTCATAAAAAATTAAAAAATATAAAAATTCTGTTTATCCTGACCATACGGGATACGAGCCAAGAAGTTTTACAAGATATACTGTGTTACGCAGGCTCTCAAGTGCCTCATATATTTCCCTGTCATGGACATGGCCCTCCATGTCAATCATGAAGACATAATCACCAAGGTCCTTTTTTGCTGGCCTTGATTCCAGGCGGGTTAAGTTTATTTCCCTCTCAGCAAATTCCTTAAGTATATTAAACAAACTGCCTGGTTTATCTTTTTTTAAAAAACATACAATCGATGTCTTGTCCGTCCCTGTTCTTTTTGCTATATGGCTGCCTATTACAATAAATCTTGTCTTATTTTCCTTATTGTCTTCGATATCACTTACAAGTATTTCGAGCCCATATATCTGAGCGGCGATCTTTGTCCCTATGGCTGCACTGTCGCCTGATGTTTCTTTAAGTTTTTTTACTGCTTCAGCTGTACTGTTTGCTGCTATTATTTCAGCATCCGGAAAATGCTGGCTTAAATAAATCCTGCATTGTGCAGTTGCATGCGGATGGGATATTATTTTTTTTATATTTTTTAGACCGGACTTGCTTAACCCGATCAGGTGATGTTTTATAGGTATAGCTATTTCTGCAATTATCTTTGCTTCACTTTCAAACGTGAGTACATCCTGGGTAAGATTGACTGAACCCTCAATTGAATTCTCAATGGGTATAACACCATGGTCTGCCTCTCCCCTGTCTACACTTCTTATGACTTCTGTAATAGTAGGATAAGCAATTTTTGCAATTTCTGCTATTTGACTGTCATGGGCATCTTTTAATGAAACCACTTTCGAAAGATATTTAATTAAGGCTTCTTCTGTAAAAGTGCCCTGGGGACCAAGATATGAGATTTTTCTGTACTGTTCCATTTTATTGCCGCTCTGCTTTATTTTTTAAAAAAAGATTTAAACATTTTATACTAATTTGATAGCATGAAAATCCAGGTATTGGATTTTACAGTACTTAAAAACAGAGTGCACCTCCTTTAAGAGGCCTATGATAAAATATATTTTATCAATAACCTAAGTTAAGTAAAAAGGAGATGCACATGAAATACATAGGATTAGATTTACACAAAAAAAGTATTTTTGCAACAGTTTTAGGTGGTGATGGTAAAATTTTATCAAGGACTAAAATAGGGTCAAATTCAAGGGATATTATCTACTACTTAAAAAGCCAGGGCACAAAAGATGAACTCTCTGTAGCCATGGAAGCATCATATAACTGGCAGTACTTCTACCGGGCAGTAGAAGAAGCAGCAGATAATATTGTGCTTGCCCATCCTCTAAAGACAAGAATTATTGGAGAGGCTAAAATAAAGACAGATAAGATTGACTCGGAAGTACTTGCCCATATGCTAAAGGCTGACATGCTTCCGGCTGCATATGTGCCACAAAGGTCCACCATGCAAAGTAAAATGCTTCTTAGGTGTCGCATGTCACTGGTAAGGATAAGGACACAAATAAAAAACAAGATACATGCAGTAATTGATAAAAACAAAGACAGTTACACAGGCCTTGAAAACTTATCTGATATATTTGGAAAGATGGGACGCCAAATACTAAGAGATACCAAAATAAACCCAATAGATTATCATATATTGTCCGGTTACCTTGACTTAATTGAGGCAATTAATGACAAGATAAAAGATTTGGAATCAAGAATTGATAAAAGATCCTTAAACGATAAAGAAATCAATCTTTTAAAAACAATACCGGGAATAGGAACCTTTAGCGCATTTTTAATAAAGACTGAAATAGATGATATAGCCAGGTTTTTATCTAAGGAAAAACTCTGCTGCTATGCCGGGCTTGTTCCTTCAACTCATGGCAGTGCAGATAAGCTCTACCATGGAAGGATTGTAAAACAGGGAAATAAATTCTTGCGGTGGGCTTTAACTGAAGCAGCCCAGGTATCAATAAGATACTCGGAATACTTCAGGTATTACTACAACAAGGTAAGGTCTAAGAAAAATGCCAATTCTGCAACTATTGCTGTAGCAAGAAGAATGCTTGAAGTTATATATGCAATGTTAAAACAAGACAGAGCTTATATTGAAAAACCAGTAGATATAAAGTAATGGCTGCCCTTTTTTAATTATAACCATTATGGGTTCTTAATTTGATTAGGGAGCCGAAACCGAAGAGCTATTATGTACTTTATAGGTGCGAATAGATGAATGATTTTTAGATTATCTAATAGTTATTTATATCAGATGGTTTTAATAATATTTTAAATATGAGGTGCACTATGTTTTTTAGAACATTATTTCAGTATGCATATCAATAATTATTGACAAGGATTTTCATAGATAATTATCAAAGGCATTTACTTTTTTTAATGAAAAAATATGCCTGTGTTTACAGTAAAATCAGATGTCGCTTCTTGAGTATACATCCATTGTGGGGGGCGCAAAGTTTCCTGCCACATATTCATGATATCCAAGGCATGCCACCATGGCAGCATTATCCATACAAAGATACAGAGGAGGGATGAAAAGCTCAATATTTTCAGCTTCGGCCCTTTGCGCAAAAAGCTCCCTCACCCTGCTGTTTGCCGCAACTCCTCCGCTGACCAGTATCTTGTTATACCCGAATCTTTTGGCTGCCCTGACTGTTTTTTCCACAAGCACCTCTGCTATTGCTTCCTGGAAAGAAGCTGCAAGGTCGACAATATTTTCAGGTTTTTTAATTGCAGGCTCTTTGCGCACCTTATAAATAACTGCTGTTTTTAATCCGCTGAAGCTGAAATTAAAATCACCGCTTTCCAGCATGGGCCTTGGCATTAAAACCGCACCGGCTCTTCCCTGTTTTGCCAGCCTGTCAATTACCGGCCCGCCGGGATATCCAAGTTCAAGAAATCTTGCAATCTTGTCAAAAGCCTCTCCTGCCGCATCATCAACTGTATGGCCTATCTCTGATATTGTCCAGTCATGATCCACCTTATAAAGGCTTGAGTGGCCCCCTGACACAATGAGCCCTATAAAACCTGCCCCCATGTCCGGCTTTATGAGCATATTGGAAAAAAGGTGGGCTTTTAAGTGGTTTATTGCAATAAGCGGTATTTTCTTTGCATAAGCAATGGCTTTTGCTGCACCTGCCCCTACAAGAAGCGAGCCGACAAGGCCCGGCCTGTTGGTGACAGCTACTGCAGCAATATCGTCAAGCGCCAGTCCTGAGCGAAGCATTGCTTCGCCTATTATTATGTCTATCATTTCAATGTGCCGGCGCGAGGCAAGCTCGGGAACCACACCGCCGTATTTTTCATGTATCTCATGCTGGCTGGCAACAACATTTGACAGTACATTCCTGCCGTCGCTTACAACTGCAGCGCATGTATCGTCGCAGGATGTCTCTATTCCCAATATATTCAGTTCTTTTCTATAACACTGGCTCATTTAAATGGCACAAACTCCCTTACATAAACCGGCATGATATTTTTATCCCCGGCAGTATCTTTCCTGCCCGCCCTGTAAGCTGCACATCTGTTGATATAATCTGCGTGCGGAAAAATTGTTTTCCGGTTTATAATAAAGTTGTAGCCGGATTTTTTAAGGTCGGCTGCAAGGTGGCCATAGTAATCAAATGCTGTCCCGCCGCAGTAGATGGCAGTTTTTGCCGGGTCTGACATTATAAGGGAGCCGGCAAGAAGCACTTCTTCAAGTTTAGAGATAAAGCCATCACATTCTACAAGATAGTTATCTGTCAATTTCCTGATATAAAGAGATGCGCCTTTAACAGGCGATGAAGCGACAGATTCACTGTACTGGCCAAAACCTGCCTCATATACAGAGAAAAAAAGCTCGTTTCTCTTTACGTCTATGACAGGAACGGCAAGGGCTGAACCTGACTTTAAAAGCCCTGCATTTATCCTGGCTGCATTATTTTCAAGTATGGAAGCAGCATAAACATCTGGGCATGTGACAGCAAAAACCGGCTTATTTAAAACAAGGGCAAGGGTCTTTACAATGCTGAGCCCTATCCTTGTGCCGGTAAAATCGCCGGGGCCTGTATTTGCCGCAAAGAAATCAACACTTTCAAGCTGTATGCGGCTCTTTTTAAGCACCGTGTCAATAACATTTATTATATTTGACATGAATCCCTGGCCGCTTTTTAAAAGGGCCGAGCCTGCCTGGCATCCATCCTTTGACAGTGAAACACTAAGATGTTTTGTGCTGCTTTCTACTGCTAATATCTGCATTTTTTTAATATAACTTCCAGTTTTTCAAGTTTTTTATCCCAGTACCTGTTGGCGCTTTTAAAAACAATCTTTCTTTTTGTATCCTCCAGGTAACTAAAATCAATTTCAATAAAATCATTTTTAAGATATCCCCCAAGCTTTGTTCCCCACTCGATAAATACCAGGGTGTTTTTGTCATATAAATAATCTTCGATTCCTGTATTTATTATTTCATCAATGCCGTCAAGCCTGTACAGGTCCGCATGCACAAATTTTCTCCTGTTTTTTGCATTATAGACATTAAAAATTGCAAAACTCGGGCTTGAGATATTTTCTTTTATGCCCAGAGCAGCCGCCACCCCTGTAATAAATGTTGTCTTTCCTGCCCCCAGCTCACCGCTTAGAAGAACGGTATCAAAGCGGCCAAGCACCTTTGCAAATAGTGAACCTGCTTTTACTGTCTTTTGGGGATTATCTGATATATATTGTATTAACATCTAAATATTTTCAATAAAATTCTTATATTGCCTGCGGTTAAAACAATCCCAGCTGCCTGCTTTCATCCTGCAGGGCCCCTGGTTTCTGCAAGGTGCCTGCAGGTTCCCCGCTTACTGCTTCTTCGTTAGCGGAAAGAGCTATTGACGGCTGCGCCTGATTATTTAAAGCTTCACTGGCTCCGGAAACTGAAGCTTCTTTGCTGCTGCTTATGTTCTCAATGCTTAAAGCTTCAATATCGCAGGCTTTCGTATCACTTTCAATTTTATCCAATACTGTTTTTATCCTTGCAAAATCATCTTTTAAAAGCGACAGGCGCGACGGGGTGTACAGGGCAGCAGCGGGATGGTTTATGGGAATTATTATCCTGCTGCCCGCCTTAAATATTTTGCCCCTCAATGTATTTATCCCGTTTGTGGTATCAAGTATTAACTGGGTGGAATATCGGCCCATGGTGCATATAATGGCAGGGTCTATGATTTCTATCTGTTCAAAGAGGTAGCCCTTGCAAATGTTTATCTCTGAAACTTCCGGGTCCCTGTTCTGCGGAGGCCTGCATTTTAACACATTTGCTATAAAGACATCGCTTCTTGTAAAACCTATGGACCCAAGCAGGCTGTCAAGCAGCTTTCCTGCCTGGCCGACAAAAGGCTTTCCCTGCAGGTCTTCATTTTTGCCTGGTGCCTCACCTATAAAAATAATCTGTGCGCATGAATTACCGCTTCCAAAGACAAAATTAGTCCTGGTGGCACCGAGGCTGCATTTTTCGCAGTCTTTTATGGACAGGTAAAAATCTTTCAGTTTTTCCCTTTTTTTGCTGCTATTTTGCATTATTTCCCGTTTTTTAAGGTTTTCTCCTGTCATTTAAATACTCTTTAGCAAAGCTTGCAGACTTCCAGCCGTCTGAGATTACTGATTTGGCCTCAAGTTTTTTATATGTCAGAAAGAAATTCTCGATTTCTGTAAGGATGTGGGGAGAGATCTCATGAAGGTCATTTATATAATTCCAGACAGGATCAGTTGCCGGCACTGCCAGTATCTTATTATCTATGCCTTTTTCATCTTTCATCTTGAGCATGCCTATGGGCCTTGCCTCTATCAGGCAGCCTGAAAATGTCGGTTCTTCTATTAATACAAGGACATCGACCTCGTCCCCGTCTTCTGCCAGGGTGCCGCACACATAGCCATAATCTGCCGGATAATGCACAGCGCTGAAGAGCACCCTGTCAAGCTTTATGCGGTTTGTCTTATGGTCAAACTCATATTTGTTCCTGCAGCCCTTTGGAACCTCGACAATTACTTCCACCGTATCAGGAAAAAGATACTCTTTCATTTTTTTAGCCCTCTCTTAGAAATATAACGATTTTTATATTTTAATATTTTGGCAGAATATAATATACGCTAAAAAGCATAATCTCTGCAAATAAAAAAGCCCCGGCCTGTAAAAACTTGTTATATAATAATATAATAAAAAATCATATGGAATTCATATAAAAATTCTTAAAACGGGAGAAAATAATGGAAATATCATCACCTGCATTTGAACATAATATGCTGATGCCCTCAAAATATACATGTGACGGCATCAATATTAGTCCGCCGCTGAAAATTTCCGGGGTCCCGTCCGGCGCAGTTTCTCTTGCTTTAATAATGGATGACCCGGATGCTGCGATGAAAACCTGGCTCCACTGGACTGCCTGGAACATCGGCCCTTCGACAGCCATAATTGAAGAAAACAGTCTGCCTGCAAATGCTATTGAAGGCAAGACAAGTTTTGGAGATACCGGGTATGGCGGGCCCTGCCCTCCCTCCGGAACCCACAGGTATTTTTTCAAGCTTTATGCCCTTGACTGCATGCTGGACTTAAAATACGGGGCGGGGCTGCGCGAACTTGAAAAATCAATGGAAGACCATATAATTGGAAAAACAGAATTTATCGGCCTTTACAAGAGAAAATAAAGAAAGATATAAATCATTTAATCACTAAACCGGGAAATAAATAAGGAAAGAATTAAAAGAAAAAATGGCTAAAAGAAAAATCTTGTTTTCTGTCTTTATAATATCTGCAATGCTTTTTGCTTTATTGGCTGTTTCATGCGCAGGAAGCCAGATAAAGCTTGATGAAGTCAAGGAAGTGCTTGTCAAGGGGGACCCTGAAGTTGTAAATGTTGTTACCTGCAAAGATGTCGATTCAAATTACGGCCCCATAGATATTACAGACAGCTTTCCTGCCGGCACAAATTCTATCTATATTTCCATACAGTTTAAGAATTTTACTGTATCTGACCACCTTTCAGTGATCTGGACATATCTTGACACAAAAAAGGAGCTCAGCGCCCAGAGCTTTACTCCTTCAGGTGACGGCTCCGGCTACCACAGCTTCAACATAAATATTGCAACACAGTTTCCTGCAGGCAAATACTCTGCAGAAATCAGGTTTAACGGCGAGTTATACAGGACCCTGGAGTTCAGTGTGCAGCAGTAAAATCTTTATTATTTTATCCTTCTTAACCTGCCAGTCGCAGCGGAATTGACTGCTATGGAATCTATCCCTGCAGCTTTTAAAAAAAAGCAGTTTATCCTGCAGCGGCACTTAATAATTATATATTCGGGATTGTCTTGTGAATCCATTATATCAACCTCAAGCGATTCTATATTGTAATTATCTTTTGGCAGGATATTGCTGTAAAAGTATTTGGACACTGTCTCTTTAAAAGATTTAGTATCGATTATTACCGAGCCCTGCATCTGTGCAAAGTCAATGTCTATTTCTTTTGACGCTTCTTCTGCAGCAATCATGCATGCCTTGTTTATCTCAGCCTTACAGACAAATGCCCTTCCCGCATCAACTGCTGCCCCTGCCATTAATATAAAGAGGGGCATTAAAAAAGCAAACAATATAAGGACAGAGCCACTGTGGTTTTTGTTAAAATTCGGCTTCGCCATAAGTGTTTCCTCCAAGCCAGGCTTCCGGGCCCGATGAGGTGCCGCCCGGGTCCAGGTTTATGGATCTGTATCCGTTTACAGGATTTTCAAAATAAGCATGTACCGACCGGTTATCATCTGTATAAAGATATATATGAAGTATGCTTTCACTGCTTCCGGCATAATCAAATACTGCAGAGGCAATAATACTGCCCTGTTGTGAGGGCCCTGTATTTTTATCAAAAATAATTATTTTTTCTGTTCCGCGCCCTGAAAATCTTATAAGCTCCTGGTAAATATATGCCCGGCTGAACTGTGACGGCTTCATCCCGGGTTCAAGGGCACTGTTATCAATTTGCCAGCTTATCTGTAGTTCCATGTTGCATTGGCTTCCCGCACTGTCTTTGTGCCATTTTGTAAATACAAAAGGCGGGTCTTTCTTTACCAAGATTTTTCCGTGCAAAGGCTGGCCATAAAACCCGCTTCTTACCCATACCTGGCCATCCTGATAATAGCTTGTATCCACCCAGGTCCGCTCATTATAGCTTTGCCAGTAACCCGAGTTTACAGTATATGATGTATCTACCCAGTAGCGTCCGGTCCTTGTCTCCCAGTGTGAGTTATCAACATACCTGTATGCAGTGTAGGATTGCCAGTATCCGGACCTTACATATTCATTGTAATACTGTTTTTGTTTATCGAGCCTGTATGCAAAAACATATTTTGTGGCATATACCCGGCCGCCCCTTGCGGGCCTGTAATCTATAACATACACACTTGCCATATAATTTGCCCCATTATATGTGACCTGCTGCATCCCCCTTGACTGTGCAGCAAAAGCATAAACGCTCCACCCGTAGCTGTCTGTACCTGAAATTACTGTGAAATTGACAGGGACAAAACTGTCCACATACCTGTATCTTGTCTCCCAGTGTGAGGTGTCGACATATCTTGCTGCAGTATAGGGCTCAAGGTCTACCTGCTCGACCCATACCCTGTATTGGCCGGTTGCATAATAACCGTCTCTTACAATATAGGATGTATCTATCCAGCGCTGCCGCGTGGCATTCTCCCAGTGGCCATCGTTTATCAGTACTTTTCTTGTCTCCCAGTGGGAAGTGTCTATCCAGATAAGTTCCCCCTCAGGTGCATCGACTTTTAGCCAGCCATCCCCGAATATATCCTGCTGGAACACAAAAAAAGGTATAAAAACACTCATAAGGTAAAATACCGCGACCAGAAGCGGCAAAAGGTACCTTATTGTTTTTCTTGCATAATCCTTTCCATCTGTAAAACCCATCATCCTGTATATTTTCCTGTATATAAAAAATAATGCTTTTTTATTAAAACCCAATTTTTACTCCTTCTCCTCAATCCGCATTACTGAAACGCCCCTTACATCTGTATATGCATTCTGCCAGTTTGAAAAGGGAGCGATTTTTGAAAAAAACACCGGGACAGAATATATGACCTCCACTTTGACTTCTGAGCCCGGAGTCCCGTCAGGCGCCTGGACATTGACTTTCAGCCTTGATGAGAGGTCCCATCCCGGAAGGTTTCCCCCGGCATAATTTGATGCTGCCGACAGGGCAGCAGAAAACGGGTCCCCTGACAGCGTAGCTGCCCTGGATGCCTCATATGCTGCAGAATTAACTGCAATTTTTGCATTTAAAATAAAGCCGAACTGCACAATCCCTGAAATAAGGAGGATAAGCACCGGAAAAACTATTGCCAGCTCAAGAAGCACATTTCCATGCTCTTTTTTTTGCAGTATATTTGTTTTCTGAGTACTCCGGCTGCAACCTCTGCAGTTTCTTTTATACCTGCTTTTTAAAGGCTGTTTACTATTGTAGTAAATACGCCCTGAAGCTTTCCGCCTAAAGATGCAACTACCGCTATACACACGATAACAACCAGCGCAATATAGAGTGCGATTTCTATTAAGGTAGCTCCCTCTTGTGCAGACAAATCTTTTTTTAATATTTTTGGAAACACTTGTTTTAGTGCAGGCATTTTTTTCATTTCTTTTCCTTTCTGTTTTTTTAATTGTTTTTATCATATCCATTACTGACAGTATTTTATTTATAGTATTTACAAGTAATATTAAATATTAGTAATAATATATAAAAAAATTTTCCCTAACCTGCTATCATCTTTATCTGCGGCAGCACAGGAATTAAAAACAGGGCAAGCATCGGAACGAAAATAAAGATAAACACAATGATTATTAAATTGCTTTCAAGTTTTTCTGCCCTTATTTTCAAATGGTCCCGCTGATTGTTTCTATATACTTTTGAAAGGTCCCGCAGTACCTCACTTACAGGATTTCCCACAGTCTCTGACTGGTAAAGAAGCTTGGTAAAGCTTTTAAACTCGTAGCAAAATGAGAGCCTTCCCGCAATATCGTATGATTGCTGCCTGGTGCTGCCGTCAAGCATCCTGGTATGATATATTGAAAAAAGGCCCGCTATCTCACCATTTAAGTTTCTTGTTATATAAAGGATGCATTCATCAAGTGACAGGCCGGCCTTCAGAAGCGATGCCATAAGGTCTATTGTGTCCGGAAGCTCTGACAGCACCTTTCCTGATTTAAAAGCTACTATCCCCTTTACAATCTCTGATGGCAGGATAAACACAACCAGCCCGAGAGCCGCTGCATAAACAAGGAAGTTTTTCTGCATAAAAAACCCGGCAGCAGACAGCAGAAAAAATGAGCTTGCAGAAGCTATTATCCTCAACAGCATAAATTCACGCAGGCTCCTTATTTTTAACCCGAGTATCTTCAGATACCCTTTTTGTTCAATTAAAAGCTCCAGGTTTTTTAGAAAATCAGCATTTGCGGACCTTTTTTTCACTTGTCTGGACCTTCTGTCAGATTTACTATCTTATTTATTAGCAGAAATCCTGCAGTAAAGCTTATTGCAGAATAAATAAGCACCCAGAGGCCAGGCGGGCTTATGAGGCTCTGGGCAAATCCGCGGTTTAGAAATGAAACTGCACCTAACACCACAATGGGTATCAGCATGATTACATATGAAGAATAACGCGGCCCTGCGCTCAGTATCCTTATGTAGCTTGTTATGCTTTTCTTCTCCCTTAAATAGTCGACCTGGTCCTTTAAAAAACTTATAAGGTCAACGCCTTTTTCATTAGCTGCAATAAGCCCTGAGATTATAAACTTGATTATCCTGCTTGAATTTGCGGCAATCATGTTCTCAAGTGCATCATTTAAAATCACTCCCCGCCTTGTCTGGTCAACTACCGCCTCGAAATCAGCCCTTAACGGGTATTCGGTATCCTGCATAGTTTTCTGTATGCATTGAAGGATATTGGGATTGGCATAAAGGTTTCCGGTAATGTCGATTAAAAAGGTTTCCATCTGTGCCTCTTTTTTTGATACAAGCTTTCTTGCCCTGGTCCCGGTAAATATGAAAAATATAATAGTAATTGCTGCAGATACCGTCAAAAATATAATAATGGCATTTCTTGAAAAAAGGCTTGCAATAAAAACTGCAGAGTAAATTATTGCTGCAGCCATTAAAAAGTCATGCGGCTCAATATCAAGCCCACTTCCTGAAAGCCATACTTTAAGTTTTGCAGCAGCAGTTAAAAGACCGGGTTTTGAGCCATCTTTTTTACCGCCGGATGCTGTGCCCGGCCCCTGCTCTACCCCTGCTTTGCCGTAAGCGCTTCCATAGCTTCTTTTGAGCCTGGCGATCATCCTGTCCCTTTTAAAGCCCGCATAAAGCGAAATGGAGCCGAATAAATAAAGAGACCCTATAAGATAAAACAGTGATATCAGTATAGCTGGCTTAATGAGTAATCCCCCCTGCTGTCAAGTGTTTGCCCCACTTCGATGATTTCTTTTATTTTCCTTGCTGTAATGTTATTGGCCTCATCCTTTTGCGGCTCCAGAAAAATTACAATATCTATTGCACGCGACACTATTTTCTTTACTGCGCCGCTGCTTAAATTCGGCCTGTGCTCCATGGCAAGCATTTCTATGCGAAGCAATGCATCATATGCAGAATCAGCATGGATGGTGCTAAAACTTCCCCGATGACCCGTGTTTAATGCCTGAAGCATCTGGTAGGCAGCAGTGCTGTCTCTTACCTCTCCTACAATTATGCGGTCCGCTTTCATCCTCAATGTCTCAAAAAGCAGCCTTTCCTGGTTAATCTCAAAATCAGTCTCTCTTGTCTTGGGCCTTGTGGTAAGCATGCGGAGGTATTTGTGGCTCGCAAGCTTTATTTCAGGAAGGTCCTGTATAAGGCTTATTATTTCATTTTCAGGGATCAGCCTTGCAAGGGAGCTGAGCAGTGTAGTTTTACCTGAGCCCATAGAGCCGGAAATAATGATGTTCTTTTTTTTGACGACAAAGCTTTTAAGCAAAATAAGCATATCAGTGCCGAACATCCCCAGCCCCATAAGGTCCTCAAGTTCAAAGTCCCTGCAGTTAAATACCCTTATGCTTATATATATCCTGTCTGAAACAGGCGGGATAATAATCGAGCACCTGCTCCCGTCATACAGGTCAGTATTTAAAAAAGGCATGCGCTGATCGACTGATTTTCCTGATGACAGCTTTATCCTGTCTATTAATAGCATCACTTCTTCAATATCTTCAAATACTTTGCCAAGAAACACTTTTATACCGTCTTTTATTATTATCATTTCAGTATCCTGTATAAAAATGTCAGTTATCCGGCTGTCCTGAAGATATCTTTCAAGAGCGCCCAGGCCAAATATTGAAGAAACCGCATTTTCAATAAATTGCCCGCTTACTTCAGGCACAACTGTCTGGTACTCCTGCTGCAATATGTCCCTTGCAAGAAGGCAGATTTTTGACTGGTAGCCCTGCCGCCCTTCAAAACTTCCTGCAAAGAAATCCTTATCTTTTTTGACCCTTTCCTTTAAGGCACTGAGAAGCTCATCTTCATACTTTGTGCCGTCCTGGAGCCTTTCCTTTAAACTCATTTTCAATTATCCTGCAAAGCTGTTTATAAAATCTTGTTTTTTCAATTTTATCCACCCCTGTTATGGCCATGGACTTATTAAAGCGCCTGTCATATCCAATAAAACCGCTGACAGGATGGCCGGACATTTTTGAAATGTCCCAGACTTTTAAAAAATCCGGCCTTTGCTTTTTATTTACAATAAGAGATATCCTGCTGTTTTTTACTCCAAAATTATTTGTCAATATCTCATTAAAATTCAGTACCCTGTTAAAGCTTTCAATCGAGCACTCGGTTATAAGGAGGATGTGCCTTGAAAAAGAAAGCGCATCAAGCACGAGCCCGTTTAAAACCGACTGGGTATCTATTATTATGTTTTCATAATCGCCTGCTATTTTTTCTACCATACTCAGCAGCTGCCCCTGGGCAACTCCTTCAGCTATTATCGGATTTGCCATGCCTTTTAATATATCAAGGTTGTGCTGCACTTTTTTTATGCATTTCCTGCATTCTTCAGGAAATCGCATTGCCATATCAAGTGAGATTTGCGGCTCTATATCAAAAAGGGCCCCGAAATCGCCGGGAGAGCAGTCAAGCTCAAGAAGCAGTGTAGGTTGTTTTAATCTTATGCTGTAATAGCATCCAAGCCCTATTGCCACTGATGTCTTGCCTGACCCGCCTTTGTTTGATATGACTGATATTATGTTTGTATTTTCAAAGTTTTTTTCTTTCAGAGTTTCTCCAGAAAAATCTTGTAATCATCTTCTTTTGTTATCCTTGATAATACAGGAGCCTCATTAAGGTTACATTTTACAAGCAGGCTGTAGCTGTTTTTATCACCGGCTGCTAAAAAATTATTATCTGAAGCTTCTTTTTTAATGATATCTATGACAACAAGGTTTTTAATTACAATCTGTTCATCTATTATTATTACATTTCCTGATAACTGGTAAGTTGATGTACCTGCATTTTCTGCATTATTGCTGCCAGGGTAAGCATTGCCTGTGTTCTGCAGATAGTTTTCTCCATAAGCCGAATAGCCCTTTTCTTCTTTTTTTGTTGAGACAATACAGATTTTGTTTCCTGCGGTTATTGTTTCAACAAGGGGCTCATAATATGAAAGGTTTATTGCAATCAGTATCTCCCCTTTTGAGAGTTGCTCCAGTTTTTGTACACCGCTTTTTGCCTCAGCAAAAACTGCCTCAGTCACAGGATCGCCTGCACATCTTTTAACCGCTGCAACGCGCCCTATTATTTCTTCCTGGCTTGTCTTATATCCCTCAGGCAGCGAGCCCTTATAATACTGGATAAGGGTAAGGTCTTCAGGTTTTATTTTCTGCCCCTTTTCGATAATAGTTTTTGCAGCTACTATTGATACTCTTTCAAAATATATGTTCAGAAGAAAATACGTACCTGCTCCAAGTATTAAAGCCCCGATAACGGCTAGAATTATATATTTTTTACCTGACATAGACGCTCCATTCATTAATGCTTTCAATAATTTTTAGCTTTATTCACATGAGAGCTTTTCCAGGACCTTTTCAGTAAGGATATTGGCCTCTTTTAGCCTTGACATGTCAGCGCCGGTAAAGCTTGTCCTTTCTGAGAGAGCCTCACTTTCATCAATGCTGACAAGCTCCCGCACCCCATAAAAATCTTTCAAGCTGCTTTTTGCAAGCGCAACCGCGTTCCCGTTTCTTTTCCTGTTTAAAACA
>Ga0209609_10000998_pt1 | contig 16657 bp, 18 predicted proteins | sample LakKivw325mmetaG_FD_184136 | JGI IMG/M metagenome (GOLD analysis project Ga0209609, IMG submission 184136) | Anoxic lake water microbial communities from Lake Kivu, Rwanda to study Microbial Dark Matter (Phase II) - Lake Kivu water 325m metaG... | ecosystem: Environmental > Aquatic > Freshwater... | reverse complement strand
AATTGGTTGAATAATTTCTCCTTTAGCTTCAATTTTAATTATATCAAAGCGATAACCTTCTTTTTCTGTTTCAATTTCATAAAGACCATTTTCTAAAGGGGTGACAATCATAAATTGTCCCAAACGATTGGTTTTTAAAGCCCTGACCGGTAAACCTTGAGCATTTCTGATTTCCAAGATAGCGCCTTCAACAATTTTACCTTCACTGTCTAAAATCATACCGACAATAATATTAGGTCTACTAGGTGGGGCAGGAATCAGTAAAGCCGGGTTGATTTTAGCCTCAACCGCTGGTTTTCTAGTTCGGCCTGGTCTTTGGGGTAAGATTACTGGTTGAGATTTTGCTTGATAAGGGCGAACCACTGGTTTTACTGGTTGTGGCCTTTGTCGATAGGGCGGTAAAGGTTTTGGTTGGAAAGTTGGTTGAATAGGTGGCGCTACCTTTGGATGGGCTAGTTGAAAAAGATTGGCAACTTCCTTTAAAAAACCCTCTTCTTTTTGGTCTAAAGGATTTTTAGTTTCAGTAAAAGGTAAACTCGCCAGATATTGCTTTAGGCCCTCCTTGTCGCTTTTAAATGGAGTTTCCTTAAGGGTAGCTGTTTTAAAGGGAAGGGGTTCAAAAATTTCTGGTCTCTGGGTTGTTTTCGTCCAAAGAAATTGGGTGGGAGCAAAAATCGCCTTAAAGAAGGAAAGAACCCAATTGCTTAATGGTCTTTCATTGATGGGTAAAAAGGCAAAAGCAAAACCAGAGAAACCCAAGAGGATAATTAAAGGCCATTTAAAAATGCCTGGAAGAGGCAGAGCATAAACAATTAGACCAAGAATAGCTCCGGCGGCCAGCTGAGCAAATTGTTTCAAGGTCATATCGCCAATCAGACGGAATTCGTAGGAGGCGATATGTTGTGGTACTGGATGTTGTTCCATAGGCAGTTTTTACTTTCTTTCTATTCTAAAGAGCTTCTAAAATGACTTCAACTATATATAAAGTAATCAATTAACAACCTAAATAGAGCAAACTTCAAGAGACTTGTATAAAAAGTTTGCGGTTTTTGATATACTATCTATAGAGTAGGAAAAATTTTATGTCTGAAAAAGAAAATAACAATGGTTACTCCAAGAAAGAACTTGACTCCTTTCTTAGAAAGCAAGAAAAAGATAAAAAAGAGAGAGATAAAAGAATTAAAGAGACATTTTCAAGAATTAACAAAAAATTAGAAAAAATTAAAGAGGAGTCAAATCAGGAGAGAAAAGCTCGAGGTGAAACTTCGAAGGTTAAAGAGAGAAGGGGGTCGACATTTCAAGAGATAATCCAAGAAATCAATAGAGCTCAAGGGAAAAAATACCTTCCGAAAGATGATAAAGAAAGGATTGAAGCGGAGAGGCAAATCGAAGAGCTAGAGGTGAAAAGAGAAGAATATATTCGTCGTGCACGAGTCGAGGGTTGGGTTGATGAGAGAGTAAACGAGAGAATTAAAAGTATAAGTGAAATGTCTGCAAGGGGAAAGTATTTTTCTGCCGATTTAATTAGGGAATCTAGGGCTCCAATTACCGACCCTGAGGGAATGCCCGAGGAATTAAGGGGGCTCAATCAAGATTATTATCAAAAAGAAGTTTTAAAAATTCTTAGTGAGAAGTTAACGCCGGTAGACTATGAGGGGCAAAAAAAATTATTAAGAGAATATCTTAAGATTTTACGGACCGGACGCATGGCCCCAGAATTAATAACTAGTAATCCTATCTGGATTGAAATGACTTCTGCCGTTCCTTATTTCGATCCTGAACTTCAAAAAGAGTTTAAAGCAAGATTTGAAATTTTCAGATATGCGCTTGGATTTAAAACAGCTGATGGTGTTGAAAGTGGGATTAGTGGAGCTTCGCGTGTTCTTTTATCTCATATTGGTAAAGCTCTTGAAGTCCCAGAAATTCAAAAAGCTTATGATTTACTAGAGGAAAGATCTCAAATTACGATAAGGGAAATTATGGGAGGAGATGAAACTTCGAATGAAGAGAAGGTAAAAGAAAAAATGGCAAAAGAAAAAATAGGGAGAGAAAATCCTCTTTATGCAGGTACAGAAGCGCAGAAAAAAGAAGTCTTAAAGAAGATAGCTCTTAATTTAGCAGAAACTTTCGGAGAAAAAACAGAAGGATTAAATAATGAAGAAAAAGATGATTTAGCGGAAAAATATATGTGGGCCGTTGAAGAAGCTGATGATGTTTGGAGAATTACTTTTCGTTCAGATGAAAGTGATATTGGGATGGAAGGCAGGGGTGGACAGTGGTATCTTAATCGTCTTTTTCATTTTCCGGCTAGGCTTAAGGCAAAAGGATTTGGTTATGAATCCACAAGGAAATATTTTAATAGACCTCTTTTGCCTGTTTGGATAGAAGGAGAACCAATTTTGCCAATTTTAACTAAAAAAGGAGAATTACAGATTAAGAGTGAGGATATTGAAAAAATTAGACAAAGACTTGAGTTTAAGGGTTTAAGTTCAGGAGAAATAGAAAAACGGCTTAAAGAAATTAAGAAAATGTCGCTGGAGGGGCGGGGTTTGATGATGAAGGGTCTTTGGCAATATCAAATAGATTTTTTGAAAATAGATGGCTTGGAAAAATTAAAATTTAATCAGGAAGGTGATATAAAATACACAAAGGATGGAAATGGACGCGAATTGCCATATATAGTTTATAAAAGAAAGTTTACAGCGCCTAATGGGGAAGAGAAGGAAATGATAATTAGAATAGGCGTTCTTGAGAAAAATAAACATGCAGTTAAAAAAGCAGATAGATATGAGTACGCCAGTGTTTTAGATATTGAGAACCCAAGCGCAGAAATTTTAAGTGACATTTGCCAGCAAGTTCCTGAAGGATTTTACGGTTCTTATGTGGGTGATTGGATAATTAAGGCAGAGAATACGAGAAAGTTGTTAGAAGCTGGGGTACTGAAATTTCCTTTGGGGAGTGAAGATGATGTGAGAAGATTATTGGCAGAATTGCAGTCTAAAAACCTTTTTGATTACCTTGATCCTCTTGCCAAAGATAAAGGGAGAAAGCCAGGTAAGTATTATCGGGAGGATGCTTGGGAAGATTTAATTAGAGGATCTATAGATTTTGGTCTTCATGAAGGAAAAAAGATGTTTGAGCCTTGGAAAATGTGGGGGGCGTGGAGAGCGGGCGTTCTTACTAAAGCCGCCACGGATTTAAAGGTGATTACTGATTATCAAGGAAGAAAAATAGAAAATGAGATGTTAACTTTCTTAGGAATGAAAGGGAATATCCCTCGTTGGCTAAGATGTAATTTCGACCGCTATACTATGGTTTTCCGTTGGGGACCGATGAGAATGATGATGTTAGGAGAGATGCTTAAGAGATTTTTTGAAGGTATATTCCAAGGACCTCCTTTTAGTCCGAGTAAATGAAATAATTTTAAGCTGATGTGGGTGAACCCGGTGGAGCTTGCGTGCTCCCTCCACCCTTCTTTTCTTCCGTAGTCCCCTCAGGGACTCTTCGCCAAGGGATAAAGCTTTGTGTAAGGGCACCACGGATGCCGCCTTGGTCATAAGCTCTTCCGACTTGTTCTGCATGATATTTTTCTAACCCAACTTTAGCCTGGCTTACAGGATAAGTGATTGGAGTGGCTACGAATTTACCAGCCGCTGCTAAAGGTTGGATAACTCCAGCGGCCATTCCAGCCATACCTGGGGCACCAATTGATTTTTGAACCGTAGAAATAACAGTTGGTGCGGCAATGATTATTGCTACTCCGATTAAGACTGGGATAGCAGCTGTAGTCCCCATACCTATAAAGGGAGCAACCCAAAGAGGTTCTCCTCCACCAACAGTTTTTGTTAATAGACTCCCGATTGCGAAAATCGCAGCCACTAGAGGAAAGGGGATAATATTGCTGATCATTAATTTTAGCCAATTATTTAAGCCTTTTTGCCCTGGAATTGCTTCAAGCATTAACATAATAGGGGAGAAAATAACGCCTGCGATAATACTAATATAGGAGATTAGTAAAGTAAAAAATATTTTAAATACAGAGAAGGCAATCGCGACAGCGATAATAGCTGTTCCTAAACCTCCTACAGCCCAACCTAGAACTTCTTTTGCCCCCGTTAAATTTCTAAATAAATCTTGAGTAAAAATATTTATTGAACCAAAGACGCTTTTGACTGTTCCCCAACCAATGAACATCTCACCAGCAAGGACAAAGATATTTTTTCCCATTGTGCTTGAAATATCTGGTAAATTTGATAATGATGCGAAAATAAGAGAAATAATGACATAGATAAAATCAATTAATAAACCAGCAATGGCATAGGAGAAGGTAACTAAAATTAAGGCGATGATAATTTTTGGTAAAGCACTTTGGATAGTAACAACTGTTTGAGGATTAATTTTAAGCCTAAACATAATGGCAAAACCAGTAAAAATAAAAACAATAGTGAAAAAAACATAAGCTAAATTACGGAAAGCAGTCCAGATAGGTAAAATTGGCTCCAAGCCTTCAAAGCCTATTCCTTGAGCATAAGTTGGTTTGATAACCTTAAGACGGTCGCCTAAATTAGCAAGGTATTCTTTTGAAGAGGCTGGCGGGTTAGTATACATAGCGGCAATTAAATTGCCTGTTTTTTCAACAAAACCACCACCCATAGCGATATTAACATTGGGGCTATCAGATCCAAGAATGCTTGTGCTTATGGATTCCAAAATATTATTGAATGTGGTGAAATCAAAGCTGCTTTTTTCCCAAGATGGGCCAGTGAGCCCGGTACTAAATTGTTCACTGTACGGCTCTGAAGGAACATAAGCTATAACATGTTGAGCACCCAAGAATAAGAAAAGAAAAATGAGGACAAGGAAAATAATTTTTTTGGAGAATGAAATTTTAGGCAGCTTCATTGTTTTATTCAAGATTAATCTTTTTAGGAATAATTGTCAATTAATTTTTTAAAGTTGATAATCTTTTGGGTCACAGGAAATACAGATTGGATCAATTAGACTGACATCGAATTTTGGATCTGGAGGATATAAAGAACAAATTTGTAGGCAATAACGACCCCTGATTTGATTTTGTTCTTGAAAATTAATTTTTTCTGAATTTTCTTTCCCCTCTTCAATAATTGAATGATCTGGGTCCAAACCATATGCGGAAGGTCCAGAAAGGGAAGAATCTTTAATTGAAGAGTTAATATCAGAAGGGATAAAACTACTGAAGAAACTTGATTGGTCTGCTAAAGTTTTTCCTCCAACCAAATAACCACGAGTTCTATTTTGAAGTATTGTTTCTTCAGTGGTAGTGGTTGTCCTAAGTTTATTAATAAGGTCTTTAATAATTTCTTTGATAATTGAAAAAAGAGATTTTGTGGTGAATTTTTTTTCTTCATTATCAATTTCAGGTTTTTCTGCCATAACAATTTCACTTTTTTCACACTCAACAGATTTTTCTTCATCAAGATTTACCATAAGTTCGTCTAAATCAGGCTGCTCAACTTTAAGGGCTAATTTTTGAGGGGGGTCACAACTTTGGAAAAGACCACAAAAGATTTTAGATTCCTCCAGGACAATTGTCCACCACCCGGGTAATTTTATTTTGGCATGAGGAATATCGGTTTGTTCATCATGGCCTTGGCCGATGATAAAATGTTTGGTTTTTGTATCTAAAGAAGCTGGATCAATATCTAGGCTTTCATTAAGAGATTTTGGTAGTAATTTGGGCAATGTTGAGCCTAGTCGATTCTCCATCAAGGAGAAATCTGGTTGTTCTAAATTTTCCAACCAAATTTCACCAGTATCATCTTTCACCTCACTTGTAGCTCCTTGAACAGCATTTTGGTTGTTAGTAGTTTCTATTTTCTCAGAGAACGAATCAACACTGCTTTTTTTAATGCCAAAATCAGTACAAAAGATACTATTTTCGGGAATAATAATTTCAGCCCCTTCAGTGTTTTCTTCTTGTTCTTCTTGAGCCAGAATAGGGAGAGCAGATAATTTAAAGTAGGGGGGAAAAATTAAAATAGCAAGGAATAAAATTAAAGGCAGTTTTTTCATTTAAATTATGGTGATATTATATTGAATTCTGTAACTTTTACTCCGGTGAATTTTTCAATAAAGAGAAGAATAAACCAAGCAGCAATAACCGCAACTAAACCAAAGATAGCATAAGTTAGAGTGTTGCTAGCTACCTGTGTTTTTTTAGAATCGCCGCCGGCAGTAAGAAATTGAAAGCCGCCGACAATCAACATAACAAAAGCCGCAATGCCGGCCAAACGGATGGTAATATTCAGAAAAATGGTGATAATCACTTCGAAACAAGAAAGAGTCGCAATTTTATCACCACTTTCAGTGACGTGAACACATTCATCCCAAGTCATTTTTTTATGGTCCTGCTGTTGGAATTTCCAGGGTTAAAATTTGAATTCCAAAGAAAGTTTCAATTAACTTAATAATCGCCCAGGAGGCGAAAACAATCACCAAACCAACCAAGGCTGCCGTTAATGTTTGCTGAGCTCGGGTTGTTTTTTCTTTATCACCACCTGAAGTCACCCAGCGAATACCACCGATAATCAAGAAAACAAAAGCGACTAAGGCAGCGACAACTAAAATTAGACGAATAGCTCCGGAAACAATATTGGGGACTGTTAATTCGCCGAGTCGACCAAATTCCTTGCCTTTTGGACGGATATCAATCGTATTTTCCGCAGCAATAACCATGCCGGCTAACAAGTTTTTAATTTTATTCAATTTTTTCACCCCCTTTCTTAATTAAGTTTAAATATAATCTAAAATTAGGGCGTTGGGAAGGGTAGCTTTAAGGTTTTAAACCACCCTAGCCCAAAAAAGCCACCAATAAAATTAGCAATAGCGAAAGCACAAATTAAAATAATAAAACCAATAATAGAGTTAGTCAGTCGTCTTTGGGCATTTTGAACTCTTTCTTTATCACCACTGCCACCAATTATGGCAATGCCACTCCAGATAATCATGATAATTAAAATGATAGCTCCAGCGATAATCATGACATTGAAAACGTTACCTAAAAGTTTGCCGATGATTTCCGCACCTGATGTTTGGCTGATATTGCCGAATTTTTCATTAATAACTGGGTTTCTGATTATACCGTTGCCTTCTTGAGCTAAGGCACTATTGACTATTTTCATTCTATTCCTCCAGTAATAGTCCCAAAAAGTTTACCGATATTTAAAAATTCAATACCTAGGAAACTGCCAACCAAAGCCAAAAGACCGTAGGCGGCAACAACAAGAGCAAGGCCAATTAGGGAATTGGTCAGTTTTCTGCCAGCGTTTTCAATTCTGACTTTGTCACCAGCGGCATTCATGTAGTTATAGCCAGCAATGATGGTTTGGAAAAGGAACCAAATACCGGCGCCAATCGTCATGACACCGATGGCATTAGAGATAACTCTGGTAATAATAATTTCAGGTTCGTCCAATCCGGTTGCCCAAGGACCAAAGTCCTCTCCACCAATTCTACCTAAGGGTTCCTTAACAGTTTGTGCAATTAATCCTTTCATAGTTATGGGATCCAAGTTTCTGGGTTCAATGGTCCATAAATTTTTGGTTCCAAGATGGCGTTGGCACTGCCAAATAAAATTTTACCAATAAGAGCAGCTAGGGCAAAAGAGACAGCAATAATTAGAAGCCCAATCATTGACTGCCAGATTTTCGCCCAAGCTAATTCAATTTTTTTAGGGTCACCAGAAGCACTCATAAAAGCATAACCAGCCAGAATAAAGTTCAAAAGGGCATAAATACCGCCAACGACAATCAAAAGACGAAGAGTATTATTGAAAAGAACAATCAGCCCACTGGGATGACCAGCTTCCTGTCCGGTAGGAGTAAGTCTTTCAATTGCTTTTGGTGGCACAATTTTACCAAAGATTTTATCTGTATCCATTTTAAAAATTAAGTTTTATTTCCATAATACATCTTCTGTAATATTCATCCCAGTAATAATCTCAATAATTTTAATAATCCAGTAAGAGCAAAAGATGATCACGAAACCAATCAAGGCTGCGGTGATGGCTTGTTTACCCCTTTTGGCTTTTTCCGGATTGTCCCCTCCTGCTCCCATAATAAAGCTAAGCCCGCCAACAATCAAGAGGATGAATAGAATAATTCCCGCCAGAACATAGATATTTTGAAGGAGAGTGGAGATAATTCCGCCGATTCCCTGTTTGAAACCTTCAGCTTCAGCGATGCCCTGATGAGGTTTTACCCAAAATTCTTTGCCGATATTTAATGACAATAAGTTTTTCACAATTTTAGTCTAGCAACTTTCTAGCCAACCTGTCAAATAGATTGGCTTTAAATGATTAAAGTGATAAAATAAATCCCTATGAAGGCTCAAATAAGACTGGATATGATTAATATTCCTCAACATATTGGGATTATTATGGATGGTAATCGACGTTGGGCGCAGAAAAGAGGCTTAACGATTAATGAAGGGCATCAAGTTGGAGCTGAGAATTTAGAAAAAATCATCAACCATTGTTTAGAACTAGGAGTTAAAACTCTGACTGTCTACGCTCTTTCTACCGAAAACTGGCGTCGAAGAGCTAAAAAAGAAGTTAAGGGAATTTTCAATTTGATTTTAAAATATGCCAGTGAAAGAAAAAAAGAATACGAAAGAAAAGGTATCAAACTTGGAGTTTTGGGTGAATTTCAGGCTTTTCCTCGTAAAATTGCTCAGGCAATTGCAAAGATTTTAAAGATCGTTAAAACCCACGAGCGATTAAAAGTGAATTTAGCCTTAAATTACGGCGGCAGAGATGAAATTTTAAATGCGGTCAGAAAGATTATTAAAGAAAAAATCCCCCTTAAAAAATTAGATGAAAAAACTTTCAGCCACTTTCTCTACACCAATGGTGAACCTGATCCTGATTTGATTATTCGTACTGGGGGAGAGATAAGGGTCTCTAATTTTTTACTTTGGCAAATGTCTTATTCCGAACTTTACTTTACTAATACCTTATGGCCGGATTTTAATGAAAAAGAATTAGATAAGGCTATTGCGGAATATCAAAAAAGACAAAGAAGATTTGGGAAATAATTATTGAGTGATTCCCAAAATATCAATTCCGAAGATAATCTCCAAAATTCTCATTAACCAATAGCTGATAAAGATAATTACAAAGCCGATGACCGCACTGGTAATTTTACCTTGAGCGGCTTTAATTTTTTCTGGACTACCACCAGAAGTTAACATCCCAAAACCGCCAATAATAATCATGATAAAGAGGATTAAACCTGCTAAATAAAAAACCGTAGGCAAAAGGGAATTAATAAGATGAGTAATTTTAGTCCCACTACCAAAATTCATCCCTTCTGGATTTTCAATACGATAATTTCCTGGTAGTGTTAAGGCTAATTTTCGCATTTTTATTTCTCAATATTTCTCAAATCCCGGTATGGCTAGTATATCATAGCCAATTACTCTTAAGATAAAAACAGAAAAGATAATTAATAAAAGACCGGCTAAAGCAGCAGTAATTATTTCTTTACCAGCTTTTACTTTATCTGGATTCCCCCCGGAAAAGATAATTTGAAGGCCACCAAATATCATTAATAGAAAGGCAATGCCGCCACCGATACCGATGGCAAAGTTTAATAAATATTTAACAAATAAACTGGGTGATTTTGTTGAGACACAACCTAGGGCAGTCCAAGAGTTACCCCCGCTTACACAAGCTTCACAAGCGTCATTACCTCCGCAGATGGTAATCTCTACCCCCGATTCTCTTATAGGAGGCATCATGCATCGATAAAACGGTTTAAACATATTTTCTTCAAATACCCCGCAATATGTACAATCATCAGTTGCTCCCTCACAACTAGTGTCGTTGGGGCCATCACATGGCTTGTTGCACATGTCTTTATTATCGGAAACTTTTGGCTCGAGTTTTATCGTATTGTTATTACACTTGCTAAGTTTTAAAGTTTTTGTAAGATAGCCAGTTTTACCCCCAATAGTAAGGATGATGTTATAGCCTTCAAGTGAATAGGGATAATTAAATTTACCTTGATTATCGCTACTACTCGTATATGCAGATTTATTTAACTCGCTTTGATAGGCTTTATCCCAATAGGTTTCATTAATCCCAAAGCCAGCATTAGCGACTGGTTTCCCGGTTTGGGCATCTAAAAATTGACCACTAATACCCTCAGGGCAACTTAAATCAGCGAGAATTTTTTTAGGTAAAACTAAAGATGCTAAAAGGAAAATACTAAGAGTGATAAGAAAAGCTAATTTTTTCATCACTTCAGTTTATCATTACCGAAAAGCCAGAAGCAAGAGTTGAGAAATGTTATATGAAAGTTCAAGAAAACCCTGCAATTTTATTGACAGGGATGAATTGAACGAGAATAAACATTCTCCCTTAGGGGCGAAACACCGCATTTTAATGCGGTGAGAATGTTATACTTAAAATAATGCTGAAAAAGTTTGTTTTTCTTTCTTTCGCTGTTTTGTTGGTAATTTTTATTGGGCTGTTTTTTAATTCTCGCCAGTTGGCTTATGGTGCTTGTGAACTTATTGACAGTAAGGATTATGATGTTCTCCAAAAGGCGCGAGAAGATTGTCAAAGAGATATTGATGCCAGAATGTCAGCGCAAAACAAAAACAAGGAAGACTTAGCGGCATTAGAGAAAAACTTAGCCACAACCAAAAAATTAATTCAGGCCATAGAATTACAGCTTAATAATTTAGAAAAAGAGATTCTTCAGCAAGAAATAGAATTGGAATATCAGCAAGAAATTTTTGCGGCCCGGGTTAGAGATTATTATAAAAAAAGCCGAGGTTATTCCTTGTTTGCGTTGTTCTTAGCTTCTTCTTCAGCCAATGATTTGTTCCGTCAGCTTTCTTACCGACAGTCAGCAGCCACTAATGATAAAAAAATTATTTTGGAGGTTTCTCAAGAATTAAAGGAATTAAATGATAACAAAGTTAAATTAGAGACTAATAACTTAAAATTGAATAGTGCCAAAAATAAACTTGACCAAGATACTAAAAATCTGGCCAGCGAAGTTCAGAAAGTTGAAGATTACTTTGGCCAAGTCCAAAGTACTATCGCTGCCTTAAGTGCCAAACAGCAGGCTTTATTAGCAGAAAAATTTGCGAGTCTTCCCGTACCACTTTTAGCATATACATCATTAAGAGGTTGTTCGAGTGACATCGGAAAAGATTCAGGATTTAGTCCTAGGTTTGGTTTTTTTAGTCTAGGGATACCAAATAAAACAGGTCTGAATCAATATGGTGCCAAGGGAAGAGCAGAAGCAGGCCAGACTTATGAGCAGATACTACAAGCTTATTATGATAATTTCCAGATAGTTGATTATGGTAGTTCATTTAACATCATTGTAAATGGGAAGAATGAGTATGGTCAGGTATTTAATAATGAGTCAATGAATATTGAAGATTATTTAAAACATCTATATGAGATGCCACCTAGCTGGACGGCTAATAATTCTGCAGCCTTGAAAGCTCAGGCTATAGCGGCTCGATCTTATGCTTTGGCAAGAACTAATAACGGGCAAAATTCAATTCCACCAAATCAATCAGGGCAAGTAGTTAAGAAGGAAATTAATGATGGGAATTGGCAAGGAGCAGTGGATGCTACCCGAGGGAAAGTAATGGTTTATAACGGAAGTCCGATAAGTGCTTGGTATTCTTCAACCCACGGCGGCTTTGTGTTGAAATCAGGGGAAATTGGTTGGAATGATACGGCTTGGACAAAACACGCAGTGGATGCGGGGTCAGCAAATAGTTTAAATGATTTACTTAATTCTGCCTATGATAAAAGCTCTCCTTGGTTTTATTGTGATTGGGGTTATAGAAAAGAATATAACAGTACGGCTTGGTTAAAAGAAGAAGAAGTGGTAGATATTGTGAATGCTTATATTCTTTGGCAGATAGATAACAGTACAATTATTCATTTAAGTCAAACAGATAAGAGTATTCCCGATACTTGGTCGACTGAAAAGGTAAGAGGCGAGATCAGTGTTAGAGGGGGATCTTATATTAGTTCAATAAGTTCAATAGGTGTAGATTGGGATGGTAGCGGAATATCTAAGACGATTCGAATTAATGGAAAATCATTTGACGCTCAAAAATTTAAAAACATGTTTAATTTAAGAGCTCCTGGGAATATTCAAATTAAACCAACATGTCAACCAGATTCAGCTTTAAACTGTGCAAAGATGTATGGATTATATAATGTAGTCAAAGAATAATGATGAGCTTGTTTCTAATTGAGTCAAGATGATAAAATCAAATGATGACTGATGTTTTTGTAGCCAAAGAAAAAAAAGTAACTCCTTCTTATTCTAGCCCCATTCCTCCTAAAGTAGACAGAGAGCTGGAATCAGAGAAGGCTGAGTCTTGGGGGCGCCGATTGCATTCTTTAACCACGCTGGCTTTCAAACCAGCCCGCCTGCATTTTGAAGACCAAAACCCTGATGAACAAATTATTCTTTTTACTCGCCCCCATTTGATTACCAATCTCAAATGGTTTCTTTTAGTTGTTTTAATGGCTTTGATTCCACCTTTTGCCTTTATTTTTTTGAATTTTGGTTTTGTGCCGGTTAACTTTCGTTTTGTTGGTCTCTTAATTTGGTATCTTTTGACTTTTGCTTTTGCTTTTGAAAGATTTTTAGCTTGGTTTTTTAATGTGGAAATCGTTACCAACAAAAGAATTATTGATGTTGACATCCCCAATATTTTGTTTCGAGATATTACCCAGACTCCGCTAGATAAAATTCAGGATATTACTACGGAAACCGCTGGTTTTATGAGGTCTTTTTTGGCTTTTGGCGATGTGCGGGTTCAAACCGCTGGGACCATCCCAGAAATCAAATTTGAGGCGGTACCTAATCCCAATAAAGTTTCGCAAGTCTTAAATGATTTATGGAGGAAAATTTAATGGAGACAGTCAGCCCAGTTTCCCAGTTTTTAGAAAATCCTAATTTAGCCTTGTGGTTAGTGGTGAAAATTCTTTTTGTTATCGGCTTGGCTTTATATTTGGTTTTTCCTATTCTGGTTCTTCGTCAAATTAAAGCTTTTGATCGTATTTTGGGCTTTTATACCTTTGATTTGCCTTTAAGAGTGGTCACTTGGGTTTATTTAGCTATTTCAACTCTAGCCTTTCTTTTGGCTCTGATTATCTTGTAGATTTATGGAAAATTTTGGACTTCATTCGGCAAAAATTGTCGGCACACCCACAGCCAAATCTGGTTCTTGGGTTCATGTTTTTTCTCCTACTGATGAACTAAAACTTTCCCAAAGAGGCCATTTATTAGCCGTTATCGGTTTGGATAATTTTACGGGCGAAGGGGAATTGGCGGTTATCGGCAAGGAAATTATCTCCCGCCTACAGGAAGAATATTATGGTGAGTTAACCACCAAAGCTTTTGACCAGTTAAAAAAAACAGTTAACAAAGTGACTCAAGAGATAAATGAAGATGGTAATTTAAAGCTTAACTTGGGAGCGGTAGTGGTTATTAAGAATCTTCTTTATGTGGTCATAAGCCATAACAGTCAACTAGTGCTTTTTCGCCAAGGGCAAAGACAGATGCTTTTTAGCGGAGAAGAAACTGGCAGTGGTTATTTAGAAAATGGGGATGTTTTTCTTTTAGGTACTGAAGAATTTTTCCGTTTAGTTAATCCGGAAATAAGCCAAAATGCCTTGGCAAGCTCCAGTCCTGAGGAAGCTGTAGAGATTTTAGCTCCAGCTATTCATGGTCAAGCTGACGGCAGTTCAGCCGCCATTGTTTTTAAAACTATTTCATTAAGAGAAAAGACTATTGTTGAGACTTCCTTGCCAGCGGGAAAAAGCGTTGCTCAAGAAAAAAGAAGTTTTGAGCTAGGTAGGAAGTTTAAGGAGAAAATAATTTCTTTAATTATTTCGGCTGATGAAAATTTTAAGAAAAGAATAATTTTTTTAAGAAACAACAAAGAAAAAAACTTTCGCTCACAGAAAACTTTATTTAGTGTTGCCTTGATTCTTTTGGTTATCTTAGGAGTCAGTGTTTTTTTTGGCATGAAACAACGACGGGGTTCGGACTTAACCGGTCAGGCAGCTGTCTTGCTTAATCAAGCTCAAGCTAAAAAGGAAGAAGGGGAAGCTTTAAAGACGCTTAATCCAGCTAAATCGCAACAGCTTTTAACCGAAGCCCAAAATTTGGTTAAAGAGATTGAAAAATTAGGTGGACAAAGCGAAGATTTTTTAAAGTTTAGAGAAGAATTGAATCGCCTTTTGGTTAGTTCTGTCAGGGAACATGAAGTTGAAGGTAAACTCTTTTTTGATTTGGAATTGATTAAAGCTGGGGCCGAGGGCAAAGATTTGCTTTTAACTGAGGGAGAATTAATTGTTCTAGACGAAAAACAAACCGCTGTTTATGAAATTGGGCTGGCTGGCCAAAAATCAACCATCCTTTTCGGTGGAGAAAAACTGCAAGGTGCGAGTTTAATGGCTCAAGCTGGCAATGATTTCTACGTCTTAAGTGATGAAGGTCTTTTAAAAGGAGGTAAATTGCCGGAAGTTGAGATTAAAGAAGATGAAGACTGGGGGAGAATCATTGACCTGCAAGGTTTTACTGGCAATCTTTATCTCTTGGATAGTCAAGGTGAGATTTGGAAATATCCAGCCATTGAAGGTGGTTTTGCTGAAAAACAGAAATGGCTTCAACAAAAAGCAGATTTTTCTTCAGCCATCAGTTTAACCATTGATGGCTCTTTGTGGGTTTTAACCAAAGACGGTCAGCTTCTGAAGTTTCTTCAAGGTCAAAAAGACGTTTTTGCTTTAACGGGTTTAAATAAACCCCTTTTTGAGCCAGTAGCGCTTTTTACTGATTTTGACAGCCAAAATCTTTATGTTTTGGATAAAGGTAATGCCCGGATAGTTACTTTCAGTAAAAACGGAGAATATCAATCTGAATATCATTGGGCAGAGCTCGGTCAGGCTCAAGATTTGGCGGTTATTGAAGCAGAAAAAAAGATTTTTTGCCTCATGGGTAATAAAATTTACCTCCTGGAGATGCCTTAATGAAGATTTTTAATCGACAAGCTGCTTATCGTTACCAGCTTTTAGAAAGATTTGAAGCCGGTATTGTTTTAACTGGGCCTGAGGTGAAATCAGTTCGACAGGGACATCTCCAGCTTAGTGAGGCTTTTGTTAAGATTAGAAACGGTGAAGCCTGGCTTCTTAATGCCCATATTCACCCCTACCTCCTTTCTAATCAGCAGAAAGAAATAGACCCGCAACGTAGTAGAAAGCTTTTACTACACAAAAAAGAGCTTTTGAAATTGAAACAAGCAACTGAAGAAAAAGGTTTGACTTTGATACCTGTCTCGTGCTATACTAAGCACCATCAAATCAAGTTGGAAATAGCTATTGCCAAAGGGAAAAGAGAACACGAAAAAAGGGAAGCGATTAAGAAAAAAGATTGGAAAAAAGAATTTAAAATTTAAAATTAAAAATTATAAATTTTATCTTGGGGATGCTTTGATCGACGGAAAGTTCTTTGAAAAACGGCAAGCCGAGAATGATACTTCTCGTTAACGCGTATTAAAATTAACAGGCAAAAGAAATTTTGTCCCCCTTTACGCAGTAGCCTAAAGGGAGTCCTTTTTATTCTTTCTTGATGGAGTAATCAGGGCTTGAATAAAGTCAAGATGCTATTTTGACTGATTGACTAGTCGGTTAAAATTAAGCTTAATTAGTCTGGCTTTAACTTTCCGGTTAACAGGATCAGGTTAAAGTAAGATTTAAAAGTTAACTAAGCTTGTAGAAGTTTTTCAGATAATTTTTACGGACGGGAGCTCAAGACTCCCCATCTCCACCAAAGAAAAACACCGGATATCAGCCGGTGTTTTTTGTGGAAGGATGTTTTTACTTGATTTACTTTTCCCTAGGCATTGTTTAGGCTGTCAACAAGAAGGTTATTATTTTTGTCCCCGATGTCAACAAGAAATTAAGCTTTTAAGATTTCAGATTTCTCCAGTAATTTCTCTTTTCCCTTATGAGGGGATGATTAAAAAGGCGATTATTAAGTTAAAATATCACTTTGTCACCGATTTAGTAGAGGAATTAAGCGCTTTAATTATTAAAACTATTAAACAAGAAAAAGAATTGACTTGGTTTAAAAATTTAAGTAAAAGAAAAAAAGTTATCTTAATCCCTTTACCGCTTCATTATCGACGTCTTAACTGGCGAGGCTTTAATCAATCAGAGTTATTAGGCAGAAAAATCGCTGAAGCTTTTGATTGGCAGGTGAGAAATGATCTTTTAATCCGTCAAAAAGCCACTCAGCCGCAGGTTGGTTTAAAAGGCAATAAACGCTACCAGAATATTAAGGGAGCTTTCAAAATTAATTCTAACTCTAAAATTAGAGAGTCTAAATCCGAAATCTTGCTTTTTGACGATGTTTGGACAACCGGTTCAACTATGAAAGAGGCACAGAGAGTTCTTAAAAAAGCTGGTTTTAAAAGAGTCTATGGATTAACGATTTGTAGGTAAAAAAGTAGGAAAAATGTTATAATTTATTCGTTAGGAGGAGTCGCATAGTTTTGGTCCATTGCGAGGGTTTGCTAAACCCTTGAGCCGCAAGGCTCGCGTGGGTTCGAATCCCACCTCCTCCGC
>Ga0209609_10000997_pt1 | contig 16659 bp, 13 predicted proteins | sample LakKivw325mmetaG_FD_184136 | JGI IMG/M metagenome (GOLD analysis project Ga0209609, IMG submission 184136) | Anoxic lake water microbial communities from Lake Kivu, Rwanda to study Microbial Dark Matter (Phase II) - Lake Kivu water 325m metaG... | ecosystem: Environmental > Aquatic > Freshwater... | reverse complement strand
GTTCTCAGCACATACAGTGGTTATTATTTTCGTTAAAAATAACCATCTCCCTCGTTAAAGACTTTTTAAAATTACTGGCATTTCCCGACTTCCTGTTTATATTTGCTAAATCAAACCTATCCTTAAAGCTTATGAATTCGTTTAAACAAATCAGCACTCTTGTATTGACGGCAGTCTGCCTGTTACTCATTGGAGCCTGCAAAAAAGACAAGGTATTCAAACTCACTGTTCTGACCGAAGATTATGCTCCTTATAATTACCTTGATAACGGCCAGCTTAAAGGATCATCGGCAGACCTGGTCAAAAACATTATGAATAATCTTGGCGAGGGTGGGAACATAGAGGTTCTCCAATGGAATGCGGCTTACGTCCGGCTGCAGACTGAAACAAACATCGCTTTATTCACCACGGACAGAACCCCGGAACGAAATGACCTTTTCAAATGGGCCGGACCCATAGCCCGAATTGATAATGACTTCTTCGCCCTGACCACTTCCGCTATTGTCATAGCGGATCTCGATGCGGCAAAAGCTGTGAACGGGATAGCTGTGGTGAACGGCTATTCGGAACAGGAAATGCTCGAATCCAACGGATTTCAGAACCTGGTCATGTGTCAAGATATGCAGGAAGCCCTGCAGAAACTGTTTGATAATGAGGTCGACCTTATTGTTGAATCTCAGTTTGCAGTACAATATGCCCTTCAAAATATGGGACATTCATACGGCGAAGTCAAAAACGTATTTGTGCTGCAAAGCTACCTCTCCTATGTTGCTTTTAACAAGGGTGTCCCGGATGATGTGGTTGGAAAATGGCAAAGCCAGATTGATGCTCTCAAGGATAACGGTACATTTAATCAATTGTATCAACAATATATATCAGGTGATATTCCTCCTGGTAAAGTCCAGATCTTCACCGAGGAAAATCCGCCGCAGAATTATAGTTGCAATAACAACTCATTATGTGGCAGTGCAGTGGAGATCGTCAATGACATAAGAAGCCGTACCGGGTTACAAGATCCAATCAGGTTGGAAAACTGGAACAATGCATACAATATGACCTTGATCAACCCCAATACGGTATTGTTCAGTACGGCAAGGACAGAAGCCAGGGAAAGCCTGTTCGAATGGGTCGGACCTATATGCAAGAACATCACCTATTTCTATGTTAGGACGAATTCCGGAATATCTGTCGGCAATTTTGATGAAGCTAAAGCACTCTCCGGCATTGGAGTGGTATCGGGATGGTGGACAGAACAAATGTTGATCGATTCAGGCTTTATGAACTTACAAGCCTTTGAATCACCACAGGAAGTGCTGATGCAATTGATGGAAGATCATGTTCAGGCATCCGTTTTGTCAAATATTTCCATTCCTTTTTTAACCCAGTCTGCCGGGTACCAGCAAGACGATGTCACGGCCCAGATAGCTCTTAAAACTTCCCTTCTTTACATAGCATTTGGTTTGAATTCAACGTCAGGCTATGTCAATGCGTGGACCGATGCTTTGGAACAAATGAAACAGGACGGGACATTTGCTGCCATATGGAATACCTGGTACCCGGGCTCCCCAATGCCGTAAAATAAAATATTGAGAAAAATAGGATGACTTTTCAATTTTTAAAATAGAGCTTGTTTCCAATTCGATAAACTGATAAGCTGGAAAAGGATCATCGGCTGGAAAAACAGAAAATCCGATAAGAATTTAATAACTTTAATGCTCGCTAAACTCATTAGGTATAATTTTAATAGTTAAATCCCATGGTTATGAAAACAATCCGCCTTCATTCCTCCGGCGCTGAAGTGCTCTTCTTAAATGAGATCCTGGCGGATCTTGATTATGATGTGAGTATATCGAATGCCTTTGAAGACAAAACCGATCAGGCCGTACATAAATTCCAGTAAAGAAATGGTCTGGTAAAAGATGGCATTGTTGGAAAAAATACCTGGGCCAGATTAATTGGTGAGATCAAATACCGTTTTCAGCACCTTGAAGATAAATCACTTTCAGAACAGGACCTGATTGATTTTGCCGGTGATTATGACCTGGAGCTGGCGGTGGTTAAGGCAGTGAAAGAAGTTGAAAGCAGCGGGAAAGGACTCTTTGCCGACGGGCGACCGAAAATATTATTTGAAGGTCATGTCTTCTGGAAACAGCATGTATAAGAATGAAGCCAACCATCTCAGGGCTTTTGGCAGGTATCTCCAGGCGAACAACCTCCTGAAGCCTTTAAAAGATAAAAATTGGGTTAAATTTGCCAGGGACTATAACGGACCGGCTTATAGTCAGAACAAATACGACATTAAACTTAAAAATGCCTATGTCATATACGCAGGCTGACTGTTCGCCCTTCAAACCACCTGTTGATCATCCTGTCCTATGACCAATGATATACAGGACATACATGATGTCACCCTGCTGATCAAAACCTTTGAACGACACAGGTGCCTGCTCCGGCTGGTCAGAAGTATCCGTAAATATTACCCTGAAGTGAGGATGATTATTGTGGATGACAGCAGGAATCCCGGAATCATTGAAGATAAATACATCGATTACCATATCCTGCCTTATAACCGGGGAATTTCCTATGGAAGAAACTACGGATTACGACACATTAAAACAAAATATTTTTTGTTACTCGATGATGATTATATCTTCACTCCACGAACTGATTTAAAGAAATTTCTAATCCTCATTCAAAAGCACAACCTCGACATTCTCGCCGGCCGTTGGATACAGAACGGCATCACACGGCTTACGGCAAAGGGTCTTTGACCATGACCGTTCACCATTGGTTTTGAAAAAATACGCCACCATACTTCTCGATTATCTGGTACGGCAGCTCACATGATGTGTTTCTGATTGATCATGCCTCCACCGTAAACGGTCCGGATGTATCCCGGAAAATACTCGCTCACGATGATTTCGCTTCCCGCCCATTCGGCCTGCAGTGTCCTTGTCCAGGCCGACACGGCAGCCTTGGAACAGACATAGGGCATATAATAGGGTATGCCCATCATGAATCCCGGCGACCCGACATTGATGATCTGGCCTCCTCCCTGCGAGCACATGTACGACGCCGCTTTCTGAGTGGCCAGCATCGGCCCGATAAGATTGGTAGTGAAAGCCTTTAACATGTCCTCCGCCGTCACCGTCTCTGCCGGCGTCACAATGATGCTGGCCGCATTGTTGATCAGGATATCGATCCGTCCGAAGTGATCTACCGTATCCTGTACCATCTTAACGGCTGCTTCCATGTCGTGCATATCAGTGGACAGGACCAAAGAAGCCTTCAGTGACTTGGCCAGCTCCTCCAGTATATCCTTCCGGCGGGCGGCTAAAGCCACTCTGGCGCCTTCACGGTCAAAGGCCCTGGCCGTCGCCGCCCCGATGCTGCCGGAAGCACCGGTGATCAGCACGACTTTACCGGTTAAATCCCTCTTACTCATCATGAAATACTTGAACGGATCAGCTGTCACCTAAACATGACTGTCAAATATAGGGATTTTGTGTTGAATAAACAGCCGTTCCCCTTATATATGGTTTTTAGAGCTTTTAGTACCTTTATCCCCTTGTTGTACTGAATATGAATTATTTTCTTCGAATCATTAAAATAATGTGAATACCCATGAATAAAAAAATCAAACTTCCGTTGCAGTGGACCGCAATCGTGTTGGTGGCCTGCGGCTCCTTCTTTCTCCTTGCCAATAAGATATCACCCGGCTCTGATGAAACCATTGTCAGGGATTACACCAACTATCTTACAGTCAATACAGAGTACAATAGTGAAACTAAAAACCGGCTTTTCGAGTTCAGGAACATCAGCGGCAACAATCTTATTGTCAAGCTCACGCCCTTCAAGTACAGGCCCTATCTCAATGAATTTGATCCTTTACCGGACGAATTGTTTACCAAAGAGGGTTACGATAACTATGTTGAGTTTGAAATGAAACCCGGCGACATCCAGTGGCGCGAGTTTACCATCTCGCAGGTGAATGTCTGGAAGATAAATATCGAGGTATGGATAAAAAAGTGAATGCCGTAAGAGGTTCAGAGGCACCATTTATTGTCAGAGCTACGATTTATCTTTCTCCGCTTCTTAAAGTGTGATGTTTTCATTTCCCGATATCTTCATTCCAGATATGGGGAGACTCCCGGATAAAATCTTTCATCATGTGAATGCAGACAGGATCATTTAGTATTTGCAATTCAACACCGTTATCTATCAGCATTTCTTCGGGGCCTTTGAAATTGACGTTTTCACCAATGACGACTTTCTTTATACCGTAAAGGATAATGGCTCCGCTGCACATGGAACATGGTGAGAGGGTTGTATACAGGACGCACTCGCGGTACACTTCAGCGGGTTGCCTGCCTGCATTTTCCAGGGCGTCCATCTCACCGTGCAGGATAACACTGCCTTTTTGTACCCGCCGGTTATGACCCCTGCCGATTATCTTTCCTTTATGAACGATGACCGAGCCGACAGGGATGCCACCCTGCGCTCTCCCTTTCATTGCCTCAGCGACTGCTTCCTTCATGTATTTATCCATATCTGGCCAGTCATAATATTTTGCAATGAGCTATTCGGCCCTGATTTTAAACATGTAATCGGCGGTGTTCAGATCAAGGGCATTGAAGATCGACTCGATCTGGTTTGTTTGAGCGGCATCCGGGCCGAGCATGGCATCCTTAATAAGAAAAGCCTCATAGTCATAGTTAAAGGCATCAAAATAGGTGGCCAGGACACACCCCACCGAGCTCAATCCGCATATGAACAACGTATTGATCCCTTTCTCCTGCAACAGCTTGTTCAGTTCGGTCTTATTAAAAGCGCTCGGGTAAGTTTTAATGATTTTTGGATCGCTATCCTTAATTTTAATGGTGTCAGGAAATTCGAAGCCGGGGGTGTCCGGTTTCGGCCCCCACTTTTCACTGGCATGGTAGACCCGGATGACAGGCAGGTCATGCTGCCTGAAAACCCAGATGGACCAGTTCATCATTTCAAGGGCCATCGCCTGGTCTTCCTGCGACATCATCGGCAAGAACTGGTTCTGGACATCCACAACCAGCAAAGCGGGTTTCATCACGATCTTTTCCGGCTTGGCGGATTGAGCGGAGGCGACATGAAACATCATCACCGCTGCGAAACAAAATAGAATAGTTTTCATTTCATGGAAATTTTTATAAATATACAAATTCTCATTTAATTCGGTATTCACTTTAACATTCGGTAGTATCTTGCCACTCCCTCCAAATCAAAGATCAAATATCGCTAATTTTCTATCGTATATCAAAAAGGGGCAGCAGGTGAACCTGCTGCCCCTTTTTGCCGCTCCCCAACCTGGACTCGAACCAGGGACCTACTGATTAACAGTCAGTCGCTCTAACCAGCTGAGCTATTGGGGAATTTTAAAAAGAACTGCAAAATTAGTCATTAATTTCGAATTATCAATACCTTTACCCCATTATCAAAACGAATGTCATCAACAATTGGCATCCTCGGACTAGGCAATGCTTTGGTCGACATCATGACCGAGCTCGAAGATGATTCCTTTCTCGAACGATTTCATCTTCCGCGGGGCAGCATGCAGCTCGTCGACCGGTCCCTGTCGGATTCCATCCTCAAAGCAGCATCCCGTTTGAGGCTGACCCTTGCCTCGGGAGGGTCGGCCGCCAACACCATCCACGGCCTGGCCATGATGGGATGCCCCACGGGTTTCATCGGTAAGATCGGTCATGATGACTATGGGAGGTTTTTTCACGACGACCTTGTCCGAAACCACATACGACCTCATCTTACTTACAGTAAAAATGAAACTGGGAGGGTCGTCGCTCTTGTGAGTCCTGATACCGAGCGCACCTTCGCCACCTGCCTCGGGGCGGCCATGGAGCTCTCCGCCGGCGACCTGAAAGATGAAGTCCTTAAAGGATATGGTTATATCCATATCGAGGGCTACATGGTACAAAACCAGGATCTCATGATGCAGGCAGTAAAGCTGGCCTCACAGCATGGACTAACGATCTCACTCGATCTGGCCAGTTACAATGTAGTGGATGAAAACGTGGCTTTTTTACATGGCATCATCAGGGATTATGTTGACATTGTCTTTGCCAATAAAGAAGAAGCCAAAGCTTATACAGGTCAGGGACCCGATGATGCTTTGTCCGCAATGGCAACCGAATGTAATATTGCCGTAGTTAAGCTGGGTGAGATGGGATCGCTGGTGAGACACCAAGGGCAAACCTTCCGCATCGAAGGATTCAAAATCAATCCCGTTGATACAACCGGCGCCGGTGATCTCTATGCAGCCGGCTTCCTGTATGGCCTGGTAAACGGCTTCGATATAAAAAGATGCGGCAGGGTGGCTTCCATTCTGGCAGCTAAAGTCATCGAGGTAACTGGCGCCAGAATGACTTCGGAAAAATGGAACGAGACGTTTGCCATCCTTAGCAATGAATCTCTGCTGGTCCATCCCAGGGAATAATAAAGTCATAACCGCCTAAATTAAATCACACGATCAATCCACTTCATTTATGCCCATTCCGCAAGGTCTTTTTTCTTCATCTTTATTTCATTATTAATGAGTTTTTCATATTTTTGCAGCCTTTTTAGGGAGGCTTTTAAACCAAATAGTAACAGTTGAACGATGAAGGTATATCAGACAAACGAAATCAGAAATGTGGTCCTGATAGGGGGAGCCAAAACCGGCAAAACAACGCTGGCCGAAGCGATGCTTTTTGAAGGGGGCACCATCACACGCAAGGGTTCGGTAGAAGATAAAAATACGGTCTCCGACTACAGGGATATCGAGCTGGAACGTCAGAATTCCGTCTTTGCATCCATCCTGTATGCCGAATACGGCGGCAAGAAGCTGAACATCATCGATACACCGGGTTTTGATGATTTCGTCGGTGAAGTCATGTCATCGCTCTATGTGGCTGACACGGCCATTATGGTCATCAACACCCAAAGCGGCATCGAAGTGGGAACGGAAGTCACATGGCGCATTACCGATAAATACAACAAGCCTGTGATTTTTGCCGTCAACCACCTGGAACATGAGCATGCCAACTTTGACGATGTCATAAGCCAGTTAAGGCACCGTTTCGGTGGTGGGGTGACCCTGGTGCAGTATCCCGTGAATCCGGGTCTCGGCTTCAACAACATCATTGACCTGCTGAAAATGAAGATGTTTACTTTCCCTGAAGGTGGCGGTAAACCCGAAATAGCCGATATACCTGCTTCAGAAAAAAAGAAAGCGGACCAATTGCACGATAAGCTTGTCGAAGATGTAGCCGCCAACGATGAAAAGCTGATGGAAGCCTTCTTCGAGAACGGTACCCTCAGCGAGGAAGAGATGAGCCGCGGATTGCGTACCGGCCTCGTATCAAGAGGCTTTTTCCCCGTGCTGTGCTTTAACGGAAAACAAGTCATGGGTGTGGCACGCCTGCTCGAATTCATCAGCGACAATGTCCCTGCTCCGAATGAAATCACACAGGTAAAAACAACGGAAGGGAAAGAACTCTCCTGCGATGCATCCGCTCCCCTGTCCGCATTCGTCTTTAAAACGGTCATCGAATCACACCTCGGAGAAGTTTCATTTTTCAAGGTATACAACGGATCGATGACGGAAGGGATGGACCTCGTCAATTCAAGGAACAAATCAAAGGAGCGTGTCACCCAGCTCTTCGCCTTCGCCGGCAAGAACAGGGAAAAAGTCGAGAAGATCAATGCCGGTGACATCGGAGCCACCATCAAGCTGAAAAGCACAATGACCAACGACACCCTCAATATAGCGCAGAATAGCGATGATGCGGTGACCCCCGTTGTCTTCCCCAATCCAAAGTTCAGAATGGCCGTTAAAGCCAAAAACACTGCCGATGATGAAAAGCTGAGCACCGCCCTCAATGAAATGAAAAAAACCGATCCAACGCTCCTGCCGGGCTATTATAAGGAACTGCGTCAGCTCATTATCGAGGGACAGGGTGAGCTGCACCTGAACATCGCCAAATGGCATCTCGAAAACCAGTACAAGATACCTATTGAATTCCTGGCACCAAAGATACCATACCGCGAGACCATCACCAGGGTTTCACAGGCCACCTATCAGCACAAAAAGCAATCGGGTGGTGCGGGTCAGTTCGGTGAGGTGAGCCTCGTCATCGAACCATATGTGGAAGGAGCCCCGGAACCCAATAAGTTGCGCGTCAAACAAATGATGCGTAAGTCGTCGGTCACCCCGCTATCAGTCCAAAAAGGCGACGCGGAACTGTCTGTGACAGTCAGAGGCAGGGACGAGATCAACCTGGAGTGGGGCGGTAAACTGATGTACTACAACTGCATCGTGGGCGGCTCCATCGACGCACGTTTCCTGCCGGCCATCCTTAAAGGCATCATGGAGAGAATGGAAGAAGGACCGCTCACAGGCTCCTATGCCCGTGACATACGCGTATGCGTTTATGACGGCCGCATGCACCCCGTCGACTCCAATGAAATATCCTTTAAAATCGCCGGTAAGACGGCCTTCAGCATGGCTTTCAGGGAAGCCGGTCCCAAGATCCTCGAACCTATCTACGACCTGGAAGTCATCGTGCCCGAAGATAAGATGGGCAACGTGATGACTGACCTGCAGGGACGCCGTGCCGTCATCATGGGCATGGAACACGGCACCATCAGGGCACGTGTGCCCCTGGCCGAAATGGGCCGCTACTCCACAGCCCTCAGCTCCCTCACCAGCGGTTGGGCGACCTATTCGATCAAATTTGCAGAGTACGCACCTGTACCCTCCGACGTCCAGGAAAAACTGCTGAAAGAATATGAAGAGCAGATGAAAGAGGAAGAATAATTCCGGTTGCAAGTTGTAAGTCATTTGATACCAAGTAACCCGCAACCTGTGACTTGCAACTTGCAACCTGCAACTTAATCTCAGAGAAACAACTCCACCAGCTCCGGATAAGCCTCGGGAGGGATCCGATGATGCTCTCCTGACACCTCATTCAGCGCCATCACCTCTATGATCTCTTCTTTTTTATCCTTCCCGATACCCAATTCCGATAACCTGACCGGGCATTCAATGGATTTGAAGAATGATTCGAAAGCGTCGATGGTCTGTTCGGGCCCGTCCACTCCAAAGACATGTCTACCCAGCTCGGCGATGCGTGCAGGGATCTTATTTTTGTAAAACTTAAACCACGCAGGGTAGACGAGCGACAGGGAAGCGCCGTGAGGGATGTCATAAAGCAATGACAGGACATGGCCGATGTCGTGCACACCCCAGTCGCCCGACCTACGGCCGTTGAACGTCATGGTATTGAGAGCTTCTGTGGCAGCATACATGATCCTGGCCCTGAGCTCATAGTCACGGGGGTTTTCCAGGAGCGGTTTGCCGTTTTCAACCGCTTCGTGTATAATGGCATAGACAAATTTATCGGACAGGGGAGCGTCGCCTTCGCCGAAAAACGCTTCCAGGCAGTGTGCTATCAGGTCGGCGATGCCGTAAGCCGTATAATCACGCGGTACGGTAAAGGTGTATTGCGGGTCGAGGAATGATTGGCGTGGATGCAGCAGCTCATGACCCCAGCCCAGTTTCTGGCGTGTCCGGTTGTTCTGGACGACGGCGAAAGAGTTCATCTCCGAGCCCGTGGCTGCCAGTGTCAACACCGTGATAAGCGGTACCGCTTTGCGGGGCTTGGCCGTGCCGGCATAAAAATCCCATCCCGAATGTGTCACCGGGATCGTGACCGAGATGACCTTGGCCGAATCGCATACGCTGCCTCCGCCAACAGCAACAATAACATCAACCCCTTTATCCCTTCCCAGCCTCGCAGCGGCATCAACATCCTCTATCACCGGGTTGGGACGGATGCCGCTAAATTCCGTAACCTCGGCGCCAATGCCGACAAGTTGCTGCATGACCGTGTCATAAATGCCGTTTCGCTTTATAGATCCCTGACCGTAAATAAGTAAAACCTTATCTCCATATTCGCTGACAGCTTTACCGAGCCGTCTCACCACATTCTTCCCAAAATGCAGCTTGGTCGGGTTATATGCAATAAAATTCTCCATTTTAAAAATTATAATTTCTTTCTCACTGCTGCAATGACCTCACCCCAAGAGGGTGTAACAGAACTGATTTTAATAGTTAACCGCCGAGGGAGCAAAGGAATCGCAAGGTACGCAGAGTACTTAAAATCAGTATTTTATCTCTTGGCGTTCTTTGCGCATCCTTGGCGTTCTTTGCGGTTTTATTAAAAAACTTCATTTTGTTACACCCTTACTTTAATGATGTTAAATTATTCTTTCTCTTCTTTAAAAATGTTATCTCTCAAAACTCCCCTTCTATTTTATGAGAAGGGACAGGGAGATGAGGTGCATGACTGACGACTGACGACTGACGACTGACGACTGCCAACTTAACAAATCACCCCGCTCCCGTAACAGATTTTCTCCTCCACATCATAGATCACCCCGAACTGTCCCGGGGCCACCCCTGCAATGGGTTCTTCAGCCCTGATAATAAAAATACCGTCCTCTTTAAATAAACGCCCTTTACTGAACTCCGGTGTATGGCGTATCTTGAATTTAACAGGCACACCGTCAGTGTAATCGTTGAAGGGCTCCTCCGTGATGTAATGAACCCCCTCCAGCCTTACCTCGTCGCTGTACTGGGATTCAGGGTCATAGCCGTTGGAGACATAAATGATGTTTTCATGTGCATTTTTTTTCACAACGAACCAGGGTCCCAAGGGCAATCCCAGCCCACGCCGCTGGCCGATGGTATGGAACCAGTAGCCGTTATGAGTACCGAGAATCTTACCGGTTTCAAGCTCAACGATCTTACCTTTTCTCTCCCCGACATATTGCCTGATGAAATCGTTATAGTTGATCTTTCCAAGAAAGCAGATGCCCTGACTGTCCCTACGGGTAGCACTTGGCAAACCTTCCTGAGCAGCTTTATGACGAACTTCTTTCTTAAGATAATCCGCCAGCGGGAACATAGCCTTTGACAGCTGAGGGTAGGTGATATGGGCCAGGAAATAGGTCTGGTCCTTCACCCTGTCCTTGGCCGTATGAAGATAATGACGGCCGTTCAGTGTCATGACACCGGCATAGTGACCTGTGGCAATCCTGTCGAAATCCTTGCCGTATTTCTCTTCAAAGCTGCCGAACTTGATGAGCCTGTTGCACATCACATCCGGATTCGGCGTGAGGCCTTGTTTGACGGTATCTATGGTATAGGTCACCACCCTGTTCCAGTATTCATCGTGCAGGTTGACCACTTCGAAACGGCAGCCGTATTTCCTCGCAATGAAGGTGGCGATTTCGATATCTTCTTCCGAAGGACAGTCCATGAAACCGGGTTCATTTTCCATCCCGATCCGGATGTAAAAGATGAACGGATCGTAACCCTGTTCCTTCAGCAAGGGAATGATCACGCTACTGTCGACGCCTCCCGATACCAGTGCGGCAATGTTCATAAATTGTCATTATAAACAGGCTGCAAAATTAGCCAAATGTTTCTCACGATCTGCTTTGACATCCTGCCAATACCCGACGTGTACCAAAACAGCTCATGGATCTTATGTGAAATATATATTGAAAATTTATGACCTTTGTGTCTCTCCGTGCCTCCTTGGTAAAACTTCGTGTAATAGATAAAATCTGTTTTTCCGGCCGTTAATTGATCTAAAATTTGTATCTTTCAGGATCGATAATGGACAAATGATTCAAACATGGAAAATGATGCCCCTATGATGACATCTGCTGACAAAATTTTTATGACTGACATGTTCCGCCTGCCGGGAATGTTACTGATCGTGTTCTTTTTCACCTTTACCTCATGTCACAGACCGTCGGGTGAATGGCAGCCCGCTTCCTGTCCGTTGCCGACGCGATGGACACCCCTTGTCGATCCCGGCAATCCCTGGCCGGAGTACCCCCGCCCCCAAATGGTCAGGGCAGACTGGATCAATCTTAACGGCTTGTGGGATTATACCATATTGAAAAAAGACGATGAGACACCGGTTAAATTTGCAGGTAAGATTCTGGTCCCTTTTCCACTGGAATCCTCTCTTTCGGGTGTCGGGGAGAAAAGCGGTCCGGACCGTCGCCTCTGGTACCGGCGTGAGTTCACTCTTCCTCCCGAATGGACAGGTAAAAGGATACTGCTTCATTTTGAAGCCGTCGACTGGGAAACCAGCGTGTGGGTTAACGCCACAGAGGTGGGACGGCACCTGGGAGGCTATGATCCCTTTTATTTCGATATCACCGATGCCCTCACCACCAACACCCAGCAAACCCTCACGGTAGCCGTATGGGATCCCACCAACGATGGCTGGCAGCCCCGCGGCAAGCAGGTTACCAACCCGGGAGGAGGCATATTCTATACCTCCACGACCGGCATATGGCAAACGGTATGGATGGAACCTGTCGAAGAGACCTATATCGAAGATATCAGACTGGTTCCCGATATCGATAGTCGTCAACTGCAGATCACAACTCTCTCCTGCTGCCCTCAGCCGGATGACTCCCTGGCGATCAATATCTTCTTCAAAGATGACCTGGTCAGCCACGTCAATGCCATACCAAATGAACCGGTCCTCATCCTTGTTGATTCTTGCCATTTATGGTCACCGGAATCACCTGTTCTGTACGACCTTGACATTTCATTATTCCGCCGGGGTGAATTACTGGATGAAGTGACTTCCTATGCGGGCATGAGAAAAATTTCACTGGGTAAAGATGAAAAAGGAATAACCCGTATCATGTTGAACAATGCTTTCGTATTTCAAAACGGCCCCCTCGATCAGGGCTTCTGGCCCGACGGCATCTATACACCGCCCACCGACGAAGCCATGCGCTATGATATTGAAACAATTAGGAAGATGGGATTCAATGCATTACGGAAACATGTCAAAGTGGAACCGCGTCGTTTTTATTATTGGTGCGATCATCTCGGTGTTTTGGTGTACCAGGATATGCCCAGTGGATTTAAAGATGTCCCGGATCAAAAAGAAGATACTATACAAAGCGATGAAACAAAAATGCAATTTAAGGAAGAACTTCAACGGATGATAGAAAGCCATTACAACCATCCCTGTATCGTGATGTGGGTCCCTTTCAATGAAGGTTGGGGACAGTTCAATACGGATGAGATTGTAAGGATGATCAAAAACCTTGACCCAAGCCGCCTTGTCGATGATGCCAGTGGCTGGACCGACCAGTACGTAGGTGATGTCATCGACATCCATCATTATCCCGAGCCAGAATCACCAAGGCCTGAAAAATACAGGGCCGCCGTCCTCGGTGAATTCGGCGGTCTGGGGTACCGGGTCAAGGACCATACCTGGCAAGAAGATAACTGGGGCTATAAAACAGTTGCTTCAACAGATTCACTTCTAACCATCTACCGTGAATATTACGGTCTGATTGCCGGTTATAAGATTGACCCGGGTCTAAGTGCAAGCATCTACACACAGCTTACCGATGTGGAAACAGAATGTAACGGGTTAATGACCTATGACAGGAACATCATAAAAATGGACCTGAGAGCATTGTCTGATGTCAACAGGTCCATTCTGATAACAGCCCAACCTTAATCAGCCTGTTTCCTTCTTTTCGCTTAACGCCTTCCGCCGCTGCCATGGGCCATACCCTGGGGTCTGTTAAAATAACCTTCCGGAGGCCTGCTGAAATAACCTTGTGCGGGTCTGTTATTATAACCCTCCGGCGGGTTGTTGTAAAAGCCCTGGGAGGGACGCTGAAAATAGGGTCGTTGCATCTGCCACGTCTGTGCCTGTTGTGCGCCGCGGCTCCGTGCCTGATATGCCCTGTTCAGATTGCGTATCTCAGCGGGAGAGGGACGTGGGGCTGCGGGGCTGATCATCTGCCCTTTTTCACCAGGCCGGACACGCGGTTGTTGTGTCACCGTCTTCCTGCCACCGGCGCCATGTTCCATCGGTGTCACCGTTCTCCATTGCCCGTTCTCCCTCATTTGCCACTGACTGCCCGACCTGCGGTAGATGTTGCCTTGCCTGTCGGTGTAAATATTGTTCCGGCCTCTGGAAAAAGCCGGATTACGCCCCATCTGTGCCGGACGCGCTTCCGTGTAAGCATTATAGCGTTCTGTCCGCGGTATCCCGGTATATAGAACACCCGATCGCCTATTACGATAAACGTTCAGGTTGGAACCATAATAAAACTCATCACGGTGACCGGCATAACCATAATGATAACCCCCGTAATACCAATAGTTATATCCACGGTAATAACCGGCAGGGCCCCACCAGGCATAAAAGGGACTGTACCATCCTAACCCGAACCAGTAATAAGGATCGAAAAGGCTCAGATCAAAGCCATAACACCACCCTATGTAAGGGAACCATGCCATGTCGAAACCAAACGTCCAGGGACGCGGGAAATAATCCAGACCGAACCACGGATCATAATAAAAACCTGTTCCGTAAACGACGGTTGGACCATAAATGTATGAACAAAGGTAACTGGGTGTGTAGCCCATGTACACGATATCAGGCGTATAATCATAAATATACACGTACTTTACGTTGTAAACAGGCACATCAGGAGGTAAATCCAGTACCTCATCGGGTACGGATACGCTCACTGTCCAGGGCCCTTCGGGGGAATCACCCACAAACCATACAGCCTGGTCGCAAACATAGTACTTGCCGTCAATCAGCAGGACGGCTTTATCCGTGTTAACGGCATACGCCATATGGGTACCCTTGATGGGCACAAATTTGGGATCACCGGCATAGGTCACCGTCTCCCTGGCATCCTTTCTGTCAACTTGGGCGGTCTGTGGTATCTGTGCTTCCAGAACGGCTTCCTTTGCCTGAGGTGTTCCGGCCACATTGGCCAGGACATTGCCCTTGTCAGAATCGGCCGGGATGCGGGTAAAGTCTGCCGGCAATTTATCCGATGCCACATATGTCCAGTCATTACCTGTCAGTGATTTGGATTCATACCATCGCCCGGAAAGAAGAATATAATACTCTTGTGAGGTCACATCCATAAAAATATTTGAAGAGGTATTTTTCACAAAGATCAGGGATGTCCCGTCAATCGGCGTCCATTGGGGCTGGCCGTCGGTCTGTAACAATTCGGCCGGTTTTGTTTTAATGATGATGGCCGGCGCTGCCGCCGATCCTTTTCTTTTCCTGTGCTCTTCGTTCATGGGTACGGCATTGGCGTGCGTATCTTCTATCACCCGGTCGGCCAGCCGCACCAGTTCATGCGGCGGATTGGTAATGGGCGTCCAGGTGCCCTGGATGTCACTGGTCGTATACCAATAATCACCGCCTTTAAGATAATAGTCGTTGGTTTTGTCACTCTGAACAATGAAATAGGGCGTATTAACGACGTATTTGTAATTCATGTCCTCAATATCCTTGAGGACGGGCTCACCGTCAATACGTATCAAAACGGCGGGGTATGTGACAAACACCACTTCCGGCGGACCGTTATTGAGTTTGAGGGATTGTGACTTGGCCTCTCCGGTGGCTTCCACGTCGGCCAGCAGCCGGTCAAGCGAGATAGTCAGACCCCACTTGGGGAATTCTGTTTCAATGATTTTGGAGAGATGCTGAGTTTTAACCTGCGATGTATCAGGAAAACGGGTATCGGTGACCTTGAGCGAGACCAGCGAAACCATACGCGTTTCGAGGTCGGTGGCCATCTGGGCTTTCAACCATACCGCCCCATATTCAGGCTCCTTATTTCCGGGCGTTGTGACCGACACAGCCGCCTGGGCTTCCAGCTGATCGTTACTGAATGACTCATACTGGGGCTGATAAATGACAATAATACCCAGCGATGAGTTGATTTCCCGGGGCCATCCGGGATCATCTGCCTCTGTGCTGTCCTGTGACCAAAGGGTTGGTGTTGCCACAAGGAGCAGAAGAGGAAGGATAACGCTTTTTAAGATCCGTGTTTTCATGATGCGATCTGTTTAGGATACATCCAAATAAACAAACCGCCATGAAAATAGTTAGCCTATTTATCTTATGAAGAGCCCGTATTCCTCTTTTTAACGCTTTTTAACGGACTAATGGTAAACGGAACAGGAAGGTCATATCAATCCCTTCCTATGTTTCTCCCCGATGACTTTAAGCATATCGACGGTCATTTTTTCAAGGTCCCACTTAGGATCCCAACCCCATTCTTTGCGGGCTGCCGAGTCATCCATTTTATTCGGCCACGACTCGGCTATGCTTTGCCTCACAGGATCAACTTTATAATCCATGACGAAACCAGGAATATGCTTCTTTATCTCTTTATAAATAATCTCAGGGTCAAAGCTCATAGAGGTGACATTGAAAGCATTACGATGGATGAGCTTTGAACCGTCAGCCTCCATGATCTGCAGAGCTGCGTCAAGGGCATCGGGCATGTACATCATGTCTAAGAAAGTGCCTGCTTTCAGGAAACAGGTGAAATGTCCGGTCTTGATAGCCGCATAATAAATCTCTACGGCATAATCCGTTGTCCCGCCTCCGGGTAAAGTGACATTGGATATGATGCCCGGATAACGCAAACCCCTGGTATCAACGCCATAGCGTTTAAAATAGTAATCACTTAGCAATTCACCCGTCACTTTTGTCACACCATACATGGTGCGGGGGCGCTGAATGGTATCCT
>Ga0209609_10000992_pt1 | contig 16688 bp, 13 predicted proteins | sample LakKivw325mmetaG_FD_184136 | JGI IMG/M metagenome (GOLD analysis project Ga0209609, IMG submission 184136) | Anoxic lake water microbial communities from Lake Kivu, Rwanda to study Microbial Dark Matter (Phase II) - Lake Kivu water 325m metaG... | ecosystem: Environmental > Aquatic > Freshwater... | reverse complement strand
TATATTGAATTTATAAAGAAAATTAAAATTGAAAGGAGAAAGGTTTACGTTTCTGTTTGGTTCAGAATAGCAGAAATTGTTACCTGATAGAAAAGAGTTGAGACAAAAAAAAGACAAAAAATTTACTATTTCAAAACCCCATTGACATTGCCAGGAGACTAAGGTTTAAATAGGTTTCAGGTAGAGATAAATTAGAGGTAGAAATGAACCGTAAACCCCAAAAACCGGTTCCAGGTCAATTGAAAGGTAGAGATGAAAAGACGCATCGATCCCGGAAATCCTCCGATGAGATCCGAACAGGTCTCAGCATAGAGGCGATCAAACGTGCCATCCAGGAAAGCCTCTTTTACCTCCAGGCCAGGTTCTCAGCCGTAGCCACCCGCAACGATTACTACCTCGCACTGGCCTACGCCATCCGCGATCGTCTGCTTTACCGGTGGCTCCGGACTGCCCAGACCTATTATGAGAAGGAGAGCCGAACGGTTTGCTACCTCTCCGCTGAATTCCTGCTCGGTCCACACCTTGGCAACAACCTGATCAACCTGGGCATCTATGATCAGGTTCAGGAAGCGGTTAAAGAATTAGGTCTGGAACTAAACCTCCTTCTCGAACAGGAGGAAGAACCCGGTTTGGGTAACGGAGGTCTGGGAAGGTTAGCCGCCTGCTTTATGGATTCCTTGGCCACTCTGAGAATCCCTGCGATCGGTTACGGGATTCGTTACGAATTTGGTATCTTTGACCAGGAAATACGTGACGGATGGCAGGTCGAAGTGACGGATAAATGGTTACAGTTGGGCAATCCCTGGGAAATTCCCCGGCCTGAGATTTCGTTTCATGTCAGACTGGGTGGTTATACCGAATCATACTACGATGAACAAAAAAGGTTTCGCATGCGATGGATCCCCACCAGGGTGGTCAAGGGGATTGCCTATGATACGCCATTGATCGGATATAAGGTAAACACCGCCGACCTGCTCCGCCTCTGGAAGGCAGAAGCTTATGAATCCTTCGATTTTCAGGCCTTCAATATCGGCGACTACTATGGGGCAGTGGATGAGAAGGTCTCATCGGAAAATATTACGAAAGTGCTTTACCCGAATGACGAGCCAGTTTCGGGGAGGCAGTTGAGATTGGAACAGGAATATTTTTTCGTCTCCTGTTCACTGCAGGATATGATCCGGATCTACCTCCAGAGGGAGAAAGATCTGAGCCATTTTCATAAAAAGTATGCGGTGCAACTCAACGATACCCATCCTTCCATTGCAGTAGCGGAACTGATGCGTTTGCTCGTGGATGAACATCTGATGGGCTGGGATCAGGCGTGGGAGATCACACAAAAAACATTTTCTTACACGAATCATACCCTGCTGCCCGAGGCATTGGAGAAGTGGCCCCTTTCCTTGTTTGGCCGTCTGCTGCCACGTCACTTGGAGATCATCTACGAGATCAACCGCCGCTTTCTCGATGAGGTGAGATCGAAGCATCCTGATGATGCGGAAAAGGTGGCCAGGCTATCCCTGATCGACGAGACTGGAGAACGCTATGTTCGCATGGCGCACCTGGCCTGTGTCGGAAGCCATGCCATCAATGGAGTGGCCAGGCTTCATACCGAACTTTTGAAAAAGGATGTCCTTCGTGATTTCTACGGCCTCTGGCCGGAGAAATTTTTCAATATCACCAATGGGATCACCCCCCGGAGGTTTCTCGTGCTCAGCAACCCAAGATTAACCAGGCTCATCACAAGCCGGATTGGGGACGGATGGATCAAAAACCTGGATGAACTCAGATGCCTGGAACCGTTGGCTGAAGACGCAGATTTTCGTGAGAAGTGGCGTAAGGTCAAAGATGAGGTCAAACGTGATCTGGCCGCTCAAATCCGGGAACGTTTGGGGGTCATCGTTGATCCCCGTTCCATGTTTGACGTTCAGGTCAAGCGCATCCATGAGTATAAACGTCAGCACCTGAATTTACTTCATATCCTCACGCTCTTTAATCGCATCAAGAAAAATCCTAATCTGGAAATTCTTCCCAGAACTTTCATCTTCGGGGGTAAGGCTGCACCGGGCTACTATATGGCAAAACTGATCATCAAATTGATCAACTCCGTCGCAGAGGTGGTCAGCAATGATCCGGATGTCCGGAATCGGCTGAAAGTGGTCTTCTTCCCGGACTTTAATGTGAAGAATGGACAACGGGTTTATCCTGCGGCAGACCTCTCGGAACAGATTTCAACCGCAGGAAAGGAGGCTTCCGGAACAGGTAACATGAAGTTTGCCCTGAATGGGGCATTGACCATTGGCACGCTGGATGGGGCCAATGTTGAAATTCTAGAAGAGGTGGGTCCTGAACGGTTCTTTCTCTTCGGACTAAAAGCAGAAGAGGTTTTTGATCTTAAGGCCAAGGGCTACAACCCCGGGAAATACTTTGATTCCAACCCTTCCCTGAGAGAGGCGATCGATCTCGTCCATTCCGGATTCTTTTCTCGCGGGGACAGCAGGCTATTTGAACCTCTGATTCATTCACTGATTTACCTGGATGAATATATGGTCTGCGCTGATTACCAGTCGTATATCGATTGTCAGGATAAAGTGAGTCAGGCCTATCGCGATCAGGAACAGTGGTCGAAGATGTCCATTTTGACCGTATCGAGGATGGGTAAATTCTCCTCTGACCGATCCATCCATGAATATTGCCAACACGTCTGGAAGGTCCGGCCCGTCCACATCCAGTTAGAAGAGGAATGAATTTATTGGGGGAAAGTTAAAGCAGAAGCGTCAGGGCTTGAAAAACGATTGAAAAAGTTCCTCTCAAATAGATGGTCTCAAGATACAGGCAGAGGCAAGAGAGGGAATGGGCCCCTCAACTCCCAATGGCATAAGCCTGCCGCCTGGAATCGGCCCCTCCCATAAGAACGCCATTCTCCCGGTGAATCATAATGATTTGGGAGGATCCCATCAACTCATCCCATTCGGAAATGATCTGAATTCGGTGTCCTTTGGCTTTGAGTCCGGAGACCACTTCCGAGGGATACCGGGCCTCCAGGAAAAGGGATCCGTCCGGGTTGCTCCGGAAACGTGGGGCATCCACTGCCTCCTGGACATGGGCCTTGAATTCGAGCGTGTTCATCAGAAGCTGGGTGACTGTCTGAGTCTGGCCATCCGCACCGGGACTGCCCAGGATAAGGTAAGGCAGACCCTCTTTGAGAACCATAGCTGAATGAAGGGTATGATAGGGCCGCTTGTGAGGGCCGAGACAATTGGGGTGATTCGGATCAAAGGAAAATCCCCGTGCGCGATTTTGAAGGATGATGCCGGTTTCAGGAATCATCACGCCACTGCCAAAGGCTTCATAGAGACTCTGGATTAAGGAGACCGCGTTTCCCTTACTGTCGACGACAGCCAGATAGATCGTGTCCTCCCCGTCCCGCGAGAATCTTCTTGGTTTCACCCCTTCTGATGCTTGACGGAGATCGATTCGTTTCGCCTGTATCCGGGCCTGTTCAGAAGAAAGAAGCATTTCAAGAGGAATCGGGTGAAAGTCCGGGTCGCAGACATACTGATCCCGGTCGGCAAAGGCAAGCTTCTTCGCCTCGACGAGAAGGTGGACATAATCCGCTGTGTTATGGCCGAGACTCGATGGATTAAAATTCGCCAAGATCGCCATTTGCATTAACAGGGCGATCCCCTGTGAGTTTGGGGGTTGAGTGAAAACCTCCCATTCCTTATAATTGATTTTCAGGGGGTTTACCCAGGTGTGGGAATGATCCAGAAGATCCCTCTCATTGAACAGTCCTCCTGATTTTTCTGAAAACCTACATAGAGCCTCACCTAATGGCCCTTTGTAAAAGGCGTCTCTCCCCTGAGAGGCTACCCGGCGAAGAGATCTTCCCAGATCGGATTGAACCAACCGTTCTCCTATTCCGGGGGACCGTCCATTGCGGAGAAATACCCTGGAGGCAGAATTTGATTTAGCCAGAATTTGGGAACGATTCTCAATGGCTCTCACTAAATCAGGATACAGAGGAAAACCCTTTTCTGCATAAGCGATGGCTTTTGTGGAAAGATCAGCCAAGGGCCGTGTCCCATATTTTTCTAACATGGCCTGCCAGCCATCCAGAGCACCCGGAACGGTTGCGGTGAAAAGACCGTCTTGAGGAATGCCCTTATGCCCCAGGCTAATGTAGCGCTCTCGGGTGGCCTCATACGGGGATCGACCGCTTGCATTGAGAGCATCGATCCTCATATTCTTCGCATCAAAAATTAATGCGAAGAGGTCACCTCCCAGGCCGCACATATGAGGCCTGACCACAGTTAGGACAAGGTTTGCTGCGACTGCGGCATCCACCGCATTGCCTCCGGCCTCCAGCACAGTGGCTCCGGCCTGTGCGGCCAATGGATGATCGGCTGTGATCATCCAGTCTGTTCCCATGACCAATGGACGGTGAGAGAAAAAAAATCCCGACATATCTATCTCCTATCACTCTCCCTGTTCAGGAGATCTGAGTTCCCTTTTTGGGACCTCCGCGGCTCAGACGTTTCCTGAGGAGGGGATAGAACATCGAAGCTACGGCCAGGACCAGAAAGAATAATGAGATCGGTCTGGTCAGAAACAGGGTCAGGTGGCTATTTGTCATGAGGGCGCGGCTGAAGTTCGATTCAGCCATAGGGCCGAGAATGACACCGAGAATCATCGGTATTAGGGGGATTTTAAGCTTCGCCATCAGGTATCCGATGACGCCGAAAATGAAGAGCACCCAGATGTCAAAGAAACGGTTATGAATTGCAAAAGAACCTACCGAGCATAAAACCAGGATGGAAGGGATCAGGACATAGATGGGAATTCGTGTCAGGCGAACAAAAATATGAATGCCGTATAACATCACAGCGAGCATAAAAAAATGGGCCAGCACAAAGGCCACAAAAACGCCGTAGACCAGCTTGGGATGTTCGACAATGAGGAGCGGACCGGGCTGGATCCCATGAATGATCAGACAGCCCATCATGATTGCGGAGACGGCATCACCCGGCACTCCTAAAGCAATGGTCGGGGTGAGGCCACCTCCTGCGGTGGCATTATTGGCCGCCTCTGAGGCAATGATGCCATCGGCGATCCCGGTCCCAAACTTTTCCGGATATTTGGAACCTCTGACCGCCTGATCATAGGCCAAGATATTTGAGATGCTGGCTCCTGCACCCGGAAGGGCCCCGATGAAGGTGCCGATGAAGGAAGATCGGAAAAGGTTGACAGGCTGGCGCAGAATTTCCATGATCACTTTCGAATTCGACCAGGTCAATTTCGCGCCTTTGATCAGCGCCTGACTGACCGCGCTCTTGCTTTCCAATGAAGTCATGAGCTGGGAAAATGCAAAAAGTCCGATTAAAACAGGCAAAAAAGAGAATCCTCCGGTGAGACCATGGAGGCCAAAATTAAATCTGGGTACCCCGGTCATGGGATCGGTACCGAACATCGCCGCTAAAAGTCCAAGGAGTCCTGAGATCATCCCTTTCAGCAAAGATTGGCCGGAAAGGCTGGCAATGACTGTCATTCCGAAGGCGACGAGGGAGAAAAGCTCCCATGGCCCGAACTTTAAAGCGATATTCGCCAGAGGGGGAGTGAAAAAGATCAGAACAGCCGCACCGATCAGGCCTCCTAAAAAAGAGGCCCAGGTGCCCAGGGCCAATGCCCGTCCCGGTTCCCCCTTTTTGGCCATGGTATTGCCATCGAAAACAGTGGCCACAGAGGAAGGGGTTCCAGGAATCCCGATCAGGATCCCGCTGATCTGTCCTCCTGCCATTCCTCCGACAAATACTCCAATCATGGCACAGAGGCCTTCAAATGAGCTCATCCCAAATGTCAGGGGTAAAACGAGGGCGGCACCCATGGTCACAGTGAATCCGGGGATCAGACCGACAATGATGCCCCCTATTGTCCCTAAAAGAAGAAGGAACAACGGATAGGGATGGAAAACCTCATGAAACCCGGAAGCAAAGAAATCCAGCATCGTCCCTTTTCCCTTAAAAAAAGGCCAATCTTTCATCCGTTCTTTTAGAAAAATTGGCCTTCGGGTAGAACAACATCAAAAAAGGTCATAAACCCATAATACAATCCGAAACTCATGATCAGGGTCGTAATGAAAATGACCAGCAACGAACTCCTTGTCCGGGGACCGATGAGCCACATCAGCGCGAAAATAAACACAAGGGTCGATATGAGATAACCGGCAAAGTCCATGAGTAGTACATAGCCGAAAAAACAGAGGAGGGTAAGGATCACCCACTCGTAATGCCTCAGGCTTTTCTTTATCTTTTCTATCCTCTGAGCCGGAGGGGTTTTGACCTCTGCGCTAGCCCGGCGATCTCTGATGAATTGCTGAAGGATGAGTCCACCCCCTGTAAGAATAAGGAGGATCAGGACGATTTTGGGAAACACAGCAGGGCCTAAAGTCCCGAACATGGGAGGTGGAAGCAGGTCCGCCTGATAATACATGAATGCACCAAAGCCGATAATGGCCCATCCGATCAATCTATCTTCCTTCATCGCTTTCTTCCAGCTATTTCTTGGGTGCAGGTCCCTTTAAATTGAATTTGACGGCAAGTATATCCAGCCGTTTGAACTCCGTATCGATGTACGACCTGTAACCGGCCTGATCGAGGTATACCACATCTGATCCCAGTTCATTGATCTTCTTGGAAAATTCCTGATCTTGAGCGACCTTCTCGAAAACCCTGCTCAACTTCTCGATCACTTCTTTCGGTGTGTTTAGAGGTGCACTCACCCCTCTATTTACACCAAAAAGCACATCAATTCCCTGTTCTCTCAGAGTGGGCACATCGGGCAGGAGTCGGTGGCGTTTTGGGGTGGCAATACCTAACGGTTTCAACTTCTTTGTCTGAAAGTACTGCTGTCCAACTGCGGGATTACTTTCACCCAGGTCGATAAATCCGCCAAGAAGCGCGGCCTGACGCTTGGCGGTGCCTTCATAACCCACGATCTTTAAATCAATACCGGCATGATGTGCGATGTCGAGGGGGAAGAAATGGCTGGTAGAACCCAGGGTCGCCCCAAAGGTAATCTGCCCCGGTCTTTTCTTGGCCTCAGCCACAACCTCCTTCATATTGCTCCAGGGAGCATCCCCCCTGCCTGCGACCATGGCAGGCGTGTTGACCAGATTGACAATCGGGATGAAACTTGAATAATCAAAATCAGCCACTCCCACTATCCTCGAGCTAATGACGGACTCATGGGTTGCGGTTAATGTGTAGCCATCCGGTTTGGCATCCTTGCCCTGACGGGCACCCAGTGTTCCACCGACACCCGGGACGTTGATCACCACCATGGGCTGCCCCAGATATTTTCCGGCGAAATGGGCCACAACCCTCATGACCGCATCGGTGTCGCCTCCGGCAGCCCATGGTACAATGAGCTTGACCGGCTGGCCTGGATACTCCGCTGCCTGAAGACCAGCGCCGCCTATAAGAGCTAAGAAACAGACCAGAACCAAGATTCTCACAGTCGATTTGATCATCCCCCTATTTGCTTCCATCTTTTGACCCTCCCTTATTTAGAATTTTCTAAACCCTTATCACGAAGATATTCTTTTGTCAATTTTCGAAGTTCAATGTATTATGAACAATTATTCATGAATATTTGAGAGTCCCATCTCACCAGAAAATATCTTTTAAGGAATATTCTTTGAAAAAATCAGGGGAGCTATTTCTTGAAAAAAAATGCTTGACAACCTTTAGTCGCTCTATTATAAATAGATTGTAATTGTTAAATAGTTAATTTGTAATTATTTAACCTTTAAGGGAAAACATGATACAGAAAAAAGAACCTGACCTTGAAACCCTGGTTTCTTCAATTAGTGTGCACAACAAGTCCAAGTTCGAGGTCTATGGCGAGGAGATGATCGAGAAGGAAGTCAAACAGAGCGGGAACAGCGGTCGGGTCTATCTTCCTCCGGAATGGGTAGGAAAACATGTCAAAATCATTCGGATTGACTGAGGAGAAGATGGGGAGGGAGATCAAAGTCCGGAAGATTGACGCCGCAGATGTCCCTCAAATCGTTTCTATCCAGGAATCCATATTACAGAAAAAAATTTCAAAAAAGTGGATTCAAATGGTCCAGGGTCATCTTAAAAAAGAAGAAGCTTTAGGTTTTGTTGCTTTAAAGGACGGTCAAGTGGCGGGCTTCATCATCGGAGAGATCAAAGGGGAAGGCTTTGGTCTGGAACAAAGCGGTTGGATCGAAGTGGTAGGGGTGCATCCACGGCAGATGGGAATAGGAATCGGGAGAATCTTAGCTGAAAAACTTTTTTCGTTTTTTAGAAGGGAGGGAATCCGAGATATCCATACCTCTGTGCGCTGGGATGCCGGTGATATGCTTTCTTTTTTTAAAGCCATTGGTTTTGACCGCTCACCCTTTATCAATCTTAGGAAACATTTGGATTAAAGCCTGTTACAACCTGCATGAAATGAAAAAAAAGTTCGAAGAAGTAATTTTTCTCTTGAAAAGAAAACAAGAATTTTAGTATAAAAAATTACGTGAAAATATTAACAAGCTGATACCTAAAGGGGCTAAAAAATGAGGTACGCAGAGACAGGATATAATTTAGAAATTGACCTTTCCCGGGGAGATATTCAGAGGGTTGAAACAGATCCGGGATGGACTGAACTTTATCTGGGTGGCCTGGGAACCAACGCCAAGATATTATGGGATCGGGTTCCCCCTGAATTTGAACCCTTTTCCCCTGATAATCTACTCATCTTCAGCGCAGGTCTTTTAAGTGGCACTCCTGCACCCGGTGCCAATCGAACCATTGTTTCTACCATCTCTCCCCAGACCCAGTTAATGGCATTTTCAATGATGGGGGGGTTTTTTGCCCCGGAATTGAAGTATGCCGGTTATGACAAAGTGATCCTTCGCGGAAGGTCCCCCAATCCTGTTTATTTGTGGATAAACAATGATAAAGTTGAAATACGTGATGCCTCTCATTTAAAAGGGAAAGGCGCTGTTGAAACTCAAGAACTGATTCGGCAGGAGTTGAAGGAGCCGGGAGCCCATGTAGCGGCCATCGGCCTGGCCGGTGAAAACAGGGTCTATTTTGCCTCCATCGAGCAGGGCCGATCCAGTGCCAGCCGAGGCGGATTAGGCGCCGTCATGGGAGACAAAGGGCTCAAGGCCATCGCTGTTCGTGGGACAAAGGACATCAATATTGCCCGGCCGGACGAATTTATTGGACTTTGCAACGATGTGCTGAAATATATAAAGTGGCGAAATGAAAATCCAATTAAGAATGTAGAGCCCATTTTCGCCGGGCTTGGGTCACCGCAGGAGATGGCCATTATTGATGAGAAGTGGCACACCACGGGTTTCATGTGGGGAAATGCCCGGGTTCGAAGAAAAGATTTTTGGACCAAAGAAATCGAGGAGAAGTGGAGGAAGACTCAAGAGGGTGTCCGCGAGCGGTTAATCAGTTGCTATAACTGTCCGATGAAATGCGGGGCACTCATATCTGTCCCGGGAGTTTCAAAATACATGATGAAATGCTACTCAAAGCTTACCTATACCATGGCCGCCATGTCAGACCTCGATTTTGGTTTTAGAATTGCCCAGCGTGCGACGGAGTACGGAGTGGACGGATATTCCACTCCCCAGGTGATGGCCTTTGCCCTCGAGCTTTACGATGCCGGCATTTTGACGGATCAGGATGTGCCAGGAATGCCGACTGACACCGAGGGGAGATTTTACTGGCTACTTGATAGAATCGTCCGGAGAGAGGGAATCGGGGATGTTCTGGCCAATGGAACTTATTGGGCGGCAAAACAGATTGGAAAGGGCGCAGAGACCTATGCCCATAATACCATCAAGAAACATGAGCAACTGCCTCTCAAGCTGGGGATGCTCAATCCCATTTATTTCATTATGTATTCCACTGGAGAGAAGATCAACATTACCCAGATTGAAGGGCAGTTCCCGCAGGAGCCTTTTGCGGCCAGAGAGCAGAGAGAAGAGTTCGTAAAGGATTGGGTCCAGGTTCCTGATGAAAAGTTTAAGAAGTATTTTCTGGACTGGGATCCGCGCGGAGAACACTCCAATCCATATTATCCGACCTTTGAGGCCACTTGTGAAATTGTGGACTGGATGGAGAGGATGCACTACATTGATGACGCCCTCGGGGTATGTGCCGGTCTGTCCTCATTTCCTCTGAAACCTCCCTATCATATGCACAACTACCCGGCTTTTATTTCGGCAGCGACCGGAATCGATATGGATGAAGCTGGACTCACGCGAGTTGCCCGGAGGAACCGGACTTTAGTGAGAGCGGTTAATATAAGAAGAGGGATGAGGAGAGCCGATGAGAAGCCACCCGAAGACCACTGGAAAAAAAGATTTCCTGAGCTTGAAGCAAAGCTCTTAGACGAATATTACAAATTCAAGGGGTGGGATCATCAGGGTATTCCTACCAAAGAGTCTTTACAGGAACTTGATCTGGCTTATGTTGCCGAAGACTTTGAACGGAGAGGAATAATAAAAAATGAGTAAAGTAAAGAAGAAAGTCAAGGTCATCAAGATCGATCTGGATAAATGTAATGGTTGCCGGGCATGCGAGATGATCTGTTCCGCCTTTCACGCTAAACCGAAATATAGCAGCAATAATCCGGCGAGGTCCCGTATCCGGCTGATTCGCGAACCCCTCAAGGACATCTATCTTCCTGTATATGCGGGTGAATATACGGGGGCCGAATGTTCAGGCAGAGACAGATATGTGATCGATGGAAAGGAGTATGACGAGTGTGACTTCTGCAGGGCTTCCTGTCCCTCCAGGGATGTCTTCAAAGAGCCCGATTCAGGTCTGCCTCTCAAATGCGATATGTGTGAAGACGATCCGCCGCAGGAAAAACCCCTGTGTGTTCAGTGGTGCCTCAATGATGCCCTGACTTACGAAGAGAGGGAAGAGGAAGTGGAAGAGGAAGCGAAGCCGCAGGACGTGGAGATAGGGCTGGAGTCCATGGTAGACCAATATGGTTTGCAGAAGGTCATGGAGACCATTGCCCGAATGGCAAAGAAGGAATAAAAGAGATTTCTGGAAAAGCCCAAAATCTCTGTAATCATATTTTAGAATCTCTGTAATCGCAAAAGAAGAGGATTGAAAAAGAGTATGGAGACTGTGCCCTTAGCTCCCTTTAAAGATGTCATCGAGGGCCTCAAAGAGGCGGGTGGAGAAGCCTTCAAATTCTGCTATCAATGCGGAAAGTGTGAAACGGTTTGCCCCTGGAATCGTGTAAGAAAATATTTTGTTCGCAGGATGATCCATCAGGCACAATTAGGCGTGGTCCCTTTCGAGTCCGAAGACTTATGGCTCTGTGCCACCTGCCGCAATTGTGTCGGGCGGTGCCCCCGGGGCGTTGAAATAATCGACGTGGTGAGGGCGATGCGCAGGCTGTTGGTGCCGGACGGTGTCGTTCCTGCGAGCATCCCGAATCTCCGGGGTGTCATGACAAGCATCGCCAGTGTGGGTAATCCCTTCCGGCAGGAGAAGGACAGGGCTGATTGGGCAGAAGGCCTGTCTGTAAAGGCATTCACCGAGGGGACAGAGACTTTATATTTCCCCTGCTGTTATCCCAGTTATGACCCGAGATTAAAGAAGGTAGCTCAAGCCACGGCCAATATCCTTAACAGGGCAGGGGTAGATTTCGGGATACTGGGTTCAAAGGAGAATTGCTGTGGCGAGAGTGTTCGCAAAGTGGGCAATGAGGAACTGTTCAAACGCCTGGCCAGAGAAAACATCAAGACCTTTATCGAAAATGGGGTGAAGAAAATCGTCGCTTCTTCCCCTCATTGCTACCACACCTTCAAGAATGAGTATCCCGAATTTAAAGTCAACTTTGAAGTGGTCCATGTCTCCCAATATTTATTCCGGCTCATTCAGGAGGGAAGACTTAAACCCACCAAAGAGTATGGGAAGAAAGTGACGTATCATGACCCGTGTTACCTGGGTCGGCATAATGGTATCTATGAGGAACCCCGAGAGATCCTGAAGAGGATACCCGGTTTGGAACTGGTTGAGATGGCCAATTCCCGGGAAGATAGTCTCTGCTGCGGAATGGGCGGAGGCAGGATCTGGATGGAAACGGCAAAAGGTGAAAGATTCTCAACTCTCAGATTGGAACAGGCGATCGGGATTGGGGCTGAGGTGCTGGTCACTTCCTGCCCGTATTGCATCACCCAGTTCGAGGATAGCAGGTTAACGCTGAAGGAGAGTGAAGTCATACAGATTAAGGACATCACGGAGATTCTCCAGGAAGTGATTTAAGGAGATTACGGCGATTACGGAACGATGACAGCGATTAAAGAATCTGTGTGATCGTCTTTTGAAATCTCTGTAATCAGTTTTTTGAAATCTGTGTAATCCTTTTCTCAAGGACATAGACAAATGGAAAAAGAACAAACGCAGCAGCTTTATAAGAGTTTCGGAGACATTCGTTTTGGAGACGTCATGGTTGTCGGTGGAGGGGTCAGCGGTGTCCAGGCCTCTCTGGATCTTGCCACTGCGGGTTTTAAGGTTTACCTGGTCGACAAGGCACCTGCCATTGGCGGCCATATGGCACAGCTTGACAAGACCTTTCCCACCAATGACTGCTCCATCTGAATACTTGCCCCCAAACTGGTCGAGGTCGGCCGGCATCCCAATATAGAGGTTCTGACCTACACTGAAGTTGACCGTGTCGAGGGGGAAGCGGGGGACTTCAGGGTCACCCTGATCAAAAAGCCCAGGTATATCATCGAGAGCAAATGCACGGGGTGTACGACCTGTGTTGAATACTGTCCGGTCAAATACCCTGATCAATTTAATCAGGAGATCTCGAAAAATAAGGCCGTCCATATCTATTTTGCTCAGGCCATTCCTCTGATCACATATATCGATGAAAGCTGCATTTACCTGAAGGAGAAAAAATGCCGCATTTGCGAATCTGTCTGTAAGAATAACGCCATTGATTTGAATCAAAAGGCGGAAAAAGTAGAAGTAAAAGTGGCGGCGATTATTCTGTCCCCTGGTCTTGAGCCGTATGATCCTAAGGTGGGCAATGAATATGGTTACCGAAAGTTCGAGAACGTGGTCACCAGCATGGACTATGAGCGACTGTTATGCGCCACTGGCCCGTACGAAGGTGAGATCCTGCGTGCTTCAGACAGGAAGCATCCTCATAAAATAGCCTGGATTCAATGCGTCGGTTCCAGACAGGTGAACCCCATGGGTGGCAACAGCTACTGCTCAGCCGTATGTTGCACCTATACCCAGAAACAGGTCATTCTGACAAAAGATCATGATGCAGAGGCAGAATGCACGATCTTCCATAACGACATTCGTTCCTATGGCAAGGATTTTGAGCGGTTCTTTCAAAGGACAGAGAGGCTCCCTGGAATCCGGTTTATAAGAAGCTATACATCCATCGTAAGGGAAGATCCGAAAACCAAGAGTGTCACCGTGCGGTATTCTACCCCCGAAGAGGGAGTAAAAGAGGAAGAGTTCGATATGGTGGTGTTATCCGTTGGGTTGAATCCTCCTGCGGATGCGAAGAATCTTGGAGATAAGTTCGGCATCGAACTCAATTCTCACGATTTTTGTAAGGTCAATCCTGTCAATCCTATGGAGACCTCACGCCCGGGGATTTTCATTAGCGGGGCCTTCCAGGGTCCCATTGATATTCCTGAATCGGTTTTTAGCGCCAGCGGGGCTGGCTCCCAATGCGGTGAACTCCTTGACTACCGGAGGGGTAAGCTGACCAAAGAAAGAATATACCCGGAAGAAAAGGATGTCTCCAAAGAGGAACCGAGGATAGGGGTTTTTGTGTGCCATTGCGGGGCAAATATCGGAAGAGTGGTCAATGTCCCTTCCACAGTGGAATATGCATTAACCTTACCCAACGTGGTCTATGCCCAGGAACAATTGTTCTCATGTGCTGCTAATTGTGCCAAAGAGATAACAGACATGACAAAGGAGAAGGGGCTCAATCGGGTGGTGGTCGCCGCCTGTAGCCCAAGGACCCTTGAATCGTTATTCCGGGACACGGTTCGGGAGGCGGGAATTAATCAATATTACTATGAGATGGCTAATATCAGGGAGCATAACTCATGGGTTCACTCTCGAGAAAAGGAGGAAGCCACCGAGAAGGCAAAGGATATTATCCGGATGTCAGTCGCAAGAGCTTGCCATCTGGAACCCCTTCAGGAATTTGATCTGCCGGTCAACAAGGCGGCATTGGTGGTCGGCGGAGGTATTGCCGGTATGACATGTGCTCTCTCCATGGCCAACCAGGGGCATGAGGTTCACCTGGTGGAGAAGGATAGAGACCTTGGGGGAACAGCGAAAAAGATCCATTCTACCCTGGAGGGCCTGGATGTTCAGGCTTATTTGCATGATCTTATAAAAAAGGTATATCAACACCCCTTCGTCCATGTCTATACGAATGCGACGATCACAGAGGCTATCGGTTATGTTGGGAATTTCTTAACCAGGATTAAGTTCGAAGGAAGAGTCACAGAGATAAGACATGGTGCCACGGTTATCGCTATAGGGGCTGATATCTATCAACCCACCGAATACCTTTATGGAAAAGATGACAGGGTGATGACCCACCTTGAGCTGGAAGAGAAGATCAACAGAGGAGATGAAAAGGTCATCCATGCGAAAAGTCTCGTGATGATCCAATGCGTCGGCTGTAGAAATGAAGACAGAAATTATTGCAGCCGGATATGCTGCAGCGAGTCCATCAAGAACGCATTGAAACTCAAAGAGATCAATCCCGGGATGGATATCTACATCCTCTTCAGGGATATCAGGACCTATGGGTTCCGAGAGGATTATTACAGGGAGGCGGCCGATAAAGATGTAAAGTTCATCCGTTATGAACCGCAGGATAAACCCCAGGTGGAGATGGTTCAGGAGGGAGGCAAAAGCATTCTGCGGGTGACTGCGACAGATTATATCTTGGGCCAGAGGCTTGAAATAGATGCCGATATCATCTCATTGGCGGCTGCCATTATTCCCGCGGCAGGAAGCAGGGAAATATCCCAATTATTCAAGGTCTCTTTGGGCACGGATGGTTTCTTCCAGGAAGCCCATGTCAAATTGAGGCCGGTTGAGTTTGCGGCCGACGGCATTTACCTCTGTGGAATGGCCCATTATCCCAAGCATATACCGGAAGCGATTAACCACGCCTACGGGGCTGCTGGCCGGGTCCTGACGCTTCTCTCCCATGATACCGTCATTGCCTCCGGATCTGTATGCGAGGCGGATGAGAAAAAATGCATAGGTTGCGGAGCCTGTATCTCAGCTTGCACGTATGGTGCCATCGAGTTTCGTGAGACACGACAGGGCAAAAAGGCTTCGGTGAATCCCGTTCTCTGTAAAGGAGATGGGCTCTGTAACTCAAAGTGCCCTACGGGGGCAATTCGACTGAAGCACTTTACCGATGAAGAACTATTAGCCGAAATTGATGCGGCAGTTGGGATTGCGTAAAATAAGGCCAGGGTAAGGGTGAGGAAGCCAGTTTGGGCAAAGTGAAGGGTGTAGTAAGAATTTTAATGCCAATGGCCCAACCCATTTACTAAACTGGCTTCTTTGCCTTAACCATTACCTATGACTTTTATTCTCTACCTAAGGAAGTGAGACAAGAATGAGCGCGGGACTTAAATTTAAACCAAGAATCATCGGCTTTGTATGCCATTGGTGAGCATACGGCGCCGCTGACATGGCTGGAGTTTCCAGACTGCAATATACAACTGAAGCGAGGTTGATCCGAGTCATGTGTTCCGGTCGAGTTGACCTGGAATTTGTACTTCGGGCTTTCTCGAACGGAATGGATGGGGTGTTTATTGGCGGGTGCCGTTTGAATGAATGTAATTATATTACTCATGGAAATTACCATGCACTCAATATGGTACTCCTCTGCAGGAGACTCATGGAACACATAGGCATGAACCCGGAGAGATTAAGGATCGAATTTATGTCCTCCGCTGAAGGGATCCTTTTTGCCGAAGTGATGGGTGAGTTTGGCAATAAGGTGAAAGAGTTGGGACCGCTTGGCAAAGGGGAGGGGATAGAAGAAAATGAATTAAAATCCAAACTTGCGGAGCTTAGAAGGTTAGTTCCCTACATTAAGATGGTGAAAAATGAGAAGCTGGCATCACGCCTTACTCATGCAGAAGAATATGACAAACTTTTCACCCGGGATGAAATAGAAAAGTTACTGAGCGAAGTCCTCTCCTACTATATCGACCCGGAAAAGTGCCAGGCCTGCATGACCTGTGCAAAGAGATGCCCTGCTGAGGCCATCCTCAGTGCCAAGAACCAGATCCATGTCATTGATCAGGAGAAATGTATAAAATGCGGGACCTGCTTCGAAGTTTGCCCCCCCAAATTTAATGCGGTGATGAAGATCCCTGGCGGGCCTGTTCCGCCTCCGCTTCCTGAAGAAAAAAGAAAGATCGTCAGGAAGAGTAAGGAAAAATAAAGAGAGGCTTGATTACTGAGATTTTAAAAAAGATTACATAGATTTTTCTTTACGGGAAAGTCGGCTGAATGCCCGCCTTGTAGGCGGGGATGGCGGTAACGGGCTCCAGAATTGGAGCCAAAGCCGACAATATTAATGACACTACCTTAACCCGAAAGCCCCGCCCTGTG
>Ga0209609_10000990_pt1 | contig 16691 bp, 10 predicted proteins | sample LakKivw325mmetaG_FD_184136 | JGI IMG/M metagenome (GOLD analysis project Ga0209609, IMG submission 184136) | Anoxic lake water microbial communities from Lake Kivu, Rwanda to study Microbial Dark Matter (Phase II) - Lake Kivu water 325m metaG... | ecosystem: Environmental > Aquatic > Freshwater... | reverse complement strand
TAGACAATTACATTGGGGGCAACAATAAGAAAATTAGTTGAGAGATCAGATCCCTTGACTAATTTCTTATGGAAATATGACCAGACCATGATCATCGCCATTACATAAGTCTTGCCTGAGCCTGTGGCCATCTTAAAAGCATAGCGACGTAGGTCCTCCGGAGGTAAATCCTGGAGACCGTCGCTATCTAATTCAGGGAAATAACGCCTGATCTGACGACCTCCATCCATCGTAGTTTGATGCTCGATGCTGTATGTAAACATATCTTTCTTGAAAGGTTCGGCAAATGAATCGATGAGAGGTTTGGCATCACGGTTCTTCTCAACTTCAAAAAGATAGACTAAGGTTTCAACCGCTTCACGCTGGCCGAAATAATATTTGAAGGTACTTCCATTCAGAATGTGATCTTCCTCAAACCAGAATTGGAAAAGGCGCTGAGCTACTGAGGAGGCTCCCGGATAACCGCGATTCCGCCATTTATCAACAGCCTCCCGCAAGCGGTTCACCAATAACATTTTGCTTGGACGACGTCCGTCAACGATTTCATACTCTTCAGCCGTTTTCTTAATCAGGTGGCAGTCTGGCTTAACATGTGCCAGCCGATCTGGAACTTCAGGCAGGTCTTTGTCATAGGAAATTACGGCTTTGGGCATTTTTAATCCCCTTTTGATCTCTCCTGGCTCTTCCACTCCAATCGAGCCCGCGCCATCAACATAGCTTCATGAAGTTTCTTTTGCAAGAGCTTTCTGGGCGGAAGTTCTGTCAAATAAGCGGCCACACGAATACCGCTTTTATCCAATTGGAGCAATTTGATGTGCTCCTCGGATTTTGTGGCACATAGGATCAACCCAATAGGCGATTTCTCTTCAGGTTGTTTCTCATATTTTTCCAGCCAGCGGAGATAAAGCTCCATTTGACCTTTATCTGCCGCCTGGAATTTATCCAGCTTTAATTCAATCGCTACCAGACGGCGAAGTTTTCGATGATAAAAAAGTAAGTCGAGGTAATAATCCACATCATCTACTGTGATTCGCTTTTGGCGTGCTACAAAGGTGAATCCAATCCCAAGTTCCAATATGAAACTCTCCAACTCTCTTAAGATCGCTGTTTCAAAATCCCTTTCGCTGTAACTATCCTTTAATCCAAGAAAATCGAGAAAATAAGGGTCACGAAAAACAAGGTCAGGGGTCAGTTTATCATCTGAACGAAGTTTGTCGAGTTCTTCTCTAATCAGTTTTTCTGGTTTTTTTGATAATGCTGTCCGCTCGAAAAGCATTCCGGCAATTTTCTTTTCCAGAGTTCTAACGCTCCACCCCTCCAGGCGACACATCTCCGAATAGAAATCCCGCTTCAGATCATTATCGAGATAGATGATCAGTCTAAAGTGGCTCCAACTCAATTTTGCACACAGTGTGTGCAAAATCTTCTCGTTTGGAAAGACCTCAGCGAACCTCACCATGTTGGCAAGATTTCTGGCCGCGAATCCTGCTCCGAACTCTGTAACCAATTTTGCCGACAGTGTCGGCAAAATCGCTTCACCATACTCTGCACGCTTCTCCTTGAGGATGTCCTGGCGGATACGTTTACCCACTCGCCAGTAGAGGAGAACCAGGGCAGAATTGACCTGCCGGGCCACATCCTGCCGGGCGTCTACAATCAATGTTCTAAGGTCCCGAAGCAATGCTCCTGTGACTTTGGCTTTACTACCTGTAATCTCTGTTTTATCCGCCATTACTTCACCTCGACTTCAAAGGCTTGAGAGGTATCGTTACCAAATATGTCAACTACCTTAACCATTATTGTATACTTACCAGCCTTCTCATAAGTGGTAGGATCGCTTTTCAAGGCAAGGGTCCGATCTTTTCGGGTTCGATAAGTCACCCAGCCATTCATGAAGGTATCGTTCTGGAAATTCCAATCCACAGCCCAGTAATCAATGTAGTCAGACCATTTTTTAATTTTTGAGCGGACATCTTCGGGAATAAGTTCGGTATTTGGGATGACAAAGTCCTTGAGTGCTACAATAACTTTCCGTCCCTTTTCTTGCTTAATATCCACCTCAAGGTAGGCCAATTCAAAGAATTGAATACCTCCTTTATCCACTGCCTGCTGTTCCATTACTTCTCTTGGGATGTTAAGGAGTACGAGCTTTATACCCCTGCCCTTGGCCGCATCGGTCATCAGGTCATACAATCCCATTTCCCATTCCCATCCCAGGATGTGAAGCTCTTTCTGCTGAATTGCCATACACTCGTCCAGGCAGGCGTTGATTTCGTCAATGGTCACTGGCGCATCAACTGCACCTACATGAACAATCGCCTTCCCTTTCTTGCCATGAAGATGATTCATCCCAGAGATAGGCTCAGCCCCGTAAAGTTTCAAAATAAAAGCAAGATATTGATAAATAGCAAGCTGCAGATCGGTTTTCTTTTTGTCGCCAAATGTCACCCCCTGCCAGTATTTCCTTTCGTATTTCCCGAGGTTTAATACTTCAAAGGGCTTACAATTTTCAATCCCGAGAAGGCGTTTCCGAGTTACATGGATGGCCCATCTTGAAAGATCACACCCAATCCACCGTCTTCCAAGTTTTTCTGCAACAGCACAAGTCGTTCCTGAGCCACAGAAAAAGTCAGCGATGAGGTCTCCCTCATTTGAGGATGATTTGATAATACGTTCAAGTAATGCCTCAGGTTTCTGAGTAGGGAACCCAAGATATTCGGGTCCTGCATTAATCGTTTGAAAAGATGGAAGGTCTGTCCAGACATCCATAATAGGCTTGCCTTTGGATTCATCTAGGTACTGTTTCCTTTCCTCTCCTTTCTCGTAGTAAATTTTGTATCTTCGACCTTCTGGGTCAATTTTGTCATAGCGTCGAACTGTAGCCCCTGAAAAAACTTGCAGAAATTCTTTGTTAAATATTGGATTCTCCCCTTTTGCAAAATAAAGTATAGTATCGTGGCCCCTAATAAATTTATTCGCTTGAGACTTAAACCCGGAGACTGTTTCATTTGACCAAATTATCTCATTCCGAAATGCCTCGTCTCCAAAGATTTCAGACAAAATTTGTCTTACATAACTATTCACTCGCCAATCTAAATGTACATAAATACTCAATACTCCCGTTTTCAGAAAGCAAATCTCTCATCAAAGTCAATCTTTCTTGCATCATGTTGAGATATGAATCCAACCCTCTTCCCCATGTATCCCTATAAGCTTTTTCTTCAATAATTGATTGCTCTTTTGTTATTTCTTCTCCAGTATCGCCGATTTTTGTAGTGAAAGAAAAGTCTGCCCCCGTCGCAAAAGGAGGGTCAATATAGATAAGGTCTATTTTCCCGGCAAACTTTTCCAACAAAGCAGACATTACCAATTTATTATCGCCCCAAATGAGCTTGTTTTTCCATCCCTCCTCAAAAGTATCTCCTTCCTTTGCCTGCCATACATCAAAGAGCGAAGGCTGTTTAGGTTTCTTGGCGGCCTCCCGTGTGGCACGGGTCTCGTTGATGGTCTCAATAACCTGGAAAGGAAGATTCACACGTTCCACTTCTTTTCGGGTGCCATCCTCATTATATTTCCCCGGCCACGCCAACTCGGTTTTAGTAATATCAATCTTCGCCATGGGTTTCACCCTCCTACTTGTCACTAATCTACTTGTGCTATAGAAACCCACCCCCGATCAAAGGTGAACGTGCGTGCTTTTCCCGCGGGGTCTTGGATTCGGACGATCCGTGCATTTTCGTCGCCGGCGTGCTCAACCACATAGAGCCAATAGTTTTCCCTGTGCTCGCGTGCGTACTCGAATTGAGTTGTTGAAAGTCCTACAGGGCGATTTTCAAGCGATCCAGTCATAGCTTTCACCTCACACCACTGAATCGGTTTCCCATCAGCATCAATCTTAAAAAGATCAAACCCTGGATTGTGAGTGGGGGTACGTTGCCAATTTGGCTCATACGAAAGGATGAACCTGATGGCTTTTTCTTCCAGGGCCATCCTCTGCTGCTGATTGAGCCCATCGGGGTCTGGCTCTTCTTCGTCAGGGTAAGTAGCCACATAAGAAATAAAAGTCCGAATACCTCTTACACCTTCACGGGGAGTACCTCCACTTTCTCCGCTCGGACCGGTTCGTGAGGTTTGTTGCCCACCCGGGGATAGAGAACCACCTGCTGAGCCCCCACGAGCGCCGGCCGTCGACATACCTCCACTTCCTCCAGTGGATATGTGATCGCCTCCCACGGCACTGGGCGGGGGTGGGGTGACCTGAACCGGGATGCCGAGTCCTCTAAGAGCATCTTCTACGGTTACTGTTTTGCCGCCTCCTTTGCTGGCTTCGTCTTCGTTAACAATGCCGAGTCGGGCTCGCAGTTCGGCTTCACTGGTGAGGCCAATCTTCTTGAGCAGGTCGAGCAAACCCGGCTCAATGCCCGCCTCTTTCGCAAGCTGGTCAATGATCAGCGGCTTGAAGCGGATCTTTGATTGCAGGAATGGATGTAACTTCCAGCCAAGCGAGTCGAACAGAAGAAATTCGGGCCGCTGTAGATTGCCGTTGGCGTCTGGAACCCACTCTATCTCATTAAGAAGTCGAACAAATGCGGCATCAAAAGTAGCCGTCTTTGTCTCATGAAAGTATCCCCATGTGTACTCTGTCGAGAATATCCCAGACCCTCGCCGCGCTTCTAAATCACCGAGTGCTTCCCAAAGGAGAGCCGAACGTTTTCCGCGCTCTTCTTGCTCGAGATTGGGCAAGAGGGTTAAGAGGTCGCTGAGGCCTCGGAGTGTTACATCTTCAATGGGGCGTTCCCAACTTGCTCGTTCAAGCCCGGCTTTAAGCCGGATTTGATGTCTTTGGTCCCATGGTAGGTCAGTAGGGACGGAAATGGGTTGCAGATATCTTGTTGCCCCGCATGCTTCGAGAAGTTCACGCACATCCTCGCCTCTTAAGCAGGCGAGCGTATCGTCGATTAGCAATATGCCAGGAACATTGTCAAACAGGGCTTTTAATCGCTCGGTTGCGAGATACACCTCTGCAGGTTTTGCCATTTTCCGGTCACTGTTACCAGCGTGCAAAGCTTTGACAAATGGCGTTTCTCGCAACGACGCCACCAGCTTTTCGCGCTGTGTCTTCGAGTCAGTCCTAAATGCCAATATTATGCGTCTAATATCTGCTTCATATGTTTTATCCGGAATTTCTATTTGTTCGCTTTTGTATTTAAGCAGAACATTATGCACTACGTCATCAACTGGATCGGGTTCGCTTAGTCCAAGAGCCCGAAGAAATGCTCTCGATTCTTCCGTATTACACACGGTTGGGCAAACGGTTGGAAAGTCTGTTTCAAAATCACCTGGCAGAAATGCTTGTGCCAAATTGTCTACATAAGCACAAACATGTTTTCCATCCTTTAAACGAATCAAAGGAAGGTCCTTTGCCCGCTTAATCAATGTCCTTTGGTCGTTTAGAAATTCATATAACCGACATATCCATTCGTTCGACTGCGCCTCCAGGAATCTGACATCGAGCTTTGACAGTAACGTCTCGGGGCGTAATTCTTCGACATCGAGTTCTTCCATCAAGTAAGTCCTCAGTTCCGGAGTCCGATCCTGAGATATATCAGCACTAATCCATGAAAGTGTACCTTCATAACATGAAAGGTTAGCCAATTGTTCTGGACTGATTAAATCTCGAAGTTCTTGGCCTCGAGCCAGCTTGGCTTGACTTGCTGGGACATATCCGCCGTCATGACGTGGAAGAAGCGGTTCTTCCATAAGGACTTGTTTTGTTATCTCAAATAATGGAGCAAACATATTGCCTTCGGAGAATTTTGCTGGGTCAATAGGCAGACAGTTTAATACATCAGTATCAAGAAGATCATTATCACGAAGCCAACGTAAGGCATCTACCAGAAGATTTGCTGTCTGTCTAACAAGATATTGATTCCAAGTATCGCGGTGGGGCACATTGTCACGGCTTGGCGTCGTACGATAAGGTCCCTGGATAAGAAAACCAAGGTGTGTTTCAAGCACCGTTGGGAAGAATACAACGAGAGGGGAAGTGATCAGTGGAATGATTTGTTCCTGGGTTGTCTTATCATCTTTCTCAATAAAAAACGCAATTTCAATATAACCCACCTGAACTCTTTTTTCGGTCTCAACAGGTTTTGAAAATATTAACCAGTTTTCCTCGACTTCGGATTTATTGCTTCCTTGCCCAATAATAATCACGCGCCTCACACCTTCAGCGAGTTCGTTAGGGTTACTTCGTAAATAAATTCCAGAAGGGCCACCATCTACAACCCATTCTATTTCCTCAATCTCTCGTAAAAAAAGCAGGGTCTTCACGCCAAGCCGCTGTAGGCCAACTGTCACTTCATCACAGCCCTCGTTGTCACGAAATGGAATCACAAAAAGAGTCTCCTCGTGGTGGCGATGGGCCGGAGAAATAGCTGCTGGCCATACAAAATTCTCAATAGCAAAATCTTCGTCGCCCGAATGAACTTCTGGGCGGTCGGTAAAGGCATAAACCGATTTGAACCCAATCCCAAACCGCCCAATTTCTGTAAGCTCTTTTGTGCTTTCACCTATCCCACAAATGCCTCGTACATCAGCGTCATCGAATGGTTTGCCATAGTGGCTAATACGTATTTCTTTCTTTGTAAGATAAAAGTGAACAGTACGTTTTTCATTCCAACCAATACGCTTCCTCAAAGCATCCTCAGCGTTCTGTAGCAATTCGAAAATAAAATGAGTTCGATCTGCGTACCTTTCGGATAACAATATTGGACCAATGCGCCCAATGTCTGTTCCATAGCGGCGTTCGTTGTCCTTACGGATTGCTTTGTAATCGGTTGTCATCAGCCTCAGGCCTCCATAGAAATTAAGGACTTAGCATGGCACTGAAAACCCACGGAAATCTCTTAGCTTTGCCTCAATAAAACCTAAATGGTCCACCCCCCTCGGAAGGTAGGTATCTGCGGTTTGATCGAGTGACAAATGTTGTTCCTTCATTGGAGGTCTCCCTGTCTTGTGCAGTAAGTCCTTAAATCACACTCTTTGCACACATTTTTGTCAGGAAGCTTACCTAACTTGAACTCTTTATTGAGGATGCACCCAACCACCTTATCAAAATGTGCTCCGGCTTCATCAACAACGCTCTGCTCATAAGGGAAAATCATAAGAGCATCTTCCTTTTTAGGTTCGGCTGTCCAATATACCATGAGCCTTTCAGGGAGCTTTCCGTCTCTTGTTTCAAGAATATGGGCGTAAGTGCAAAGTTGTCGGTAATAAGAAAATATGCGATCGTCATATTCGGCGGGTCGTGGTTGAGATTTAAAATCCAAAATTTCGAGCTTCCCATCTCCTCCTAAGAGAAGATCAACTTTTCCTATAAGAATGTAATTATCTTTTTCAACGGATACATCCACTTCAGTTTCAATGATCCGAGGAAATTCTGATCGGTTTTGATTGAAGTAGTTCATTACCTGGAGGAGAGCCTCTTCGCGCTGTTTTGGACCTATTGGCCTCAGTCCCCTTTTAAGAAGATTTTGGTAATTGAGATGGAATAGGTCTTGAATTTTATACTGATCAAGAGTCTCTGCCTTTCCATCCATTGCCCATCGGTGTATATCTTCAATGGTTTGGTGTACTAAGGCTCCGAAGAAGAATTCCGCGGATCTCGAAGGAGTGTATTCAAGGTATCTAAAGAACTGGTATTGTCTGGGACAGGTTTCATAAACTTTTAAATCGCTGGTAAAACTAAAAGTCTTTTTTAGAACTATCCTGCTGCGCAATCGAAAGAACAAAGACTTAAGGATGTCTTGCTCAACATAAGGCCATTGAGGAAGTCCCTGCCATATAGGATTAAAGTAAGGTTTCGGCTGATCTGTTGTTGTCAAAACGAGGATCTTTTCAGCTCGCGAGAAAGCTACATAGTGTAAACGCATTCGATCAAAGCCGGTAACACGATCTTCCGGCTCGAACTGGCCGCGAGAATAAAATCGGCCAAGTGTTCTATCAATATCCTTGGGTGAAGGAAGTTGAACTGCAAGGGAACCCACGACCACAACTGGAAATTCTAACCCCTTGGCTTGATGAATGGTCATCACCTGAACATGACCTTTTGGAAAAGGTTGGTCGGGGTCTTCGTATTCATTGATGCCCCCTTCATAAAGAAGTCGGAGGAAGCTATGAAAAAAATGGAATCTAAGGGGCTCACGATTTCTTTCTGTGATGACGGTATAATGATAATAATTTTGAAAGATGCTTAAAAGCTGCGAAAAAATCGCTAAATTGCGCCCCCTATTTTCATTCTTGATGAATGTGCAGAAAGGTTCATGGGCAATAAGTTGGTAAAAATAATCGCTCAAACGCCTGTCAAGCGTATCCCCTGGGCCAAGTTCTGAAATCTCGATGGTAAATTTTTGAAGACAATCTGCCAAAGGATGGGGATGGGGATAATTTTGGCCCAGCGCTTTAATACATTCGTCTACGTAGTTTGCTAATTCCTGAAGGCTTCTCCCTGAAATCTCGCCTCTCAACCTCCCGTAGTACCCTAAAAACACGGCAAAGCAAGCCACCATGTATTGGATCTCTTCATTCTCAAAGTAGCCCCGAGCACGTGGACAAAAAGCAGGGATTCCTTTTGCCTCAAGGGCTTTTATATAGTCCCCACTGTGTTCCAATCGTACGCTATGGAGAAGCAGAGCTACCTGACTCTCGTCCTCAATAACCCTATGTAGTTTGAGAAAGCCAATCAGTTCAGCAAAACGTGTTGCTTCATCTTTTCTGTTCTCTCCCCATATTGCAAATACCGCTGGGTATTCAGTAAATTTCCCTTCAGGATCTGGTATGATCGATTTGTTGTAGCGGAAAGCATCTCTCTTTGATCCGCCGCTCCAATCCCAGGAACTCATAAATTTATCATAGGCGTTCACTATCTTGGAATGTGACCGATAATTTGCCGACAGTGTGATTGTCTGGCAGGTTTTAAAGTGGTGGGGAAATTCCAAAATATTTCGGACGGTTGCTCCTCGAAAGCGATACAGGGACTGATCTTCATCTCCAACAACACAAATATTTCTGCCATTTCTGGCAAGTTTTAGAAGCAATTGTTCCTGGACAAAGTTTGTATCCTGATATTCATCCACCATCACGTAGCGAGATCTACCAGCAAGTGCAGTTCCTGCCTCTGTATCTTCGAGAAGTTGCAGAAATAATTTTTGAAGATGTGCGAAATCAACCCGGTTTGTGTCGAAGAGTTTGTTCTCATAAGTTTGATAAGCTTTCCCGATAGCTTGGACAAAAGGATCGTCGAATTCGAGTAATTTTACAGGGTCGATCAATTCTTCCGTAATCTTATTGAAGTAACTTCTTGCCCCTTCAATGGCTCCCCATCGAGAAGTCCAACGGGATAGGTATTTCCCGTTTCCCTCCTGGCCCACGATCTCATCGAAATAATCGAAGATGAAAAGGAGTTGGGTTAGCTCGTCCAGAACTTCATAGTTATTTCCAAGAGGTGTGCGGTGTCGAAAGCGTAGAATAAAGTCATTGCATATTCCATGAATGGTACCAACAAGCAGATCCGACATATTACCTTGATAACCAAGTTTTTTGGCTGTAAGGGAAAGTCGATCTCTCAGTTCAAAGGCTGCTTTCTCGGTAAAAGTACAGAGGAGGATTTCTCGGGGTTGTGCAAGTCCTTGGAGCAAGATATTTAAAACCCTTACTACAAGGACCAATGTTTTCCCAGAACCAGGGCCTGCAATAACACGCAGTGACCCTTCGGTGTGGTTAATAACTTCACGTTGTTCTTGATTAAGCTCAGGAAACTCACGGAGAATCAAATCAGCGATAGCCATCAAAGGAGTCCTTCTTTTCTAAAACTGAAGACCTCATCTTTGGAAACAATGATATGGTCTAAGATGCTTATGTTGAGTGCTTTCGCTGCAAGGATAAGAGCCCTCGTGATTGTTTTGTCTTGATCTGATGGGCTAATATTTCCATCGGGATGATTGTGAGCAAATACCAAGATTGAGGCCCTCTTTTTAAGTGCTGACTCCATTACTTTACGGGGATAAACAGCGGCTCGATCTATGGTACCTTCGGTTAATGTTTCAAGGTCAATTACTCGGTAGTTACTATCAAGGTGTATGACCTTAAATACCTCATTAGGCTGGACGCCCAAAGCCGCCCTGCAATAATCAAAAAGGATCTTAGGATCTTCTAAGGAGATCTTTTCCGGTTCGGTCCTTCTTAGTGTGAGGTCTGAAGAGGTTCTTGGCTGCAGATAAAGATTGGCAGCCTCTCTAATGAAGTGGATGGCCAACGGAGCTACTTCACCTATTCCAGGAAGCTTCTTTAACTCTTCAACCGGGGCATCGAGAACACCGCGGAAAGATCCAAATTTCTTGATGGCTTCTTTGGCAGGCTCTTTTACATCTTTTCGGGGAATTGCTAATGTCAGAAGGAGCTCTACAGCTTCGTAATCCTGAAAAGAAGCAAGACCAGTTTTCTGGAATCTCTCACGGAGTCGTTTTCTATGGCCAAGGTAATGAGGTTTTGTGGAATCTGATTCCATTTATTCCCCTGCATAACAGATAAGCACTACAAAATGAAAAAACCAACGAATCTGGCCAAAGGTTTTAGTTTTATAAGAATGATTCCTCAATGAATGACCTTACTCGGCCATCAGCAATAGAGGAAAAACATTGGACGTACTTGCTGTATTCATCGATCACGGATTGGCGGCGAGCAAAAATGCTCATTTAATCTTCCCTATTTCTTATCACCATAAAAATACTCTTTAACCCTAAACTGAGCATTCTCTGGACTGGAAGCTACCCTCCTGTTGCAAGGCTGCTTTAATATACCAAAAAGCGAAAATGATAGCAATTCACGAGATATTTAAAAGGTCTTTATTGAAGGAAAATTATTGGCTTTTTTATTTGGGATTTGGTGCTTGCCCTGTACCCCCGATGGTCCGTCATTGCGAATGAAGGCAAAGCTTCCAATGGTTGTTCTGATGTGTACAGAGCTTGGGATTGGGTTCATCGATTATGTTGTCGCTATTGAATGCTTCCGCCTATAGGCGGAAATTGCGTCCAGAAATAGGGCGCCGTACTTCTTGAAAGTAATCTCTCCAACTCCCACGATCGCCATCATCTTTTCCCGACTATCAGGAAGTCTGCTTGCCATCTCCCGAAGGGTCCGGTCTTGAAAGATACAGTAGGCAGGCAATCCCTCGGCACGGGCGAGCTCCGACCTTAACTTCCTCAGTTGATCGAAGAGGCCTTTGTCGGGCTCACCTTCCATCCTCCATTCCCTGATCTCCTTTCTCGAAGGTGGAGAGAGTGGAATCTTTCCCCTTTTCTTCATAACTTCCCATCCCTGAGGGGTGAGGAGGAGAACTCTGTAATTCTTCTCTCCCAACGTGGCGGACTCCTGCTTCAAGTAACCTTGTTCTAAAAGTTCCTGGATCCAATTTTCAACCTGTTCCTGGGTGAATTCAGCCAGTAGCCCGTAGGTTGAAAGCTGATCCAGTTTGAATTTACCAATCGCCCTGTCTTTAGAACCGGTAAGCATCTTTACAGCCATCCCGAGTCCAAAACGACCTTTCATACGGGCTACACCGCTTAGGATCTTTATGGGCAAAAGGGGATCAGAAATTTTTTCTTGGGTCGTTAGCCTTCCCTTCAGTCCTTTGCAATAATCACATCCTCCACAGTTGTCAGAGGAGTGGTATTCTCCGAAATACTGAAGGAGAAAGGCCCTTCGGCATTGCCTTAATGTACCATAATCCATCATCCGGTTCAATTTCTCAAGTTGATAAGCCTTTCGGAGCCGAAGGGTCTCGAAGTCAATGGGAAGCTCTGACGAAGCCATTCGTGAAAGAAGGCGGACTCCCCTTCCGCGAAAGGGAGGGATGTAGGTTCCCTCTCCCTCTGCTTCGATTTCTGCCATGAGACTTCGGAAGGTCTCTTTGGAGAGGTGGGCCCTTTCGATCATCTCTTCAGGAAGGAGATGGATTCCTTCAAAAAGCTCCTCCTCAGTATAACGTTCAGCAAGAATTTCGATAAAAGCAATCTTAGAGGGTGACCTCTTCGAAATCCTACTCAGGATCTCCTTCGGTGTGCGTTTCAGGTAGAGTTCAGCCAGATTCTCGTAGCGATGAAGGCGATGAACGACTCCAGATTCTTCAAGGATTTTTAGACAAGAGGAGACAGCCATCTCCGCTACCGGGGGATTTCGGAGCTGGCCGATTTCCCGATAGGTCAGCCAGATCGGGTCTTCTGGTCTCTTGAGAAGGGCCTGGTAAATGGAGAGGAGGACTTCCCGATCAGGATAACTCATCTCGATAAAGAATTCCTGAAGCCTTCTGTCCGATGGAGAGAAGAGAAGGGTGCATGTGGAAGGGTCTCCATCACGGCCCGCACGTCCGCATTCCTGATAGTAGGCCTCTATCGAACCCGGAAAGTTATAATGCAAAATAAGACGGATATCAGAACGGTCAATACCCATTCCGAAGGCATTAGTGGCAACAATGATGTTCATTTTCCCTTCGAGAAAATCCTCCTGGATATGGCTTCTCTCCTCTTCCTCAAGCCCTGCATGATACCCCAAGGCCTCGATGTCTTCCCGGCCAAGACCTCTGGCAATAGATTCAACACCCTTTCGGGTTCCGGCATAGATAATGGCTCCACCCTGAAGGCCTTTGAGCCGGCTGACAAGATGAGAGAACTTCTCTTTTGAACTCTTCACTGGAGCGACCTCAAAGAAGAGGTTCTTTCTATCGAAGCCTGTAATGAACAATTTTGGGGCTCTGAGTTTAAGCTGGGAGACGATATCCTGTCTAACACGATCCGTTGCGGTAGCGGTAAGGGCAATGGTCTGGGGTCTTCCAAGCCATTCTAAGGCCTGGCTGATCTTGAGATAATCCGGCCGGAAGTCATGGCCCCAAATAGAGATACAATGGGCTTCATCCACGGCTACAAGGGAGATGGGCCTTTTCTTAAGGGCCTTTAAAAAGGGACTGCTACGGAGGCGTTCGGGAGAGGCATAGACGAGTTTGTAAGACCCATCCTCAATCTTCCGTAAGGCATCTTCTTGCTCTCCGATCCCCATGAGGCTATGAACAGAAATGGCGGGAACATCGAAGACCCTCAAGGAATCGATCTGATCCTTCATCAATGCAATCAGCGGAGAAATGACAAGGGTCGTTCCGGAAAGGATGAGACCTGGAAGCTGATAGCAGAGGGACTTCCCTCCTCCGGTTGGCATGACCACCAGGGCCTCCTCTCCTGAAAAGATGGCCTCAAGGATTGCCTCCTGACCTGGCCGAAACTCACGAAATCCAAAAACCTTCTCCATGAGCTCTCGAGATTGGAGGAGGCATTGATTGGTATGGGAGGGTATGTTTTGCAATTGATGAATCCTTATTTCTTTAATCTTGCTCGGATCTTCCTGATTGTTCCGAGAAGGGATTTCTGATCGGGATGTTGCGACAGGGTTTCTTCAAGAAGGATAAGAAATCCTCCCAAATCCTCCCGGGCCTCATAACTCTTTTCAAGGGTCTTTCGGACAAAATAATCTGAAGGGTCCCTTCGAAAGGCCTCCTTAAGGCAATGAATGGCCTGATCATAATCTTTCTGACGATAGTAGCAGAATCCCTGTTGTTTTAAGAAATAGACGTTATTGGGTTCAAGATCTGAAGCCCTCTTATACTCTTCAGCGGCCTCTCTGACCAGGCCAGCTCCTTTTAACCTCTGCGCTAAGAGTCCGTGGAGCTGGGCATCGTCTTTCTTTGATTCCATGCGGGTGACCACCTGGAGCTCTTTAAGGACTTGGGCCTCAGGTCTTTTGCTACTTCGCAAGCGAAGGATCTCCTTTTGCACAAAGGCGTCCTTCGGTGATATCTCTTTTGCCCTTTCAAGGACCTCGAGGGCCTGATCAAATCTCTTCATCCGGTTGAGGATGAGAGCCTTCTCTTTTAGGAAGGCAAGACTTTTGGGTTTTACCACAAGGACATTTTCAAGTTCCTGAAGGGCATCGTCAAAAAGCCTCATTTCCTTAAGGGCCCGTGCAGTTTTTAAAATCAAATGGGGTTTCGGGTTCCGGGAAAAGGCCTGCCGATAACAGTCGATCGCTCTCTCGGGAGAATGTTGCTTGATGAAAAGGTCACCCAGTAGGGACAATGCCTCTGGATGTTGTGGATCATTGGTAAGAACTTCCTCGATTAGGACTCTCGCTTCGTTTAAACGTTCCTGGCGAAGGTAAAGATCAGCGAGCCTGGTTTTAAATAAGGGATGGTCTGGATTTTTTTGGAGCTCCTGCCGGATCTCCTCTTCAGCCTCCAAGGAACTCTTTCTACCCTTGAAATTCTGGATACGATCTTGGAATCTCATCCTCCCTCTGCTTTCACATCCACGGTATTATCGTAAAACGTGCTTCCTCCTCCCCGATCGGTCAGACGCTGGGAGGTGAGGACATTGACGGAACGGATGCCCGGGCAGTGTTTCAACCACCAGATTCCTTCTGCGACAAGCACACCCGGAGGCACATCAGAGGTGGTGGCCAGAATGAAGGAGGCCTCACCGAGATGATTGAAGGCGGTCACAGGGGTTCCATCTTTCAGGCGCCTGGTTTTTGCATCCGAAGGGTTCATCTTGAGATACATGGCCTTCTCTTTTTTGAGAAGGTCATCCCGTTCACGGAAGGAGGAGTTTAATCCATAAAGGCTGGGGGCTGTCATCAGTCTGAAGGGATGGTCTCCGCCATGGGAAGGAAGGTAGCAGGGCAGAGGATGTGGTTCTCTCGGGTTGAGGATTTCAATTTTTCCAGAAGGGGTTTTAAACCGGGTGCGGGCATCTGATGGGAGAGGAATCTCCACAGCCTTTCCCATGGCAAAGGCTTTCTGATCGATTCCTTCCCTCACGGGGTTGGGAATGGAGAGGAGATGGTCAATGAGATCGTCTGCGGTCTGGCGGAAAAAGGGTTCATCAAAGCCCAATGCCTCCGAAAGAAGACCGAAGACTTCCCGGTTCGATTTACTTTCTCCTACGGGAGGGATGGCAGGCCTCGCTCGCTGGATGCAGTAATGGCCATAGGAACGGTAGAGGTCACTGTGTTCGAGGGAGGAGGTGGATGGCAGTATTATATCCGCATACCGGGCAGTGTCGGTCAGAAATCTTTCATGAACCACCGTAAAGAGGTCCTCTCTCGCAAGGCCTTTTAAAACCTGGTTCTGATCTGGAGCGACCACCGCAGGGTTGGAACTATACACATAGAGACTTTCAACAGGAGGGTCTTTCAGTTCATTTAAGGCCCAGCCCAGGCAATTCATATTGATGAGTCGGGCCTTCTTCACCATGAAGTCCTCTCTCAGAATTTCCTTCATGTCAAAGGCATTGGATGTATTCGTAGAGGTGAAGCATCCGGCTCCTCTCTTTCCATATGCTCCGACCAGGGCAGGAAGACAGACAATGGTCCGGACGGTCATCGCCCCATTGCCATAACGGGAGAGGCCACTTCCCAACCGGATGAAGGGCGATCTCGCTCTTCCGTAAACCTCTGCTATCGATTGAAGGGTCTCCGGTGTGAGACCTGTCAACAAACTCACCTTCTCAGGCGGGAAGTCTGGAAGGACTTTTTCCTTCAGTTCCTCAAATCCCTCGACGCGGTCAGAAAGGAAGTGCTCATCGATGAGACCCTCGCGAACCAAAAGATGCATCAATCCCAGAGCAAGGGCACCATCACTTCCAGGCCGGACAATGAAGGTTTGATGGACAATGGATGAAGTGAGGGTTCTGTAGGTCTCGATTAACCAGACGGTTGCTCCCTTTCTCTTCGCCTTCTTCACCCCGTGGAGGAAATGGATATTCGTGTGGAGGGCATTGATCCCCCACAGGATCACCAGATCGCTTTCCTCCACCTCGTCGGGATGAGGGGCGGGGGTCTCTCCCATCACAGCCCTCCAGCCTGCTTCCTTGGCAGGTGAACAGATGGTTCGGTCCAGCCGGGAGGCTCCGAGGCGGTAGAAGAAGGGGTGACCGGCATTTCTCTGGATGAGTCCCATGGTCCCCGCATAAGAGTACGGAAGGATAGCTTCTGCCCCAGTTCGGCTCACTATCTTTCCCCAGTGGTCGGCAATTCGATCAATGGCCTCCTTCCAGGAGACAGGGCGGAATTGGCCCGTGCCTTTAGAGCCGGCTCGAAGAAGGGGTTGGGTCAGGCGGAGGGGGGAGTGAACGGTCTCATGATAACGGTTCATCTTTGGGCAGAGCGTACCTCTGGTGAAAGGGTGATCCGGGTCGCCTCTGACCTTCATCGCTTTTCCATCCCTGACTTCCACGAGAAGTCCGCAGGCATCAGGACAGTCAAAGGGACAGACCGACCGCCTCATCTTTGTTGTCACGAAGACCTCCGAAATACCGAAACAATGAGAATTTAAAAAAAGGACCCACCCGAAAGAAGCCCTTCCTTTCGGGGGTTAAGGTAGTCATGCTCCAATTTTTAAACCTTCTCCTTCTAAACCCCGAAGGGATCGATGAAATAACTGAATTATATTTCAGCTTGATGATTACTTCAATTACTTTCTATCCCACCCATGACCGGCAAGTACCCCGCAAGCCCCGCCTTGTAGGCGGGGTCAAGGGGCACAATATAAATGAGATTTCCTTTCCGGGAAGCCCCGCCCTGTGGGCGGG
>Ga0209609_10000983_pt1 | contig 16826 bp, 23 predicted proteins | sample LakKivw325mmetaG_FD_184136 | JGI IMG/M metagenome (GOLD analysis project Ga0209609, IMG submission 184136) | Anoxic lake water microbial communities from Lake Kivu, Rwanda to study Microbial Dark Matter (Phase II) - Lake Kivu water 325m metaG... | ecosystem: Environmental > Aquatic > Freshwater... | reverse complement strand
CTACGGAAGTTTCCTTTGAGATCGTTTTCTCGGTGTTATGCCGCTGTGGATTTCACTCGATCCACCTTGCGGATGACCATCACGACTTTGCCCTGGATTTGAACCGTTTGCGGGTCATCCACGTAAATGGGTTTCATGGTGGGATTGGCGGGCTGCAGGCGGACTCGCCCCTTTTCTTTGAAGAAATACTTGAGTGTGGTTTCGTCTCTACCCGTAAGCCAGACAGCGACCATCTCACCGTTATCGGCTTCCTCGGCCTTCTTCATCACCACGATGTCGCCGTCGTTGACCATGGCGTCAATCATCGAGTCGCCTTTTACCTCCAGTGCAAAAAGTTCGGTGCCTTTTTCACGCCGTGGTAACAGACTGCGGGCAATGTTGATGCTGCTTTCAGCGTCGAAATAATTGAAATCTGAGGAGGGCACCGGCACCGGTGCACTGGCAAAGATGCGACCCACGAGAGGGACCTTGAGCAATTCATCCGCCACGGCGACCGCGCTTTGGACCACTTCGGCCATGCGCTGAGGCACGCTGAGTCCGGGCTCTTTGATCAGCCGTACCGCCCGCGAGAATTTGGGGTCGCGTTCGATCCTACCCATTTCAACCAATTGCTTGAGATAATAGGTAACGACGGATGTCGAGGAAATTCCGGTCGCCTCGCCGATCTCACGGATGGAGGGGGGATAACCCTGCTCGTTGAGCCGCTTATCCAGATATTCTAGGATTTTATAGTGCCGGTCAGTCAAGCCTTTACGCGTTCTCACCATAGGGACATTCCTTTCCTGGTGAATCGTACATTTGTGCTAATAATATAACACGAACATCCGTTCTGTGTCAAGTACTTTTTCGAAAAAATTTTTCCAATTGAGTGCGCAGATTTAAACTCAGGTATAGGACTTCCCGTGGCGATGAATTGGCTGAGCCTTATTTTACTGCTTCTCGCACCATTGCATGTTGGTATTTTGGATTTGATGTGACGAATGCAGATGAAGCGATCGTTACATTTCTCCTCGAATTTTACATGGACATTAATAATATTGAAGTTATTATTGAAATTATTGAAATTTCATATTGACAAAACGAAGTTTCTGTATATAATAATAAGAGAACCAAAAAGTGCTGTGTTGACGCCTGTGGGCGTTAGACAGGAGATTGCTATGCAAAACCAATATCTATCCTTTGCCTTGAGTTTGTCAGCAATAAGCGAGGATCGCCGCTACCCTAAACGGGAGGATGCCTGGCTTGACCATCTCAGAATCGTACCCCGGATCAAGCGGGGACATTGGTATCAGCGCACCCTGGCTCGTCTTGGCGATCTGCTCATTACGACGGGCAAGAGCCTGAAGGAACACTATGCCGTCAATCAAACTGCCGTGTGGTCTACCCACTAAAAGGGGGATGCATGAAACCGTCTATGAGTAAATGCCCGGTTTGCAGCAATGAGCTGACCGTCACCCGCCTGCACTGTGATGCCTGCGACACATCCCTCGAAGGCCGTTTCGCCAACAGTGTTCTGCCTGGCTTGAATGAGGAACAATTGGATTTTGTGGAGACGTTTGTCCGCTGCGAAGGCAAGATCACCCGCATGGAAGACGAGCTGGGGCTTTCATACCCGACCATCCGCAACCGTTTGCACGAAGTCATCCGCGCTATGGGCTACGAGCCGGGCAAGGATGAGGACGAGCCTGAAATCTCCGACGAGAAACGCCGCAGCATCCTTGAAGAACTGGACGCCGGCAAGATCTCTGCCGACGACGCAATGCGTCTCTTGCACGGGGAAGAGGAGTAGCCCATGAAACAACAAACTATGTCGGTCGGCCCGTCGCCGATCGTGACGATGCAATCCATTCCTGGCGACTTGCGCGTCGCCGGCTGGGAGCGAGCCGAGATCATGGCCAAGACGGACGGGGATGCGTTGGATATCAAGGTGGACGCGGAGCAGGTGTTCGTTTCCTGTGACGAGAATCTGATCTTGTATCTGCCACGCCAGGCCAGCCTGCGTGTCGACAATGTAGCCGGCGATGCCTGCCTGCAAGCTCTGAACGGAGCGATCACCCTCGGACCCGTGGCCGGCGACCTGTGCCTGAACGATACTGGCGCCGCGACTCTAGGAACGATCGCTGGTGATGCTTCTTTGCGCAGCATTGGTGGCTTGAGCGCCGAGCAGATTGGCGGCGATTTTGCTCTGCGCGGCGCTCGCGGCGACTGTGCGGTTGATAATATTGGCGGCGACGCTTCCTTCCGGGATGTGGAGGGGGCGGTGACCATCGAGAATGTCGGCTCGGACCTGTTCCTGCGCAACGCGCGCGGCAGCGTGGTCGCCACCACCGGCGCAGACGCAACCCTCTATCTGGAGCCCCTTCCAGGGAAAGAATATGCCATCACTGCTGGCGATGACCTGCTCCTACGCCTGCCGGCGAACGCGAACGTCGAATTGAACCTGACCGCGGGATCGCCAGAGTCGCTCCATGTCGACTTCCCCGGCGTCAAGCTGACGGAAGATAGCCCCACCCAAATGGTCACGCTCGGCAGCGGGGGAGCCAAGATGTTCCTGACGGCCGGCGACGAGTTGATCGTCACCAGCAAAGCCGAGAAATGGAACTCGGCTGCCGATTTTGGCGTTGGGATGGGAGACACGTCCGAATGGGGAATCCCACCCATTCCACCGATCCCCCCTATACCTCCGATCTCAGCGGATCTCTCCGAGCGCATCAGCCGCCGAGTGCAGGAGGCGGTGGAGCGCGCCCAGGCGCGCTCGGAAGCGGCTTCGCGGCGCGCAGAAGTCAAAATTGCAGCAGCTATGCGTCGCGCCGAGGCCAAAGCGCGCGCTGCCGAAGTCCGCGCCCGACGTTGGAAGGTCGAATATGTACCTCCGTCTGGCAAACCACAGGCAAATATCAACCTCGATCTTGGGCGCTGGAAATGGGACCTCACGCCCAGGGGCCCGGTCGAGGGCGGCGAACCGGTCAGCGATGAGGAACGGCTGACCATTTTGAAAATGCTCCAGGAGAAAAAGATCACGCTCGAGGAAGCCGAGAAATTACTGGCCGCTTTGGAAGGCAAATGAAATTGTCTTTCCCTCCCCCTTCCCCCTCTCCTCCCTGAGCGAAAGTCGAAGGGTTGGAGAGGGGACAGGGGTGAGGTCAAAGAGGAGAATGTTATGACTGACCAGGAACGTTCGCAAGTTCTGAAGATGATCGAAAATGGCAAAATCACGCCGGAAGAGGGGCTACACTTGCTGCAAACCCTCGAGCAGAATCCGGCCGAGGATGAAATTCGGGCCGCTAAAGCGGAAGCGGGTTCCTCGTCAGCGCGCGAAGCGGCTGCTGAAAGGCCCGAGGGGGCTAAGAAATCCGGCCTGGAAACGGATCCGAGAATCGCTCGCATCAAAGACATCGTTCGCCGTCTGTGGCTCGTTCCCTTGGCGATTGGCATCGGTCTCACAGTTTTGGGCGGGTGGAGCATGTATGCCAACATGCACACTGCCTACATCAGTGGCTGGTTCTACTGTCTGGGATTGCCGGTGTTGCTGCTGGGCGTGGCGATCATCGCCGCGGCCGCAGGCACCCGCAAGGCGCGCTGGCTTTTCGTGGACGTACACCAGAAACCCGGTGAGAGGCCTCAGCGCATTTTTCTGGGCTTCCCTTTGCCGTTGAAGTTTACGGCCTGGTTCTTGCGCCGCGTCGGCCACAGAATTCCCGACCTGAAAAAGACCAACGTGGATGAAGTGATCGAGGTGATAGAGACAGGTTTCACTGGTGAAGAGCCGCTGATCGTCAACGTGGATGAGGGCGGCGAGGGCGAACGCGTGCAGGTTTACATCGGGTAGCGGAGGGTGGGCGTTGACAATGCCTTTAGAGACGACGGCAGTGCAGGCCAGGAAACAGCCGCTGTTGAGCGGGTTGGTGCTGCTGGTGGCCTCGGCTTTCCAGGCCATCACCGGCTCGTTGGTCGGGCCAAGTTTCGACGCCTTTATTGCCGAGCACTCCAGCGACGAGAACCGCGCCAAAGTATTCGGCATATCCCAGGCGCTATTCATGATCGTCGGGGTGGTGGGACCGGTGTTGGGCGGCTGGCTGGTGGATCTGTACGGCTTCAAGAAGATGCTGCTGGTGGCTGCCGGGCTGTACATTATTGCCACGATCATCCGGGTCAGCGTGTCAACATTGTGATGGGTTTCGTCCTGATCGGTCTGGCACTGGGAATGTTGGTCTACATGCCGACAGCCAACCCCTGGCTCTACGGGGTCGGCTGGGCAACAGCAGGGACGGGTGTCGGGTTAATGACCCCCGCCTACCAGTCGCTGATCTCGAAAGCCGTCCCGACGAAAGTGCGCGGCACAGCCTTCGGCCTGTTCAGCTCCAGCCTGGGATTGGTCTCGCTGCCCGCGCCATGGGTCGGCGGCGAGTTGTGGGAGAAGGTCAACCCGCGCTTGCCATTTATGATCACAGTCATCGTGTCATTCCTGTCCACCATCCCAGCCTGGCTGAAGTTCAGGCTGCCGAAGGATGTGAACGGTAATGAAAATGATAAGAATAGAGCAGAAGTGCAAGAGAAGTGACGGTGTTTATCACAAATCCCACGAAGAGACGAGTGCCGCGAAAAAACATTCGCGAAGTTTGCAGAATTCGTGTCATTCGTGGTCGAAAGAATGACTCATGAAGGAGGTGCTGCAATGGCAACCACTGAAGAACGGATGAAAATCTTGAAAATGATCGAAGAGGGCAAATTGAGCGCCGAGGAAGGTGCCAAGCTACTCTCGGCCTTGAGCGCGGCGCAGAGCAAGGCGGCTTCGGGTGCGGCCGGCGAGTTGGGCGTCGGCGCGGCGCGCTGGCTGCGGGTGCGCGTCACCGATGTGAACTCCGGCCGCTCGAAGGCTACGGTGCAGATTCCCATCAGCCTGATTGACGCCGGCATGAAGATCGGCGCGCACTTCGCCCCCGAAATTGACGGCGTTCAAATGGATGAGCTTCTCGCTGCGTTGCGGACTGGCATGACCGGCAAGATCATTGACGTGACCGACGATGAAGACGGCGAGCACGTGGAAATTTTTGTCGAGTAGCGAGGTAAATCATGTCACGGGAAACTGTTGAACAAGCCTTCAATGTTTCCATTCCAGCGCGGTTGAAATTGAGCAATATCTGCGGCTCGGTGGATATCCGCCCAGGTGATGATGGCACCATCCGTGTGACGGCCGTCAAGAATCCGGATACCGGTGACGCCGAGCGCACGGAGGTAGAATTGTCCCAGGCTGCGGATGGCACGGTCATCCTCGCCACCCATTTTCGCGAGGGCCAGTGGGTGTGGTTGTTCGGCTCCCGTCCCTGCCAGGTGGATTACGTTGTCAAAGCGCCGCGCGCCTGCTGCCTGAAAGTCAAGGGGGCCAGCAACACGCTAGTTGTCGAAGGATTGGAGGGCAAATTCTGATGGCTGCAACAAAGCAAATTCTTGTAGTTACGACTTTAGTCGTTATAAGCAGCCCCCGCATAAACGCCGGGGGGTAAATTTTCATCCAATTCCGTCCTTCTGTCTTTTCAACAACAACGGTCCCAACCGGTCAATGATCCAGCCGAAACTCAGTTCCGCCCACGGAACGATCCGCAACCAGCGCGGCACGTAGACCACGCGCCGCGGCCGCAGCAGCAATTTCCAGATTGCCCACGCCACAACGTCCGAGGTCACGCCGATCTGCTCGGTGGGGACATGTCCGCCGTTCTCCTGCTTGAGCGCTGCCTCCCCGAACTCGGTCCGCACCGGCCCGGCACGCACCACACTGACGTGGACGCGCGTCCCGGTCAGTTCGCGGTGCAAGGCGGTGGTGAAATTATCACGGCATCTCTGCTCCGTAGCAGTACCAACCCAGCCCGGCATTGTTGACCAGCACATCCGCGCCGCCGAAGCGTTCCTCGATCTCGCGGAACACGCGCGCCCGGTCCGATTCCTGGGTCAGGTCGGCGGGGATAGGATAGGCTTGCCCGCCTGCGGCGCGAATCTCGCCTGCGAGGGTCTCCAGCCGGTCAAGCCGACGTGCCACCAGCGCTACGCGCATGCCCTCGCGTGCCAAGCGTCTGGCGGTGGCCGCGCCGATGCCGGACGAGGCTCCGGTCACGACGGCAAGTTTATTTTTCCAGTTTGTATCCATTTTCGTTGCGTCGAGATGTGCTGCCTAAATCTCTGCCCGCGCCCACCGATCCTCCAAGAGCCAGCGCACGGTATCGGCAATCGTCTCGATAACCGGACGCGATCTGTAGCCAAGTTCACGTTCAGCTTTCTTGTGGCTGATGTCGGCGTTGCTTTGCAGCACCTCCAGTGAATAGGGTGTGAAGCGCGGCCTGGCTTTTGTTTTCTGGTAATACCAAGGGGTGAACCTAGCCGCGAACTTGGCCAGCGAGAAGGGGATCTTGATGCTGGCAAAGGTCTTGCCTGTCACCTCGCGCACTGTCTCCAGCAGGTAGCGCACCGAAATTTTGTGCCCGCCGAGGATGTAACTCTCGCCCCGTCGTCCCTGCTGGGCGGCGGCAATCAGCGCCTCAGCCACGTCACGCACGTCCACGAAATCGTACGCGCCTTCGACATAAAACATCGGCTTCGCCTCCGCCGCGCTGCGGATGACCTCACCCAGCTCGGAGCCGCGGAAATCGTACGGGCCGATGACGCCCGTCGGACAGACGATGACCGCATCCAGGTCCGCTTGCGCTGCGCTCTGGACCTCGAGGCTGGCCGCGGCTTTAGAGCGGTCGTACTCCCCATAAGGATTGTTCGGGTCGAAGCCAAGCGACTCGTCCATTTCTACCCCTTGCGGGATGCGCTTGAGGGCGTGGATCGAACTGGTGTACACCAGCCGTCTCACACCTGCCTGTCTCGCCGCGCGCAAAACGTTGCACGTCCCTTCGACGTTGACGCGCCAGACGAAGGGGTTTCGTCCCGGCAGGATGGAAATGATACCAGCCAGGTGAAACACTTTTTCCACGCCCTCGAAGGCAGGCTCCAGGCTTTGCGGGTCGAGCACATCGCCCTCGACGGTTTCCACTTCCAATTTCTCGAGCGGGGTGGTGTCCTCCCCGCGCCAGATCAAGGCGCGGACTTTTTCGCCTCGCTCCAGCAATTTGCGGACGAGTACATTGCCGATATGACCTGTGGCGCCGGTAACCAGATTCATCTAATTTGCCAATCCTTTCAACAAAATTTGAATGCCTTGCTCTGCGGCGTTCTGCCAATCGGCGTCTTTCGGTCCCAGCACGCATTGTAGCAGCAAGCCAACCGCCAATGAGACGATCAAAAGCGCGGCTGCCTGCGCATCTACGGGCTTGAGCGTCCCTTCGGCAATGCCATCTTCGACGAGTTTGGCGAAATATTCCTGATAATGGTGGTACGGAGCAATGACAGCCTGCCAGACGGTCTCATCGCGACTGGCCTGCAGCCAAAATTCCAGGAACATGGGTAGGCGGTTCTCAGCCGAGGCGAAGACAGTCGGCAAGAGGTTGGTCATGTGGACCAGCGTCTCTGGGACGGTCCCCTTGTGAGCTGCCTCCATACCCATGTCAATCATCGCCAGCCAGCCTTCCAGCAAGGCCAGGAAAACGGCCTGCTTGGTAGGAAAGTGGTGGTAGAAAGCGCCCTTGCTCACCCCGGCCGCCGCGCAGATATCGTCCACGCTGGCGGCGTTGTAGCCGGCGATGGCAAATCGCTTGACGGCGGCAGCCAGGATGCGGGCACGCGTCTCTTCGCCGCGCTGCTGGGTCATGAGTTCTCCGTTTCGACCTATCCCCCCAGCCCCCTTCCCTTGCAGGGAAGGGGGAGCGGGAGTTGGGTCAGTAAAACATACCGACTGGTCGGTATATTAATCATACCTCTACTCGTGCGGAAAGTCAATTAAAGGGAGATTAGAGATTGCCAACAATTTCACAAAGTAAAAAATCTCCCAGCGTTTCTATAAACACCGGGAGATTCATGTCACATGTACAGGTATGCTCGTTCATGAACAGTCGCAGGTGGCCTCTTTCTGGCCGCGCAAAGCCGCCCGGATCATCGCTGCCGCGCAACCCACGCCGCTTTCCACAGTGATGGCGTCGGTGACGCAGTTCAATTGGCAGGCGCCGCATTCCATGCAGGCTTGCGGGCTGACGAGTCGGGCTTTTCTCCCATTCATCTCGAATACCGCGTGCGGGCAGACTGCTGTGCACATGGCGCATCCGTTGCATAATTCCGGATGATAGACGAGCGTATTGACCGCGTAAGCGTCGAACATTTCGGCCTCCGATCAGCGGATAAATGCAAAGGCGAGATTGAGAACGATGCCGGCCGCGAAGGTCCAGGCCATGACCGGGATGTAGGCGAAAATTTCCCGTCGTACGCCGGTTCGCGAGGTAAAGGTGGTCGAGCCGGTAAAATTTAGCGTCAGGAAAGCCGTCACCGCCGGCATGGCAAAAAGGAAACCCAACGCCTGCCCAACTTGCCGGTACCAGCTCCAATCGGGATGGCGGAGGAATACAGTCAGGGCAAAAGGCAGGGCAGCCAGTCCGCCGAGAATGAACCCCTTCGTGCTGAAATTGTGCGTCGGCAGCCAGGGCAGCAGAATGGGGAACAGGACGGTCTCCGCCAGGACGGTCGTCACCGCCGCCAGGCTGGACACGATGCCTCCGATGAAATACAGAATAACGGCCACAATCAGGGTTGGCAAGATAATGTGGACGAGCTCCACCGGGATCAAGGTGGCACGATCGCGCAGCGTGAACTGCACGCTGCGCATCTCTGCCGTTGCCTGACGGGTCCTCAGGTATTCGGGCAGATCGGCCGCTCGCACCGGGCCGTACTCGACCTTGAAGCCAGTGCGCTTCTTGACCTCGTGGGCGGCCACGCCGGGCGCGCCCAACTGGGGCAGGATCAGCTTCCGGTGGCTGACCACATCCTTGAGTCCGGTTGCGAAGACGCGCTGGACAACTTCATCGGTCCCGAACGTGCCCTTCCCCGCCGCGCACCAGACGTTGATGCCCTGTGTATCCAGCACCAAAATGTAACCGTCAATCCCATCCACCGCCGAACGCAAGGCGTCGAAGCTGAGGGTGTAATTCGCGGTGACGAAAACGGGCGACTCTGGCGTGGGCTTTCCCAAAGCGTACAGCCCAGGCTTCACGCGGTGTTCGCTGCGCTTCCAGCCTACGCGGGCCAGGAAGTGATCCCAGCGGTTGGAAGCTGTCAGCCGGGAGGTAGCTGGGAATATATCCGGCGCTGCGGTAATGGAACTGACGTCAATCATCGGTGTCTCCTCGTCTCGAACCGTCATGCCGGTTTTCGGGCCGTGATCATGTGCGGGACGAACATGTTCCCTTCCAGCTTCTCCCAATGGCGGATCTTCTCCAGGAGTTCTTCCTTCGAAGGGTTCTTATTCGTTTCCGTTTGGACGCGTACCTGCCCGCTCTCGATAGCTTTGACGACCATCTCCATATCCGGCTCGATGCGGATGTCCACAAATCCGGCCTTGCTCAGCTCGTCTTTGTATTCCCCGTAAGCTAGCGCACCGGACACGCAGCCACACCAATCCTCGTTGTCCTTGCGCGCTTCTTCGCTGAGCGGGCGGTTGGTGACAATGTCGGAAACGGCAATGCGCCCTCCTGGCTTTCCCGACACAGGGTCGGGACTTCGGAGCACTCGGTACATCTCGCAGAAAACCCGCGGCTTATCGGGAGAGAGATTGATCACGCAATTCGAGATGATGACATCCACGCTGTTGTCGCCCACGGGCAGGTTCTCCAGAAAGCCCTCGCGGAACTCGACGCTCTGGACGTTCAACCGCGCCGCGCTGGACCTGGCGCGTGCGAGCATTTCCTGAGTCATGTCCACGCCGATGACATGCCCGCTCTCCCCAACCTGACGGGCTGCCAGGAAACAGTCCAGGCCGCCGCCGGAGCCGAGGTCGAGCACCGTCTCGCCGGGCTTCAGCTCAGCCAGGCTGACGGGGTCGCCGCTGCCAGCCGTGAAGCCGGCGATGTCAGCCGGGATGCCGGTCAGCAGTTCTTCGGGGTAGAGCAGGCTCTCGGTTTTTGGAGCGCCGGCTGCAGGTCCGCAGCACGAACCGGCCTCCTTTGCAAAGTTCCCGTAGTGCTCTTGCACAGCCTTATGGATGGGGGTTGGGGTTTGGGTTGCCATTTTCTTCTCCTTAATATAGATAAGCGTCTATATATACGAGCAAAATTCTTGGGACGCAGCGTTACAGCTTTCCTGCGTCCCATTCAATTGGGGCCGATGACAATCTTGATTGTCTTGACTGCCTTGGCGGTCTCAGTCTCTGGCGCGAAGTTGAGCACCAATGTGCCGCAGCAGTTTGCCATGCGTTCCTGGTTCAGCGTGTAGAAGGTTTGCTTGCCTTCTTCGCGAATGTCTACCAGGCCGGCCTCACGTAGGATGGCGAGGTGATGCGAAACCGTCGGCTGGCTGACGCTGAGCTGCTCGACGATCTCGCTGACTGAGAGCCATTTGCAGCAGACCAGTGCCATGATTTTCTGGCGGGTCTCATCGGCCAGGGCTTTGGCGAATTCAACCGGTTTCGATCCTGTCATATTGATAATTATCTATTTGATATTATATCGAAGTTTGTCTATTTGTCAAGATCTTAATCCACCGTCAGTGTCTTGCTCAAGTTGCGGGGAAAATCCGGGTCGTAGCCGCGTGCTACGCTTATATGGTAGGAGATCAATTGAAGCGGCAGCACCGCCAACAAGGCGTTGATGTGAGGGCCTGATGGGGGGATAACAATGAGGTCATTGGCATTGGCGCGCAGGCGTGAATCCTCCTCGCCGACGGCAATGGCGCGCCCGCCGCGACAGGTCACCTCGTTGATGCCGCTGACGATGAGCGGCACATCCTCCGGCCCGGAGACGAAGAACACCGGGTAATCCTGGCTGACTGCCGAGAGTGGACCATGCTTGAATTCGGTCGAGAGCATACCTTCGCAGTGTGCGTAGGTGATCTCCTTGAGTTTCAAGGCGCCCTCCAGGGCAATCGGGTAGGTCGCGCCGTAGCCCAGCATGTACAGGTCGTTCCATTTGTTGATATCGCCTGCAATCAGCTCGACTTGGGGAGCAACGGCCTGGATAGTTTTCTCCATCAATTCTGGGATTTGCTCCAATTCGCGAGCATCGCGCCCGCCCATACGATAAGCCAGGTACAGGAAAGTGACAACCTGGTTGGTAAAGGTTTTGGTCGCCGGGACGCTGATCTCATAACCACAGCCCAACGGTAGCCAGCAGGCAGTGGCCTTGGTCAGTGTAGAGCCGATCACGTTGGCGATGCCGTAACATGCCATGCCCCGTTTTTCAGCAGTCTGCAAGGCGTTGAGCACATCCTTGGTTTCGCCGCTCTGGCTGACGAACAGGCCAGCGTCTTCGTGACCGACAGCCGGCCCGTACTGGGGCACGAACTGCGGGGCCAGGACAGGGATCGCCGCTCGGCCAGCCAGTTGGGCGAAGTATACGGCCCCGGCCAGGCAGGCGTGGTAACTCGTCCCGCAGCCGATTAGATACAGGTGACGCGCGGACTTCATCCTTTCCAGCATGACCTCAACCTGGCGGGCGCCTTCCAATAGATGCAGTAGTTCTCGTGCCACCAGAGGCTGCTCGTGGATCTCCTTAAGCATGAAATGGGGATAGCCGCCCTTTTGCACCGCGTCCATGCTCTCGGTGACTGTTTCCGGGTTCCGCGCCAGCAGACTGCCATCCTTGACCGAACGCAGTTCGACGCGGTCAGCCCACAGAGCGATGATCTCGCCGTCCTGCACGCGGACGATCTTGCGGGTCAAAGGTAGGATCGAGGGCAAGTCCGACGAGACGCAGGTGAAGCCATCTCCAAGGCCGACCACCAAACCAGAGCCTTTCTTGATGGCGTACAGACGGTCATCGCTCGCTCGCCCGATGACGAAAGCATAATCGCCAGCCAGGTCGCCGTAGGCCAGACGGATGGCGTCAATGAAATCGTAGCCCTTGTTAATGTATCGTTCCACGGCGTGAACGCAGGTCTCGCCGTCGTTTTGTGAGCGGACGGTCAGGCCTTCGGATATAAATTGCTGACGCAGCTCGACGTTGTTGACCACGTTGCCGTTGTGCGCTCCAACCAGGTCTCCGTCCGAGTCGAGATGAGGCTGGGCGTTGACTTGGGAAGGCTCGCCGAAGGTGGCCCAGCGCAATTGGGTGATGCCGCGCGAGCCGGTCATTTCCGCAAAACTATATTTTGCGGCTACATCGTCCACTTTACCCACATCTTTCCGCAAATCAATCTTCGAGCCGAGGATGGTCGCCGCGCCGACCGAATCGTAGCCGCGGTAGGTGAGTCGCTTGGCCGCTTCGATGAGGATTGGGCCGAGTGGTTGTTCTTTGCCAGTGACAATGCCAAAGATGCCGCACATGGATTTGTGTTTACTCCTGAGAGAGGTTGGTTGCAAGGGCCAAGTTTATCATAAAGCGGGTGTGAAGGAAAAAGGCCTCTTTTCCCACGGGAAACTTCGATTTGTTACTTGCTTGAATATCCGCTTTGTGCTAGACTTTATGCAATAGAGTTTGTGCGCTTTTGTTCAGAAGAGGCAATGCCCCCGGCATTGAAGAAAAGCCGTAGAGCGGAGGCACAGAAAACTGCATAACGCTGATAAGTGATATTGCACCTTCTCAAAATTAGGGGAAGCTGGGGGGTGCACGGATGGTCACGAAGCATACCTGAAAGGTGCAAAACCGTCCGTACATTCCCCAATCCCCAGCTTCTTGATGATATGAATACACTTCCGAGGGAGCAGCTATGGCCAATAAAATATTGATCATTGATGATGACCTCGATACCCTTCGCCTGGTAGGGGCGATGCTCCAGCGTCATGGGTATCAAATTGTGGTCGCCTCGAATGGTGAGCAGGGTTTGATACAGGCAGGGGTCGAAAACCCTGACCTGATCCTCGTGGACATCATGATGCCGGAAATGGACGGCTATGAAGTGACGCGCCGCCTGCGCAGCGATGGAAAGACAGCGAACATTCCCATCCTGATGTTTACTGCCAAGACCCAATTGGACGATAAAGTGACCGGCTTTGAGTCTGGCGCGGATGACTACCTTACCAAGCCTACGCATCCTGCCGAGCTTCAGGCGCACGTCAAGGCCTTATTGTCTCGTTCGAAACGATGGAAAACCGGACCGCTTGCGCCCGAAGTGATACCGACCTTTATCATCGGTGTACTGGCAGCGCGCGGCGGCCAGGGGGTAACAACGGTGGCTGTAAATCTGGCCAGAAGCCTCATGACGGCATCCCAGGCAGGAGTCATCGTGGCCGAGTTGCGCCCCGGCATGGGTACGCTTGGCCCCGACCTGGGGGAACCAGATCCCACAGAGCTGGCAACGCTTTTGCAGGCCAAGCCAGAGGAATTGACCGCTCAAAAGGTCAAGGATAATCTCTTCGTCCATGAAACTGGTTTGAGGTTGTTGCTTGGGACTACTCAACCGCGCGACGCGCTTCTGTTGAATGCTACCGCCCAATTCGAGGCGATCGTCAGCCGGTTGTCAGGTTTGGCTCCCTATCTTGTCCTGGACCTTGGCGCTGGCTTGACACCCTTGAACCAAAAACTGGTCAAGAAATGTCATCACCTCATCGTGGTGGTAGAGCCGACGCAGAACTCGGCTTTACATGCCAAGGCGATGCTCAACGATTTGGTAGGATTGGGGGTAAATAAGCGGCATATCAGCCCGATCGTGGTGAACCGCGTCCGCTCGGATACGCAGATGAAAATGAGCCAGGTGCAGGAAAAACTGGGATGGGGTGCGCCGGTGGTCATAATGCCCTTCCCAGAGCTACTCTATCGGGCAATGCAGATGAAAACTATTGCCGTTTCTTATCAGCCAGATTCCCAAACCGCTCAACAGTTTGCCAAATTGGCCACCTTGATGGTCGAGCGCGCCCGCTTGGAAAAATGACCGTGCTCTCCGCCCAGACCCTGGTGTCCATTCAATATGCGGCGGAGATAATTCGCAAGTCCCAACGTGCCGTCGCCCTCACCGGCGCAGGGATATCTACTCCTTCGGGTATTCCTGACTTCCGTTCGGAGGGAACAGGCTTATGGTCCAGGGTGAATCCGATGGAAGTCGCCTCGCTGAACGCGTTTCGCTACGCGCCTGAAAAGTTTTATGAGTGGATCCGCCCCTTGGCCACACAAATTTTTAATGCAAAGCCCAACCCTGCTCATCGTGCGTTTGCACGCTTGCAGAAGGCTGGATATTTTAACATCATCATCACCCAGAATATAGACAACCTCCATCAGAAAGCGGGTTCCTTGCATGTTTTGGAAACCCACGGCACGTTCCAGACGATGTCCTGCACGCAATGCTTCGCACAGATCAGCAGCAATGGGTTTATTGAACCTTACATTAGGGATGGTCAGATCCCGCACTGCCCACAATGTGAGGGAATTTTGAAACCGGACGTTATCTTATATGGCGAGCAATTGCCGGTGCGCTCCTGGTACGAAGCCCAAGCTGCCTGCCGAAACTGTGACCTGATCCTGGTGGCTGGATCCTCGCTCGAGGTGTTACCCGTAGCCGGTTTGCCGCTCCAGGCCCTCGACCGGGGGGCACACCTGATCATTGCCAACCACATGCCGACCTACCTGGGCATACGCGCGGATGTTGTTCTCCTGGGGGATGTGGCTGAAATCATCCCTCTGATCGCGGAGCGTGTCTTACATGACTGATACCGAAAAGCGGCTGGAAGGTTATCGGCGGTTGATAGACATCGCTCGTGACCTGGCCTCAACCCTCGACCTGGATATCCTGCTCAACCGAATCATTTGGGCTGCGGTTGATATCACCAATGCTCAGGCAGCTTCGATTCTGCTTTATGATGATGTTTCTCGCCAGTTGCACTTTCAAGTTGCGACCGACCTGGATAAGCCGCTCATGCGTGGCCTGGTCGTGCCGCTGGAGGGCAGCATCGCTGGCTGGATCGTCACCAACCGCCAGACGGTACGAGTCTCAAATGCGCAAGAGGATCCACGTCATTTTGGTAAGATCAAAGAGGTTACCCACTACGCCACCAATTCTCTCCTGGGCGTTCCATTGATCACCAAAGATAAGGTCATTGGCGTGTTGGAAGCCTTGAACAAACAAGGTGGCGATTTTACTGAAACGGACGAAACCCTACTCTCGGTGCTGGGAGCGCAGGCAGCAGTGGCGATCGAAAACGCACGTTTATTCCAACAATCCGATCTGATCGCCACTTTCGTCCACGAGGTGCGCACGCCTCTCTCGGCCATCACCACGGCCACCTATTTACTGCTCCGACCGGAAATTCCCCAAGATGAGCGCGACGAGATCGTCCAGAACATCCACGATGAGGCTTGCCGTCTCAACGCCCTGGCTTCCTCTTTTCTCGACCTGGCGCGCATGGAATCGGGCCGCGTCCAATTCCACAGCAGCCAATTCGAGCTGAGAGCTTTACTGGTGGAATGCAAGAAAGTAATGCAGAGCAAGGCGGACGAAGACAGAATTCAGATCAACCTCGAGGTCTCCGCCGATTTTCCTACTCTGGAAGCCGACCGCGACAAGATCAAACAATTAATGCTCAACCTGTTGAGCAACGCCATCAAGTACAATCGCCCAAACGGGTCGGTTACGCTAAGTGCTTCAGCACAGGAGAAGGAATTCGTCCTCGCCGTGCAGGATACTGGCATCGGCATCCCAGAGAAGGCGCTGCCCAACCTGTTCCAGAAGTTCTACCGCGTGCAAGACGTGGAGGGCAAAGCCATCGGCACCGGCTTGGGGCTTTCGATCTGCAAGCAAATCGTGCAGGGACACGGGGGACGCATCGAGGTGGCCAGCCGCCTCGGCGAGGGGACGACTTTTACCATTCACCTGCCGCGCAAGAGATGAAATTTAGATAATTTCTACCCTGTCGTCCATCACCTCTACATCCGGCCAGTTTTTCTCCACCCATTCGACGACCGCTTGCAGCGAGCGCTGGATTTGGGCGCGGTCGCCGTTGACCAGCGCGCAGGCGATGACCGCTTCCGTCCATTTATCCTGCAAGTCTATCTCGGCAACGGAAATGTTGAACTGGCGGTGCAGGCGGTGGAGCAACGGCTTGAGCCGTCCGCGCTTTTCTTTGAGCGAGGCGCAGCCGGGGAGATGGAGGTGGAGGGTGATGGTTCCAATCATTTATCCCCAAACTCTTAGGCGTTATTCTGGAAGAAGGGGTTGCAGGTTTTCCAACAATGCAGGGATGCCTTTGGGTGCGGCGAGATAAACATTGCCCGTTTTCACTTCGCCGTATTCGTGCGCCAGAATGTTCCGCAAGCCGATGATTTGCGGCCATTCGATTTCGGGATGCTCTTCCTGAAATTCCCTGGAAACATGGTTTGCCGCCTCGCCAACGATCAGGAGTAGCCGCTCAATGGCGTAGCAGATCGTCTTGTTCTCGACGAACTTGGAATGCGGAACGTCTTGGATAATCTCGCTGATTTCCAAGGCGTATTTCCGCATATCCCACAAATAGGACAGGTTCCGCTCGTCAGACCGCACAGATCACCTGCGCGGTTTTGAGGATTTCTTGCTTGCGGTAGGGATTCTCCAGCGCATCCTTCTCAATGATATCCACAGGGCGGTGAAAAATATCCTCCAAATCCAATTTCATTTGCACAAGGTCGAACAGGCTGATTTCCGCCTCCGGCGAAAATGTGACCAGCACATCCACATCGCTGTCCGGGCGGAAATCACCTCGCAGCGCCGAGCCAAACAGCGAGAATTCCACCACCCCCCAGCGACGACAAAACTCGCTGATTTTCTTGCGCGGGATACGAAGACCATTC
>Ga0209609_10000982_pt1 | contig 16850 bp, 18 predicted proteins | sample LakKivw325mmetaG_FD_184136 | JGI IMG/M metagenome (GOLD analysis project Ga0209609, IMG submission 184136) | Anoxic lake water microbial communities from Lake Kivu, Rwanda to study Microbial Dark Matter (Phase II) - Lake Kivu water 325m metaG... | ecosystem: Environmental > Aquatic > Freshwater... | reverse complement strand
CCACGAATAGGGTGCGTCCAAATAGCAGCGGCCCGGTGACAAAGGGCTGCAGTAACACCCAGGCTGTGCCCAGCGCCCCGGCCAGGATGAAGGCCAGGCGCCTGGGCCGGCCTGCCAGCGAGAGGACCACTTCCGCCACCAGCGCCTCGCTCAGGATGCCCACCATGGGACCGATGATCACCCCGCCCAGGCTGAACAGCTTGAGCAGCATGGCCAGCACGCCGATGAACAGGGTGGAGCCCCGGCGGGGCACGAACGCCCTGCCCACCAGGGCGATGGTCAGACCGATGGCTGCAAGCACCACCCCGCTCAAGGGGATATTCAGGGTTTTCAATACCGCCCCCAGGCTGATCTCATCCAGGCCCCACAGGGCACCGAAGACTGCCAGCAGGGCCAGCTCACGCGTGGTTAGTTTCATCCGCCACCTCCTTGTGAATTTTTCCGATCCGCTCCACACGCCCGTGGCTCAGTAAGACCACTCGCTGGGCGTAGCGGTGGACCAGCTTGTAATCGTGGGTAATCAGCATCACCGTGGTGCCATTGGATTGAAGCGCTTGCAGGTGATCCATCAGGCGCTGCAGATGTCCCCAATCCTGCCCCAGGGTGGGCTCATCCAGGATGACCATCCTGGGGCTGAGGCTGACACAGGCGGCCAGTGCTGTGCGCTGTTGCTGACCGACGGATAGCGCCAGGGGATGCCTCTGGCGCAGCTCCCACAGGTCGGCTTGGCGCAGGATTTGGGCAGCCGACTCAGGATCATAGCGGCCGTAATTCTGGGGGGCGAAGGCCACCTCCTCCTCCACCGAATCGGTGAACAGCTGGTCCTGCGGGTCTTGGAAGAGCAGCGATACATCCTGCCCCGGGAGGGGCTTGCTGCCATTGGAAAAGCGCACTTTCCCGAATTGCGGCTTGATCAACCCGGCTGCCACCATGGCCAGGGTCGATTTACCCGAGCCATTGTCGCCCACCAGGGCGATGAATTCCCCGCCATAGAAGCTCAGCTGGATATCGGAGAGCACCGTGCGGCCGTTGTAACCGGCGGAGACATGCTGCAACTCAAGCAGCGGCGCTGGTTGGCCTGCGGGCGTGCCATTGGGCCGTATGAGCGACTCCCAGGCGATGGATGGCGCTTCCCTGGGCCGGCGCAACCCCAGGCGCAGGCGCAGCTGGCGGTCGGCGAACACCTGCTGAGAGCGGCCATCGGCGATGATCTGCCCATCCTCCATCAGGACCACCCGCTCGGCCAGTTGCACGGCTTCTGCCAGGCGGTGCTCAACCAGGATGATGGAAATCCCCAGCTCGTGGCGCAGCCTGGCCAGGGTATCCATCACCCGGCGGGTGTTGGGCACGTCCAGGGAAGCAGTGGGCTCGTCCAGCACCAGGATATGGTTGCGCATAGCCAAGGTAGCGGCGATGGCCAGGCACTGCTTCTGGCCACCGGATAAATGGGCTGGCCGCGCATCACGCAAGCCATACAGCCCGGTAGCCTCGAGCGCCCATGCGGTGCGTCGCTGGACCTCGTTTTCGCTCAATCCCAGGTTGCGCGGGCCGAAGGCAACCTCATCTTCGACGCAAAGGTGGAACAGCTGGGATGAAGGGCGTTGGAAGACCATACCCACATGCTGGGCCAGCTCGCTGATGGGCTGGCTGAACGGGTCAAGGCCGTCCACGATCACCTGGCCAGTAACCTGGGCCGGGATAGCGTGGGGGATCAGCCCGCAGATGACCTGCGCCAGGGTGCTCTTGCCGCAACCAGAGGGGCCCGTGACCAGCACGCACTCGCCATCCTCAGCTTGCAGCGAAACTTGCTGCAGGGCAGGGATGTCCCCGTAATGAACCGACAGGTCACTGATTTCGATCACGCTATACCCACCTGACCGGTTCCTGTTTTGAGGAGCAATGGCCTGCCCCACGGCCAGCGCTGCAGGGCCTGGGAGAGCAGCTCTGGCCGCACCACCACGCAGGCCAGCCGGTAGCCGCGTCGGCTGATGAGATCCATGGCTTTCGTAAACCCCTGGTTTTGCAGGAATTCGAGGGGCCCCAGCTCATCCAGGATGAGCAGGGGGATGCTCTCGGGCAGGCTGGCCAGGATGTGGTTGCCCCAGGCTAAGGCTTTGGGATTGAAGCGCCAATCCTGGGTTAAAATACCCGGCTTACTATTATCCGAGGCGGAAGGTCGGCACCTGGCAGCCAGGCGAGTTTTGCGGCTAGTGGCGATATCGAGCAGCTCGATGGCGACCTTGCTGGCGCGCACGATCACTGCCGGTGAAAGCAGGCCGCAAACCTGGACTCCATGGGCGGAGGCCAGCCTGACCAGCTCCTGGCACCAGCGGGTCTTCCCCGCGCCGCTCGGGCCGGTGATGAACACCAGCTCGGCAGGTGTAGCGCTTGAAAAAAAATTCGCCAGCAGAGAATCTGGCGAATCAAGTGAAAATTGCACCAAGGATTCTCCTTTCCAATTCAGCCTTGTGCCCTGTTAGGACATGGACGCATCGCTTCGGGAGGCTGCGGCGTTTCCACTCGCAACCTTTAGCCTGCAGGCTGGTTTTCCAGGCCCGAAAACCAGGTGAGAGTGCCTCACCCTGCAGGACTCGCCTGCCTTGCCATGACCCTTCGAGGTGGTCCACCCCGCACAGATGATTGTAGGTAAGGCAGGTCGGAGAGGTTTACTTGTAGAAGTGTAATTCCAAAATTTCGATAAGATGCCTTTCTTCAGGGAGCTCGCAGGTGTTCAAGCAGGCCTGATGGGTGTTATTCACGCGCTTTTTTCTTGACTCGCGTCTATTATAAACACAGATTGCGACTCCTGGGGAACTGGTTTTCTTCTTCCTTCACTTTTTGCGAAGCATGCCCGTCTTTAGCAGCATAAGGAATGGATTGCTGATATTGCCTGTCGCGATGATTCTCGGATGGCTCAGCCCCCTGGCAACAGTGCCACGGTCGATGCATGAGACGAAGGCATACGGGATGTACTGGAAATTTTACGTGTTATCTTCTAATCCACCGCATCTTGACGAATCAGCCGATAGCCTCTAGAATAACCCATATTAGATATAAATTATCTAAAATTTGTTTCTATTAGACAATAAGACTTTGATCCAGCGAAAGACAAGGAGTAACTGATGAACCAGACCACAAGCAGCGCCAGGCAACCCCGGCAGAAATCCAGCAGGAGCAACACAGCCAGGGGTAAGGCATCCGAGGGCTTTAGCGAAGAAGAACGGGCGGCGATGAAGGAACGTGTGAGGGAGATGAAGCCGGATAAGGTGGATGGTGAAGGCGAGGTACTGGCAAAAATCGCCGAGATGGCTGAACCGGATCGCGCGATGGCCATGCGCTTCCACGCCATTGTCAAGGCCAACGCGCCGGAGCTCACCCCCAAGACCTGGTACGGTATGCCCGCCTATGCCAGGAACGGCAACGTGGTATGCCACTTCCAACCCGCCCTTAAGTTCAAGACGCGGTACGCGACCTTTGGCTTCAGTGACAAGGCCAACCTCGATGAAGGCGGTGTGTGGCCGGTGGCCTATGCGCTGAAGGAGCTGACCCCCGTCGAAGAGGCGCGGATCGCGGCCCTGGTGAAGAAAGCGGTGAGCTGAGCATCGGCCTCGCCACTCATCCCAGCCTCGGGCGAGATCAGCAACCGTGCAAGCATCCAACACACACTGGCATTGCCTGGGCCAGTGAATATATCCATTCTAACCGCGCTCTGGTTTGCTTTCTATTTGGCGTTTTTTTACGGGTACATGAAGAAGCAGCGTTAGGAGGTCTGATACGAAAGGCTTTTAATCTTGTCAGCAGGCCTTTCGCTGAAATGATTCGTCAAACTAACCAGTGGGCTCAGATCGCATGATAAACGGTTTAATTTTATAAAACTGTTCGACCTTCAGGCAGCCCTATTCGGTGATAAAATTGCCAGGCAAGCCACCAGAGAGTTAGTCGGTTACTGGTATTTTCTCGGCGTGGTTATACGATGAACAGGCTCGACCCATGCGCAGAAACGTGCACACACACTCCTTGATCATGTTATTTTCACAAGGTTGCGTGAAAAATCCTGACGAACGCTATGGATAACAATTCTTCCCAGATACCCGATCAGAGCGGAAAAGCACGCCACCTGCAGGTGGTCCTCTACCTTGTAGCGGCCATGCTGGTGGCGATTTTATCCTATCTGCTCTGGCAGCGAGTATCCCTGCGAGATGGCATCCAGCAGTCCGCTCCTGACCGGGGGCAGGTTAGTGGATTGGTTCCCCTTCCCACGGCTGATTCGGGCGAGGAGCAGTATTCAACGCTCCCGCCATACGCCACTCCCTCTGGCATGAGGGGAGGCATTTTCCTGCTGCTAAACCCCCAAACCTTCATTCCAACCCGGCCTCGTGAAGTGGTCATCACTTACACCGTCGAACTGGGAGACAACCTGTTCGACATCGGCGATAAATTCGGGCTGAAGCCCGAGACCATCCTGTGGGGCAATTATGACACGCTGAAGGATAACCCCGAGATCTTGCAACCAGATCAAACTCTCAACATCTTACCGGTGAATGGGGTGTATTACCAGTGGCAGGAAGGGGATACGATCGAGGGTGTGGCTGCCACCTTCAAGGCGAAAGCGGAAGATATCATTAATTATCCGGGTAACCGCATCGACCTGACCACGGTCGCTCTGGGCGAGGCCGCAGTCGAGCCGGGTACCTGGCTGATCATCCCGGGAGGGAAACGCGAGCTGAAGGATTGGGGGCCTCCGGCCATCAGCCGCACGAACCCGGCGGTGGCGCGCTACTATGGCCCAGGCTCATGCGGTGCGATCTACGAAGGGGCCATAGGCACGGGAGTGTTCGTGTGGCCCACCACCTCGCATCTCATCTCGGGTTACACTTACTCGGCCATCCACCCGGCGATCGATATCGGCGGCGCGCTGGGCAACGCCATTTATGCGGCCGATTCCGGCGTGGTGGTGTACGCCGGCTGGAGCAATTATGGATATGGCAACCTCATCGTCATCGATCATGGCAACGGCTGGCAGACGGCTTATGCCCACCTGAACTCCATCGGTGTCATTTGCGGGCAGAGCGTGACGCGCGGCATCGTGATCGGTGCCCTGGGCACCACCGGCAACTCCAGCGGCCCGCACCTGCATTTCGAGATGGGCATCAACGGCGTTAAAGTCAACCCGCTGGACTACGTGCAGTAACCCACCATCACAGTCAACTTTACCGCCAGCGCAATACGATCAGCTCAGGCGAAGAGGGGCAGCATGTCCAGCCTGTCCACCTGGGCCTGCATCTGCTCAGTGGTGGGTGGGGTGGTAAAACGATTGGCTGCCTCCAGCACCCTGGGCAGGAGGTTGATATCCCCCACCGAGTTCAAAAATAAGCCGGGATGCCCTAGCACCCAGTGCACGGCCAGGTCAATATCCGCCTGATTTTCAAGCGGGCGATACCAGGTGGTACGCGTGGGCTCCTGTTCCCCCCAGGGTGCGTGGGCGATGGATTTTATGGTTTGCACCGCCACATTGCGCGAGCGGCACACGCCGTATAACTCTGAGAAATCGCGCAGATAGGCTTCATTCTGCGCCAGCACATAGCTGAAAGGCAGCAGGACCGAGTCAAAGTCGAAGCGCTCGAGGGCCTGACGGTGCATGCCAGCTACGCTCAACCCGTGGCCGGTAACGCCGATGAAGCGCACCAGGCCCTGCTGGCGCGCCTGGATGGCAGCTTCCAATGCACCCCCTGGGCCCATGGCAGTTTCCCATTCTTGAGCATCTACCAGGTTATGCAGCTGCAACAGGTCCACCTGGGTCACCTGCAGGCGCTCCAGCGAGCGGTGGAACTCCTGGCGGGCCTTATCGGCCGTCCGCTCGCCGGTTTTGGTGGCCAGGAAGAAAGCCTTGCCATGCCGCTTTATCCAGCTCCCGATGCGCAGCTCTGCCTGGCCATAGCTGGCAGCCACATCGAAATGATTCACCCCCATAGACAATGCCAGCTCGATCGCCACATCTGCCTCGTCCTGGCTGACCTGCCAAAAAGCTGCCGCACCCAGCAGGATACGGGAGCTTAAATGTCCGCTGCGACCAAAAACCTGTGTGGTGATCAACACTACCTCCTGATAGGAACAATGTTACTTGAGCCAAGCACAGCTATTATAGTCCATCCCCTCCTTCATCCCACCCAAGGCATCCCTGTGATAGCTGGCGCACCATAAATCCCCTGCAGGATGATCTTCATCGACTCGCCAGGCAGCCCTGGCGGGATAAGATGGAACGGAAACAATACTGGTTATTTTTCTTTTAGATAACACGATTAATTGGCTGAGGTGAATTGCCATGCATTGACACAACCTACTCAATTGTGCTATATTGAAAGTGCTTTCATAAACTCAACAATGGTGAAGCATGTCGGCAAACAAGAAAAATCCAACCATCTATGATGTCGCGGAATATTCCGGGAAGAGCATCTCAACCGTTTCACGTGCGCTAAATTCGCCTGAAAAGGTCAGCGTGGAAACGCGGCACAAGGTATTTGCTGCCATTGATGCGCTTGGATTCGTGCCGAAAGCTGAGGCTCGTGCGCGTGCTTTGCGCCAGAATGGGCGCATTGGCGTAATTACCCCCTTTTTTACGGCACCTTCTTTCGTCCAACGCTTGAGGGGGCTGGCGGGAGAACTATCCAAGAAAAATTATGATCTGGTGATCTATACGGTCGATTCGGCTGATCGATTACAAAGTTACCTCTCATCCTTACCACTCACCGGCAACCTGGACGGATTGGTAATCATGTCTTTACCAGTTGAAGATACCTATGTGAGCCAACTGCTGAAGCATAACCTCCCGACGGTGCTGATCGAATTTCCCAATACGAGATTGAACAGCGTCGAAATCGACGATGTAGCGGGCGGGCGAATGGTTGCCGAATATCTCGTGGCCAAGGGACATCGCCGGATCGCATTTTTAGGTGATACCGATCTACCTGAATATGCTATCCACCCTGTCAGCTTGCGTCTGGTGGGTTTCAGGCATGGCCTACAGAAAGCGGGTATCGTGCTGGAGGATGAATTCGTTCGCCTGGCGCCCTACACCATGGAACAGACCCGTCAGGTGGCTATTGAAATTCTAAACACCGCCAATCCTCCTACTGCTGTTTTTGCTGCGACCGATTTTCAGGCCCTGAGCGTGATCAAAGTTGCCCACCAATTGGGGGTGAGGATCCCGGAGCAGCTGGCAGTGATCGGTTTTGATGATCTCGATATGGCAGAATATGCCGATCTGACCACGGTTCGTCAACACCTGGACGAATCCGGGCGATTGGCGATCGAGATCTTACTGGCGCACATCGCAGATAATTCACGTCCGGTTCAGCACATCAATCTCCCATTAGTCATCGTCGAACGTTTAACAGCCTAAACTGGTATTCGAGCACATTTCGCATCTTATCGAAGTTCGTGGATGTGGGTTTGTAGACAGGTAGGATCAAGCCAAAAAATTGCCTCGACGAGCCCATGGCTGATGAATCTAGGTGAAAATAGATTTTTCATTGACGTTGATTATGTATTATGCTACAATCTATATGAAAGTGCTTTCATCAAAACACTTTCTAACCCTGTCTCCAGGTTTTCATTGCGGCAGGACATGCAAGATAAACAGGACGAGAGGCCGATGGTGGTTTCCTTGACGTGATGACAGGGGCAATCCTGTTCGTGAATAAACCGTGTTGGATACCACAGCCATCAACATGACACAATTCTAAAAACTTGACATTTAGAGAACTTATCGACAAGGAATCGAAGGAGGTGACCAAAAACGAAGAATCGATTATTTATCGTCCACAGGATGATCTAGATTCTGTATAACATATAAAAAAGGATAAAATTGGAGGAGAAGATGAAAAAAGTTCCATTTCAGGTATTTTCCTTATTGGTTCTAGGCAGCATAATTCTAGCTGCCTGTGCGCCAGCCACAAGTGCTGCCCCTGTTGAAACACAGCCTCCCGCTACTGCAGCTCCAGCCGTACCGACGGATACTCAGGCAGCTGCGCTCCCAAGTTGCGGGACGGATCCTGTGGTGATGAATGCCTACTTCGAAACCGGGTTCACATTGCCCTTTTCACTTACGGTTGAATTCACCAATCAGTTCCCGAATGTAACCTGGGATATCAAGCAAGACCAGTTCACCAATCTCATCAACGAGACACCGCGCCTGCTTACGAGCGATAACCCTCCTGACCTGATCCGCCTGCCAACCTTCGTCACTTTCGCCGAGGATGGTCTCTTGTATAACCTGGACGATTACGCCACGGCATTTGGCTGGAACGACTGGCCGGTGCCACTCAACTTTGCCCGCGTGAGCGCGGATGGCATCCGCGGTTCCGGCTCGCTGTATGCGATGGGTCTCAATTACCAATTGACCGGTGTTTTTTACAAAAAACACTGGCGGCCCAGATCGGCATGACCGAGCCCCCTAAAACGGTCGCTGAGTTCGAAGACCTGCTCGCCGCGGCCAAGGCCGCCGGATTGCTGCCCATCATGCAGTGGGGCAGCGCCAAGAGCGGCATGGGGCTCGCCTTCCCGCTCCAGCAATTGATGGCCGCCTACGGGCCGGTAGGGCCAATCAACGACTGGATCTTCCAGAAACCGGGCGCCACCATCGACACGCCGACGAACCTCACCGCTGCGCAACATCTTGAGGATTGGATCAAGAACGGCTATTTCCCACCCGACATCAATGCGATTGAATACACGGATTCCAACTCGCGTTTCGTTGCCGGCGAGGGCGTGTTCACATTCAATGGCGACTGGGAAAATGCCGACTACAATACCAACATGGCTGGCAATGTCGGTTTCTTCGCATTTCCACCCTCTGTAGAAGGCGATCAGCCGGCCGCCATGTCGGGCCCGTTGACGTTTGGAATTGCCGCCACTGCCAAGCATGCTGATTGCGCCGCATTCTTCTTCAACTGGGTCGCCACGAATCCCACGGCGCGTGAAATTGACGTCGCGGTCGGTGGTTCAAACCCCGGCGGGCCAGCGGATGCCACGATACCCCCCGTCCCTGCTGGATCGATCACAGCCGAAACGCTCGCTGCCGGACCGGTGGTGGGTGCCAATGCGATGGACTTCATCGCCAATGCGACCAGCTCGATCTTTGCCCAGGGCTGGACACCCGAGCTTCAGAAGATGGTGGGTGGCCAGCAGGATGCGGCTGGTCTCCTCCAGGCAGTTCAAGCAGAATATGAAAGGGAACTCACACAATAGGATTTCCGGCTGCAGGAGGGTGCCTGCACCTGCCGGATTCATATAGACATCGATGATGGCGTCAGATCATCGTTCCGAAGCTCACACGGTCTCCCGGCCGCCCTTGCCCACTAAACGGGTTCGCCGGGAGACCTTTGTTGGCTGGCTGTTCGCCACGCCCGCATTGTTCATGTACGGATTCTTCGTGCTCGTGCCCCTCCTGCTGACCATCTTCTATTCGCTTTATAAATGGAATGGGGTCGGTCCAATGACCTGGGTCGGATTGAAGAACTATGTGACTGTCTTCCAGGTTCCAGACCTCATCGGGACGATTTACAACGCCTTTTTGCTCGTCTTATGGTTCAGCTTCATCCCGGTAGCACTTGGTCTGGTCGTCTCGAGTGTGATCCACCGCATCGCATCAGGTCGCTTCGGATCGGTTGCTCGGACTGTCTTGTTCCTACCACAGGTCATCCCGCTTGTCGCGGCAGGCATCATCTGGGGCTGGCTATTAGCACTGCCTGGATTGATCAACCAGCTGCTCAAAGCCATCGGCCTTGGCTCAATCACCAGGGCTTGGCTGGGTGACTTCCACTTTGCACTCCCCGCGGTCGGTGTCATCGGCATATGGGTTTTGCTCGGATTCTGCACCGTCTTGCTGTTGACTGGCATTACGAAAATTGACCCCGCTCTCTATGAATCAGCCAGGATCGATGGCGCTACCTGGCTGCAGGAGTTCATTGGAATCACTGTTCCGCTTCTCAGAAATGAAATCGGCGTGTGCCTCACTGTCACAGTGATCAACGCCCTGGCCGCGTTTGACATCGTCTATGTCGCCACTGCCGGAGGACCTGGGAACTCGACATCTGTCCCCGGGCTGCAGATCTACATCCTTGCCTTTACCCAACGAGCGATTGGCCTGGCGTCGGCCCTGGCAGTCATGCTGATGCTTCTCGTGGTCGTGGTCATCATCCCAATCCAGCGTTTGAGCCGGGAGAGTGGGTGATGAAGGTTGCACGCGGAGAGGTTTGGGCAGGGCGAGGAACACTCGACCTGCTGATGGCGTTCACGATCCTGCCCTTCATCAGCATCTTCATGACTGCGCTTCATCCATCGGGGCCTGTGCTCAGTGGGATCGAATGGCCTGCCCACCCGCAGTGGGGTAACTTTGTGGAGGCATTCAAGGAAGCGGATATGCTTGAGCTACTGGCGTCTAGCATATTCCTTGTGATCGCGATCGTGCCCGTCTCCCTGATCATCTCGACGATGGCCGGATTCGCGATCGGCCTGCTACGCATCCCTGGGGCTGCAGTGCTTCTCTTTTTGTTTGTGTTTGGGTTGACGCTTCCATTTCCTGGGATCATCATTCCGATCTATTTTTTGGAGCGGACCTTACATATCTACAATACCCGCCTTGCTATCGTGCTGCCATTGATCGCCTTATACATGCCATTTGCTGTCTTTTGGATGCGTACCCATTTCGTCAACATGCCGAGTGAGATTTCGGATGCCGCCCGCGTGGATGGAGCGAGCACCTGGGACCTTTTCTGGCAGATTCACCTCCCGCTGGCGCGAGCGCCGATCGCATCCCTCGGGATCCTCATGTCCGTTTGGACATGGAACCAATTCCTACTACCGCTGGTGCTGGTGGAAGACCCGAATCAACGAACGATGGCCGGTGGGCTGGGTGCATTCCAGGGCCACTATGCCACCAATATTCCCTTGCTGAGCGCCGGGACGATATTGATCCTGGTACCCACCCTGGTGATCTTTATATTGTTCCAGCGCCAGATCATCACCGCTTTACTCCAAGGTTCTGTCAAGGGATGATCCCATTGGACATTCATGGGTTGATCAAGTTTTCTAATCAGGTGAGAATAAATCACGATCGAAGCCATGATGAGATCAACGATAGCCGCTCTATTTGCGGCTTCGTGGTGCCTCAAGAGATATTGGCGTTGGGTTTTCCGGTGGATGATCGATTTTATTTAACCCTGGAAGGGTAAAGGCGATCCAATAAAGATTAACTGATGCCTGTAAGGATGCCTGATGATCATTAACCGGGATGATGAGGTCGTTTATGAAGGGCGATAAATTGGTACTGCTGGACTATCATCGGCGAGCGGCAAGTGAGATCGTTTCGCAGGTGATTCAACAAATTATGAATAAAAACACCAGGTACATCATCACGGTGGCTGGCGAATCTGGCAGCGGTAAATCGGAAACTGGCAAGGCAATTGCAGATGAATTGGAGAAATCTGGCATTAAATCCGTCCTGATTGGGCAGGATGATTATTTTGTGCTTCCACCCAGATCAAATGACTTGAAGAGGCGGGAAGATCCAGATTGGCTTGGGCCTCATGTGGAGGTCAAGCTGGACATCCTGGAGGGAAATATCGTCAGTGCGATTCATGGCGAAAAAGAAATCATTAAACCGTTAGTTGATTACGAGGCGAATACCATAGAAAATGAAACCATAAAATTAGACGGCGTGAGAGTCTTGATAGCTGAAGGAACATATACATCGCTGTTGAAACATGTGGATACCAGGATATTCATCTGCCGGAACTGGCTGGATACACGTGAACTGCGCCAGAAAAGAATGCGGGGAAATGAGGTGGGCGACCCGTTCATAGAGCAGGTGCTGAGCGTAGAACACAAGATTATCGCCGGTCATAGGCAACTGGCAGACATCTTGATCACGAAAGATTTTAAAGTGGTCGTCGTTGATTAGAGGCGTCGTCCTGTCCCATCAGAACGTTAAGCCAAGCTATAATTACAGGTAATCGATAGATCGACCCTATACCTTGTGATACCCCGTGGCAGCTGTCACCATTTCATGCGAAAGAAAGAATTTTCTCCTGGTTGGTCAATTCATCGTCATATCTAATTTCAATCGCACTGGTATTCAGGTTAATATATAACCTGGCAGCGGTATTTTCAACACGCCACATCAATGATATTTCGTGATCAGAGCAATGATCCAAATAAAAAGCCCCATTGAAGGCTGGATGTGAATTCCTAAACCGAATTAGTTTGAGTATATTTCTGACGATTGGACGCTGTACCTCACGATCGATTTCCTGGATGGAATAGTTATGGCGGTTGATGTCCCTGCCATCCGAGGTTCTGGCTGCCTCAGCCTGGTCATTCATCCCTGCCAGCAAGCCCACATAATAGACCTGGGGAATACCGGGCACAAAGAATTGGAGCGCTCTTGCTGCTAGATATACAACATCGTCACACCCTAACATCGAATAATAAGTGCCCCTGATCTGGTGCACATCGAAGCCATCCGAGCCTTTAAAATGCGGAGAAAATATGCGACTCAGGTTCCCGCCTCGCTCGAGGCAGGTTTGCACCAGGTTTTTAGCGCTTTCGACCTCGAAGAGACCATCGAGATCCGGCTTGACCGGGATGCCATCGTGGCAATCGAGCATGGTGAATTGTCGATGCGGCCGTATGCGCAGATATTCCTTCAATTTCTTGCTATTCTTAGATATGAAAGTCTCAAGGACCATATAAGGGAGAATAAAATCATAGATCCAATACCCATTTTCAGATAACCTGAGCTGGGTTGAAAAATCTGCATGCAGTTCGGGCAGCAGTTCAATATTCAATGGATCGGCAATGCCCTTCAGCCAATCTAGGAATTGATAAATTTGTGGCTCTAGGAAAAAACAAGACGTACCGACCTTCTTGGTCACATAGCCCACCGCATCCAGGCGCACGATCTTTACGTTGTTCTGGCTGAAATTGGAGAGGCATTGTGTGATCAGCTCTCGTGCAACCCTGGAGTGCACATCAATATCCACCTGTTCTGAAGGGGTAGTTTTCCCAAAGGTGGTCCAGATGGTTTTTATCTCCCCGGTGGATTGAATTGGGTAATCAGAGAATGGATTTTGCCGGCGCAGGAAGATCTTCTCTATTTCTTCTCGAGGTGGATTCCCGTCCGGCCAGTATTTTTCGATAGGGATGAATAAATCTGCATAATCAGATTTGTTTCCATTGCGGAGATAATCCTGAAAGTATGACGATTTTGAAGATATGTGATTGATCATCAGGTCCAGTAGGATGGGGGATTTTTCGCCAATTTTCTTGATCTCTTCCCATGAACCGAACTTCGGCTCGATTTCCATGTAGGTCAAAGGAGCAAAGCCGCGATCTCCGGAAGAAGGAAAAGGAGGCAGAATATGGATCCCACCTTCGAATGTGTTGGGAAAGTATTGATCAAGCACCAGGCCCAGTTTTTTTAGATCGCCCCCCAATGAATCAGGGTAGGTAATCAGCTGGACCTTGTTCTTCACTGTCATCATCGACTCACCCCGGTTGAATTTTATGGTAAGTTCTTGATATCAAAGACCACGGTTAATGGTAGCGAAAAAGACCCGCATATATGCAACTGTTTACATGAAAGCACTTTCAGTAATATCATAACACTATAGGCCTCAATCTGCAATATCGGATGATTGCTTTTTTGCCCAGTCAATCGTAGCTAATCCGATGCATATTGATTTACTGAACTAGAAGGGCGGATTCGGCATTTTCCCACTTATTGCTGCGTAATCTTGGATAGATCGTATTTAAATGGGCAGCCATCGCGTCGTAAATACCTTTAACAATTAAAACGCCCCCGATATTATTAATGAATTCTGGTGTTAGACGCTGGATGTCTGGATGAAATTGGCGGGATTCGAAGCGGAATTTCCTACAGTATTGCCTGTAAGGCAAGTGCTGGATAGGCTTAGATCTACCACCTCACCGGTCGGTGCGCCTGACCATCCACCATGTCACCAGATAGAGCATGATTGCTGCACCGGCTACCAGGCTGGCATTCAGTGTTACCTCGCCAGAAGGGATTTCAGCCACCATCGCCAGGTGAAACAATTTTAATATGGCGGTGCTCGGCCAGTAGGCCAGGATGGCCTCAATCCAGGGCATCCGCTCCAGGCTGACCATACCGGATAAGAACGCTGGGATGACCAGAATGAACATGATCACAGCAGACCACATGCTAAGCGTGGTGGGGTTATTCGAGAGCATCCCCACCAGCAAGCCAAGCGCGACCACGAATGCGGTACCCAGCAGCAACCCCAACAGCGCTAGGTGCCAGTGCAGGACTAGGGAGTGATATGCGGCCAGGATGACCAATCCCCCGCTCAGGCAATACACTGACCCGGCCAGGGCTTTGCCCGCCAATACCTGTATATAGCGTGCAGGCGAGACCAGCAACGTCTCCAGGGTGTGAGCTTCCTTCTCCTCCAGCATCAAGAGCGGCACCAGGGCCACGCCCAGCACCATCAGGCTGAGGCTGATCATGCTTGCCAGCACCGGCAGGCTGGAGGCCACCAGATTGGCTGGTGAGCTGGCATGGGCGCTCAAGGCTCGCAGCAGCAGGGCATTGCCCGCCACCAGCAGCGTGGTGCCCAACAGGATGGAAAGGATCAGCTTGTTACGCATCGACTGGCGAATATCTTTAGTGGCAATGGTACCGACAATGCGAAGCGCCTGTCCTTGGAGGGCCAATTGGCCCTGGCTGATGGTATAGATGCGGCTGCAGGCCGCAAACAGGTGCGTGCTAGCTTCAGCCAGGATCAACACCGCCGCGGGTGTATCCTGCCCTTTTCCTGCCTGCGCTTGCTCACGGATCAGGTTGACGATCAGGTCGATGGTGGGCTGGTCACAGCGCCGGAATGGATCGTACAGCAGCAGGACCTGCGGCGCATGCAAGATGGCACGCCCAAAGGCCAGCCTGCGCTGCAAACCAGGGGGCAATTTCTCGGGGCAGGTATGGGCCTGGCCAACCATACAGCTGGCAGGTGAAGATCAGGTTGGCCAGCAGCGATTGGTGCTTGTACAGCCCATCTTCCTGGAAGAGCACCCCCACTTTACGGCTGAATTGATCACTTTCCCTCTCAGGATCCAGCCCTGCCAGGCGCACCGTCCCCGTAGAGGGACGGGTGCGGCCGATGAGCAGGTCAAACAGGATTTCACGGCCGCTATCGGCTGGCCCGATGACTGCCACTACCTCACCCTTATCCACGATGAGGGAATCCACCTCCAAGGCCACCCTTCCTGCGCTGTGGACCCGTAATTTGCTGATCTCGATCATAGCCACCCCTTCCTGCGATCATCGGTCTGGATATGGCAGCTACCATCATATTTACCAGGTTTTCGTTAGGACCAAGCGCTTGAACCAGGCAATTCCCAGTTCCCTCTGGTGCATTATCTACTCGATCGAGAAATGGCGATGTATCAATCGAACCCGACGCTGACCCTTACAGGCAACCCGCACACAACCTGAGCTATTCTCCAGGGTTGCTGAGGCGGCCGGTGAAAAGGATGGTTTGGGTCGGCTGATCGTAGATGGCGAAGATAAAGGGGCGGTCGATGGTCAGGTTGATCGGCTCGCCTGGCATGATGGCCGTGAGGCTCATAATCGCAACCGTAGCCGCGGCTGCCTCGGTGCCCGCTTCGTCGATGCTGGCATACGCCTTGTGCATCACCGAGCTGATATACAGGTCCTGCTGGCCGTCCATGCCCGAGAAGTCGGCCTGGCCGGCATTGAAGGCATCCGGCATGCCCATCTGCGCCAGGGTATCAGCCAGGGAGAAGGACGATTCGACGCTGAAGCGCGGCATCTTTAAAATGACCTCGGCGCTTTGCAACCCTTGCAGGATGGATTGCAGCCTAGCCGCATCGAATGAATCCTCAAACTGGCTGAATTTACCGGCATCAGGCACAAGCAGCAGCATGGCCACATTCCCATCCACGTAGGGTAAGGTCACTGCCTGGAATCCAGCTCCCTTCAAGTAAGTCAGCGTATCCTGCTTCAGCGACATCATCGGGACGCTGACCTGGCTGCCATCCAGCAATGTAAAGGGGGCATCCTGGGTGGTGGATTTATCGAAGGGCTTCATCCAGGAAGCCTTGAAATAGATGGCATTGGCCAGCACCAGGCGGGTGAAGGCGTCGATGGCGTCCTGTGGGACGATATCCTTGATCTTGTCCTGGGTCTGCTGCGCCACCCAGTCGTTGATCTCCTGGCGGGCACCCTGGGGGTCGTTGGCGAAGTCGACGGTCTGCAACCCCGCGCCGTAGTTGAGCGCCAGCAGGTCCAGGTAGGAGGCCAGGAAGGGGAAGCCGCTCTGACCCCAGGTGGCGTTGGCGATGTTGAGCTGGAAGCCCTGGGCTTCATCCTTCACGGCCTCGGCGCGGCTGGCCAGCTGCTGGTCCAGGGCGTTGAAAGCCGGGTGCAGCAAATCCTGGGGCAGGCTGAAGTACAGGACCTGCGCCATCTGCTGCTCGGTGAGCCCTCGCGCCCCGCCATACACCATGGCTAATGCCTGGGAGATGCTGTAAGGAGAGAAGAGCAAATTACCGGGCTTGGATGCCAGCTGCCGGTACAGGTCGATGGCAAATGCCAGGTTACCCGAGGCCAGCCTGGCCTGGTCATCTGGCGGAACCAGCGGAGAGACAGCACGGGCCAGCTCATGTATCGCATTGGTAATTTACGCGAGGTCGACGAATCAAGGCGAACCCGGGGGCGGTATGTACGGTGATGAACGGCCCCCGGGCCAGGTAGAATGTATTACCATCGAACAGGCGCGTGTTCTCGCACTGAC